>ENA-OYWU01000616-OYWU01000616.1-human-gut-metagenome-genome-assembly--contig:-NODE-616-length-18948-cov-7.495157_pt1 | contig 18948 bp, 10 predicted proteins | sample MGYA00244173_ERZ653403 | MGnify/ENA primary metagenome ERZ653403 (study PRJEB26926, sample SAMN06165043) | human gut metagenome | biome: ENVO:00009003; feature: ENVO:2100002; material: ENVO:00002003...
CGGCTGGACGGACTGGGTACGTTCTCTCTTGCCTTGTCCTCGCGTGAGGTGACAGACCGGAAAGAGATACGTGCGGCATCCGTGAAGATAAAGAAGGTGAACTTCCGTCCGGTGCCGGAACTGGTGAAGCGGGTGCGACAGGAAACAGACATCCTCCGTGCCGAGTTCGGCTTCCTGCCCACGGTGAAGAAGCGTAGCAAGGAGGAGCGTTGGACGTTGCTGGAGGCTTATCTGAAAGAACACGGTTCCATTACACGTCTGGCTTATTCGGAATGGCTGAGAGTGGCGCGTACCACGGCTGCTTACGAACTGAAGGCTTGGTATGAGGAGAAGAGATTGGACAAAAAAGGAAGGCATTCTCATGCGGTGTATGTGTTGTACAAGCAGGAAAGTATCTAATTAATATTGCAGCTGTGAATAATTTTTTTGGTAAATAAAAGATGCGTACTATGAAAAAAAGTATTTCAACTCTTCTTTTCTATTTTATTTCAGTTTCTTTGTTTTCTCAAAAAGTATATACTCCGGATTGGGAATCATTGGATAAACGTCCGGTTCCGTCTTGGTTTGAAGATGCCAAATTTGGTATTTTTATTCACTGGGGATTATACTCTGTGCCGGGCTGGTCGCCTAAAGGAACTTATTCCGAATGGTATAAGTATTGGTTGGAAAACAAGAAATTGATGGGGAACGGTGATTTTACCGGTACGGAAATCTATGATTTTCATACAGCCATGTATGGCAGGGATTTCACTTATGCCGATTTTGCTCCCATGTTCAAGGCGATGAGTTATGATGCCAATGAGTGGGCGAAGCTGTTTGAACGTGCAGGTGCCCGCTATGCGGTGTTGACAACCAAGCATCACGATGGTTTTGCATTATGGCCTAGCAAGGAGGCTTCCACATCGTATGGCAGGCCTTGGAACAGTATGGTGATAGGTGCTCATCGCGATTTGGTGGGCGAATATGTGGATGCGTTGCGGAAGACCAATATAAAAGTGGGATGTTATTTCTCGCTTCGCGAATGGGGGAATCCGTTGTATACCAAAGAAACGATGGGATTGTTTTATGAAAAACATTTCTTCCCTCAGCTGAAAGATTTGGTGAATACGTATAAACCGGACTTAATCTGGTCGGATGGTCCTGATGCTATCAATGATAAAGAATGGCAGGTGGAAAGAACATTGGCATGGCTTTATTCAGAATCTCCTGTGAAAGACAGTGTTGTGGTAAATGACCGTTGGGCAAATAATACAGGACGGAAGCATGGGGATTATTACACCAGGGAATATAGTAATTCAAGTGCGTCTTATGATAAGCCCTGGGAAGAATGCAGGGGAATAGGATTGTCTTTCGGATATAATCAGAATGAGGATTTGGAAGATTATACTTCTTCTAAGGCATTGGTTTTGACTTTGGTTAATATTGTAAGTAATGGCGGAAACCTGTTGTTGGATGTGGGACCGAATGCGAATGGTAAGATTCCGCCGATCATGCAGGAACGTTTGGTTCAGATGGGAGACTGGCTGAAAGTAAACGGTGAAGCGATTTATGGGACACGTGCCTGGGTGCGTCCTTGTCAATGGACAAAGGGTAACCGGGAATGGAAATCGAAGGAAAAACATTATGTGAGCGGTGATGCTATTTTGAAGCAGACAGTTGACCCGGAACCGGGTTATGCGGTGAAAGAGGTGTTTTTTACCAAGAAAGGAAAGAATGTATATGCCATTTTGCCTGTGTATCCGAAAAATACCATCAAGTTGAAGGATATCCGTTCTACCGGCAAGACCAAAATTTCCTTGCTGGGATCAGAGAAGAAGGTTAACTGGAAACAAAAAGGAGATGATATTGTAGTGGAAATGCCGGCCTTGTATATGGATGATATGCCATGTGACTATGCCTGGACGCTTAAATTGGAAAATGTGGCAGACTGATTTTTTCTTTCTCCTACCCGCCGGCATTCCTTTTATATATTCCGGGTCGGGAAGTAAAAGTAATGCCGGCGGGCAGGCTGTAAAGAAAGGTTATATTTTTTCTATTTTTGCCAAATATCCTCCTCCCGGGAGTAAGTCAAGCTGTAATGTTTTGCCGGATTTGATTTTTCGGTTGCTGATGACTATCTTTTTATAGTTCGAGCCTTCATCCGATGCGATGGTCATCCGGTAAGCGCCTTTGGGAAGGAAGTCGGTCTGGAGTTTGCCTTTATAGGGTGTTTCACCGTTAAGTACGGAAAGATACCATGTATCGCCACTTCTTCTGACTAAAGCTGCCAATTTTCCGATGCGGCTTTCGGGAAGTACTTTGGTTTCGTCCCAAACCACCGGTACTTCTTCGATAAACATCCGTCCCGGGCATGATAACATATCTTCCATGTCGGCGGCAAAAATCAGCATGGGAGAGGTAAAGGTGTAAATGCTTGCCAATTGGTGTGTAAAGGTTACCGACGGAGGGCAAAATTTCCGGAAATTCAAAGGGGTATAGTCGGCAGGGCCTGCCAGCCAGCGGGTAAAGGGTAATACAGTGTTATGGTAAGGCCATGCCGGACCGGGTGCCCAGCTGTTTTCGGCTCCTACGCTTTCCAGTCCGCGTACTGCTTCTTTTGCCAGCAGGTTAGGATAAGTATAACTGTCACCGGTAGGTTTGTTTACTCCATGGAAAATAACCATCAAATGGGCTTTGGCGGCATCTTTTAAAATATTTTCCATCAGATTGACGGTAAAAAGGTTTTCGGTGTGGAAGAAGTCAATCTTCAGCCCTTTGACACCTGCTTCGGCACATTTCTTCATAAAGCCGGAGCGTTCGTCGGCATCTACCAGCCCTATGTCGGTCTTGTTGCCCGAACGGGGAGAGGAAGGGCGCCATACCCAGATGTCTACATTCTTGGCTTTGCCATAGTCTGTCAGTTCTTTTAAAAGTTCCCATTTGGAACGTCCGTTGGTGTTCTTTTCAGTTTCTTCCCAAAGTTCCCAACCATCGTCTACCACAACCGATTGTAGTCCCAGTTCGGCTGCCCCGTCTACATATTTTTTATGGTTGGCTACGCTGAGGCGGTCATTCCCTTCTGTCAGCCATGTGAAAACAGAGCGTCCCGGTTTGATCCATTCCGTATCTTTTCCCTTAGGAAAAAGGGTGGGGTCGGGACGGTCGGATACTTGGGCAATGATTTGGTTATTGACTAAACCGTTCAGGTCTTCGGCCAACATCAGTACGCGCCACGGGGTGACGATTTCATTTTCTCCGTTGCGTGGCGAGGTAATCCACGGTATGTTACGAACCTCTTCATGCCAAAACTTGGAGTCGGGAAGACCTGTGATGATCCCTGTTTCCACGTGTCCTTTGTTCTCTACATAGCCAAATTGTACGCGGTTGTTTTCTTTGCCGAATAAAACAGCTCCGTGGAAATTGAAAAGGTTGGCTTCCGTGATGGCGGCATAGGTTCCGTTCGGTAAAAGGAATGTGGCGGGAGGAGCCAGCAGTTCGTCTTTGATGGAGTCGGTGCTCCTGTCCTGATAAGCTTGTATCCATCCATACTGGAAGGGGCCGCTGGCATACCATACGTGTGTGCCGGAGGGGAAAGTGTAGGCGGTTTGTTCGCCGTAAATACAACGGGGGCCATCGGAGGGAATACGGTAACGGAGAGCTACACCGTCATCGAATTCCCATGAGTCTATGTAATAGGTATTTCCATCTTTTTGTTCTATTGTATATGTTTTATACTTTCCGGAAGTTGTGCTGACGGTGCTGTTCTTTACTTCTTTTCCCAGTAGGTGGTTGTCTATGTTCATTCCTAAAGGGGAGGAAAGGATGACGGGTTGCCCTTTGAACGAGACGTCAAAATTGAGTTGGCCTGCTTCTATCCCGATGTTCATTTTGGCTTGTTGTGCTTGAAGGAAGCACGGGATGGAGAAAGTAAATGCCAGATAAGCCAGTCTTTTGAGTTTCATGATATTTATATAGGTTTAATGAGTTATTCAATTACATACCAAGTGTATCCTTTAGCCGGAATTTTTACGGTAAGGTTCACCGTATAGTCCCTGTTCAGGGTATAAGTTGCCGGTGTGCCTTCCTGTTCGCGGATGCGGGCTGTCTTTGTCAGTCCGGTATAGTAAAGCGGAAGTTGGATGTCACGTGTCATTTCCTTGTCGGTAGGATTATAGAACATGGCCAGCCCTTTTTCTTTTCCGGCAGGAGCGACGTGCATGATACCATCCCAGTCGCGGGCATCCGGTTTGCGTAAGTGGATGATGTCACTGTTCAATATATTCCGGTATTTCTTATACCAGCTGATGATTTCCACTACTGCTTTTTTTGTTTCGGGAGTGTCATACAGACGCGGGCCGCGGTAGCAGGCTTGTACTCCTGCGCCATAATTTTGGAACATCAGTGTTTTGTATTCGTATAAATGTTCACTCAACGGTTCCAGTGTGGCTGCTGCTCCACCTCCCTGGTATTCCACCAATGGGACAAAGCTCCACAATGAGGAAGGAATGCGTTCGAAAGTGCAATCGTAGTTCAGTTGACGGGTATGGATAAGTTGGCGGTCGCGTGGTAATGACCAATTGGCTTCACGGTAGCCGATTCCTACTTTGGTAGAGCCGTTCAGGAAATAAAAGTCGGGGACATTGAGGTAGATTCCGTTTTCGCACATCCAATGATAAAGTTCCGTTACCTTATGGAATTGGTTCCATTGTGAGTCTTTCAGTCCTTTATGGTGGGGATGGACGGTTGAGGCACAGAAATCTCCCGGATAAGAGCCGTCGTGTTCAAAGCAGCGCATTCCGGTTTTCTCGAAGAACGTCTTTATCTTATGGAAATATTCATAACCCCAGTCACTGCACAGGCAGGGAGAACTGCCGAATGTCATGCCGCCGCGTTTCCCTGTTTTCGGATTGATGACATCCACTTCGTCACTTATCCAGCGGCTGGCAAGCAGGGAATAACATCCCATTTCGATGCCTTTGTTGCGGGCATAGTCCACGAATGCTTTATATTTGGCGATGTTGGCATCCGAGATGTCTTCTGCATTCAGACCCGAACCGAAACTCAGGATAATCATCTCATAGCCTGTTTCGGCACATTGGTCGATGGCACGGTACACTGTTTCCGGATTGGTTGAGGTGAGATGCATGAAGATGGGATTTTCCGTAGTCCAAGGTGCGATGGTGCGGTACATTTTGCGGGTAAACAGTCCTTTACGTTCACGGTCGTAGCTGTCGAACGGCATTTCGTATACGCTGAAAGAACGGAAAGTGCCTTGGGACGGTACGGCTTGGTCGGGTCCCATTTTTGGGGAAACTTCCAGTATGCAAGGGGTTTGCATCAAATAGTTCCGTTGCGAGGTATAATCAGGATCGGTTACCCATTTTTCGGTAATGTCTGTTTCTTTTTCCGTGAAACTGCCGGCACAAGCATAATCGCTTTCTATATGGATATTGGGCAAGAGGAACTTGGACGGGTCACCTCCTCCGGGAGATTCAGGTTCGGCAAAAGCTAGGTATTCCAATTGGAATGTGTCGATGTTGATAGGTAGGTCGGACCGGTTTATCACTTCAAACCGTTTGCGGATGACGGGAATTTTATCGTATACCGATACATGGAGTTTCACAATGACATCTTTCAGTTCCTTGTCACCCCGCAAAGTAAAGGTGATTTCACTGCCGGTTGCAGCTTCCTTATTGAGCGCCCAACGGCTGCGTGCCCATTTTATATCTTCCTTGATAGGGTTTATTTCAAAGTCCTCTACCAAAAAAGATTCGGGAATGGTAGTCATGTTCTCTATCCATTTGTCTTCAATGTAAGCCCGTTCCGGTTGTCCGGCCAATCCCCCGATTAAGTGCTTCTTGCCATCAATTTGTATGCTGCCTTCACTGCTGACAGCACGGAGCATACTTTCTCCGGTCATGCGGTTGATGATATCGGTTGTGGCCAGGTTCGGGAAAATCCGGAAGGTGCGGGATACCATCGGGTTGGCCACAATAATACTTTTACCGTCTGCCGAAGCATAAATGCCTGCTTTGGCTTTTTCGGGTGTAATCAACCAATCAAAGTCGGTTTTCGTAGAAGCGGGAACGGATAAGACAGGGAGCTTGCTGATTTTATCTGCCAGTTTGCGGGAAATGCCGGTCGTCATTTCCGGGCCTTTTCCTGCGTATCCCGCATGGATGGTTTCGGGTTTGGCCGATTTATATTCAATGGTTGGGGTAATCCACAATGCATTGTCACCGCTGGCACCGTCGTCGGTGGGTTCTACCGATAATTCCAGTATACGGATGCCTTTCAAGTCTATATCCATGGATAGAGGCGATTCATTGCCGTGCAAGATGCCGCTGTTGTAAAGCTCTTTGCCGTCTCCTTTCACGATAAAGCAAACGGAGCCTTTGTCTATTTTGCCACTGGTGCCGGCCAGTCCCAGGAATTGCTTGTCATTGCCTTCCTTGCGGAAATAAAGTTTTGTTCCGTTTACTAATGGAAGGACGGCCAGGCTCTTGTCCGAAATGTCGACTTTGCTGTCTGCAACGCCTATTTGGGAGCGCAGGCGTGTAGCATCCCCATGAAGGTCTATTTTCAGTATGCTTTTAGCATGGGTACCTATCACTTCATTGTATATTTTCCCATTGACGGCAGCTTGTTCTCCGGTGACGGATTTTCCGTCCTGTACTTTTCCATACTCTTGCCATATATGAGATAAGTCTAGTTCTGACAGTTTTATCGTATGTTGGGCTTGCCCGCTTAAGCAGATGAAAAGGGCAGCGGTCAGTAATAAATTCTTTTTATTCATATAAATCTTTTAAATGTGTTTCTATTTATCACCAATATCTGTCCTTTCCGGTTGAACAAATTCCTGATGGTAGTATCAGGTGCCTTTTGGTGGCAGGACTGCAACAAAAGGACAGAAATGGCTTTTATGTAACAAAGGAAAGAATAATAAATGTATAAATCAATGGATTTTCTTGTTTAAAACATGGATTATGTTTTTGTGTTCCATTGATTTGAGATGAGATAGGAGTGTGCCAAAAGCTCTAAATGACACTTGCATCGTGAATCATTACTTTTGACACACTTTCTCTTTTTAGTATTTCTATTTCCTATTCATACGGATTGAATGTTCCGTTGTCCCAATCTAGCGTTTGCTCCAGCTTGGAATTGGTTTCCAAATGCTTGTTGGGAATGGCATAGAAATAATAGTTGTTTTGGAAATTGATTTCATATTTCTGGTCTAATACCACCACAGAATCTTTAAAATAGGTTGTATAGTCTTTGTCTATGTCTATATTGTCTTTTATTTTGTCGAATTCGACGGGGGAAATCTTTAGTTTGGGCAAAAGACCATGACGTCGGGTTCCATTCATTTCGGATGCGAACATGCGTCGTCGGCGCAAATCCCAGTAGCGTTTGCCTTCATAGGCAAATTCAATTTTACGTTCCAACATGATGGCAGCTATCATTTCATCGTGTGACATATTTGCTTTCAGACCATACATGCCATTGCTTCCGGCTTCTATTCCGGCGCGTTGGCGAATGCGTTTTAAAACTCCGTAAGCTTCATCCGATTTTCCATTTTCGGCAGCACATTCGGCATAGTTCATCAAGACTTCGGTAAAACGTATTTCTATCCAGTCGGTACTGCTTCTTTCAGTATAATAGGGAGTATAGCTTACATTGATGGCTTTCCGGCAATAGAAACCGCTGCTGCTGGGGTTCAGGGTAGAGTGTCCTTGGTATGTCCATTGGATTCTGTCTTTTTTACCACTCAATTCCCATTTGCATCCATTATAGGCTATGGTGCTGGTGAAGCGGGGATCACGGTTTTGCCAGAAGTGAAGCGGGTCATAATCAGGTGATTCTGTGATAGGAGTTCCGGTGATCATCGGGTAAGATTCTACCATTTCCTTTGTAGGCTGATTGCAACCCGAATAGTTTTGGGCTTCCGACAGAGGACGTGTCGCAGCATCCCAATGGTGGGTAATGTCGGGTTCCTGATAGCGTGTAACGAATAATACTTCTTTATTCATTTCATCAAACCAGATATTTTCATAACTGTCGTACAGCCCGTATCCGTTGGCTTCTATTTGTTCGGCTGCCATTTTATTGTACGTATAGGCTGTTTCCCAGCGTTCAGCCTTGTTCTCAGGATTGAATTGCGGGCTGGCATAATAGAGCAGAATCCGGCCTTTCAGTGCCATTACGGTTGCTTTTGTAAAGCGTCCTTCGTCGTCTCCTGTCCATTTCCAGGGCAGGGCATCAATAGCATCGTCCAAATCTTTGATGATTAAGTTGATGCATTCCGAAGTTTTGTTACGGGTGACATATAAGTCATCAGTTAATGCCTGCGGTTCCAGAATCATAGGAACTCCACCGTATAAACGTACCATCTGGAAATATCTCCAAGCTCTTAAAACAAGTGCCTGGGCCTTTAATGAGGTTTTGGTTGCGTTATCTATATTTCCGGTTTCGATACTGCTTAACATGATATTGATGTTGCGTATTTCTTTGTAGGGCCAGTTATCTATTGAAGCAGTGGTAAGCTGACCGTATAAAATGCCTGTTTCACCATAAGCCTCGTCCGAATATCCGGCTACGTTCTGATCCCATCCCGGAAGGTTGTCACGATACAATTTGTTAAGATAGGCGGTGGCATATTGGGCATTGTTCCAAACATCTTTCTCGGTGATGGCAGATAAGTCTTTTTTATCTAAAACATCAATACATCCCGAAAGGGTAGCGGTTGTTAATACGCTATATAATAAATATTTTATTTTCATGATATTTTCATATTTAAAGAGTTAGAAACTGACATTGATGCCAAATGAATAGGTGCGCATCAATGGGTAATTCATGATGCTTGAGTTCTCAGGGTCATAAGCTTTAATTTTATCTTGCAGCAGGAACAGATTGGTTCCCATCAGGAAGAATTTCATTTGTGAAAGACCCCATTGGGATACCAGTTGTTGTGGAAGCTGGTAAGTGATATTCACATTCTTCAAACGCAGGAATGAAGTGTCTTGAATCCAGAAAGTCGATGCTTCTGAAGCAGCGTTGTCCCATCCTGCCCTTGGGAACTTGGCATCCGTGTTCTCTGGTGTCCAATAATCTGCCCGCCATGCATATGCGGAAGCTTCCATTCCTTCCCATTCTGTACGCTGGTCATAAAAGCGTTTACCTCCGGCTACACCTTGGAAGAATAAGTCCACACTTAATCCTTTCCATGCCCCGCCCACAGAGAAGCCATAATTAATAGGTGATTTGGTATGTTTTATAATCCATTCTTTATCATTATCGTCAATCTTTCCATCCGGTTCGTCCGAGTTTGCACCTCTGATATCTCTGTAATTGAGCATTCCCAGTTCCGGTTTTTTCCCAAAGATGGTATATCCTTCGGGCAGTGCGTCGAGGTCGGCCTGTGTGCGGATGATATCGGTTGCCACATATCCCATGCTGCGGTCTGTGTTGTATCCTAATTCTGATTTATAGGGACGTAAGTTTTCGGCTTCGTCTTTGGTAATCAACTTATTGGTGGCGTAACCGAAGTTGGCGTTGATATTATAGGTAAAGTCTTTTCCTATTTTATCTTTGTAGGAAAGTTCTATTTCGAAACCTTTTGTGTCAATCGTCGCGTAATTTTCTTTAGGCATGACTCCTCCGAAGGTTGAAGGCAGGCTGGCCAGACGGTCTCCTAAAATATCGTAGGTATGTTTATAGAATCCACCGGCACTTAACGATAAGCGGTTTCGTAATATCTGCATATCAAATCCATAATCTATATCCAATGATTTTTCCCAGGTAATTTCGATATTGGGGATTACATCGGCCGAAACTCCGTTGCTTAGCGAACCGAAATAAGCACCGGTATTCAGGTTGTAGCGTTGCATCCATTGCCAGCCTCCCACAGCATCATTTCCCAGCAATCCTATGGAGGCGCGTAGTTTCAGGTAATCAATGAACCGGACGTTGTTTTTGAAGAAGTTTTCTTCTGAGATTCTCCATGCCGCCGATGCTGACGGGAAGAATCCCCAGCGGTGTTTCGGATCGAAATTGACAGAACCGTCATAGCGGAAAGAGGCTTCCAGCAAATACTTGTTGTCGTATGTATATCCCAGGCGGCCTACATAAGAGAGGCGTCCGCTTTCTGAACCTTTACCGTTGAGTGTCGAATTTTTAGGATCTGAACTTCCGGCAAATAATTGGTCTACAGCCGAAGATATGAAGTAATTGCGTTGTCCGTCCATCCAGTCGGTAGTTCCTTCATACTGTTCGTATACAAACAGGGCATTGATATCGTGTTTGCCGAAAGTATTGTTGTAAGTCACCATGGCATTGAGTTGGTAACTGTTGTCATTATTGTATTTTTCATACAAGAAGTCTCCGTCATCTCTGGTTTTCACATAGTCCAGTTCATTGGTTTGTATGTGGTTGTGTGATCCTGTAGTTTTGAAAACATACAAGTCGTAAGGACGGCTGAACTGCTTGATGAACGTGTGTCGTTCATATTTATTGTATGTCAGTTTCAGGCTGAGGCCTTTGATGAAAGGAACATCATATTGGAGAGCTACGTTTATTTCATAGTTGGAATAACGCTTTTTGTTGTATCCGCTATTTCCATTGATTACTTCCATCGGGTGCCATGCTAAATAGGTTCCGTTGGGTTTTCCGTCAATATAAGGGGCAAAAAGTCCGCGGCGTAGCAATCCATTGTATAGGTTGTTCATATTGTCGTTGTCATTGTCCCATTTCCAATAAGGTTTATGGTCGTTGCGCGTATCCATGCTTAAGTTTAAAGATACTTTCAGGTCTTTGGTGATATTGGCATCAATGTTGCTGCGGATACTGTATTTTTTGAAATTAAGGTTGTCGAATGAACCTGTCTCGTAATAATAGTTTCCACCGATAAAATAGCGCACCTTATCATTACCACCGTTTACATTCAGCGAATGGCGGGTGACAACGGGAGATTTCCATGTCTCATCCATCCAGTCGTATGAGTGGTTCTTGTAATATTCCAGTTCGTCTTCGGCATAATATTGCATGTCTCCTTCGGGAACCAGTTGGTTGCGCAAAGCCTCGTTGGTGTATAAAGCTTGTTCGTATGCATTGAACATATCCGGTATTTTGGTTGCTTCCGAAATACCGATTGAGCCTGTATAATTGATGGTCGGTTTGCCTATTTTGCCTTTTTTGGTAGTGACCAGGATAACACCGTTGGCGGCACGTGAACCATAAATGGCAGCCGAGGCACCGTCTTTCAAAACAGAAAGATTTTCCACTTCGCTGGCATCCAGCCCGTCGAAGGCAAACTTGTCGCGGACTACGCCATCAATGACGTACAGGGGGGCGGTACTGTTCCAGGTACCATCGGCACGTATGGATACGGATGAACCACCTCCCGGTTTACCGGCTGTTTGGGTGATGTTGACTCCGGCCAACCGACCGCTTAGTGCATTGGAAAGGTTGGAGGCGGGTACATTTTCGATTACTTCGGAATTGATGGAGGCTACCGAACCGGTCAGGTTGACTTTCTTTTGGGTGCCATAGCCTATCACAACGACTTCTTCAAGAGTTTGTGAATCTTCCTGAAGGATGATGGAAACCATACTTTTATTGCCTATTGCTATATTTTGGTCAACGTAGCCGATATAAGAGATAACTAAGGTTGCTTTGGCTCCCACTTCAAGGGAAAAACGTCCGTCTATGTCTGTAATGGTTCCGTTGGTCGTTTCTTTTTCCAGTACACTGGCACCGATGATGGCTTCCCCATTTTTATCCATGACTGTTCCCGTCACTTTTTTTTTGGTCTGCTGAGTAACATTAGTTTCATCGTTTTTCTTTGAAAATACGATGTAATTGTTGGTATGTTCGTATTTTAGATTGGAACTTTTCAGCAGTTCTTTCAGTATGTCGCTTACTTTGGCTTTTTTCTTTGACAAAGTAACAATGTTCTTTACATTCAGTTCTCGGTTGCTGTACACTACCAGGTAGTCTGTTTGTTTTTCTATTTCAGAGAAAAGGGTTTCTACCGTTACAGCGTTTGAAGGTAGTTCTATTACAGCGTTTTGTGCTTTACCGGTAGAAGCAAATAAGGGGAAAGTACAGAAAAACGTCAAAAATATAGTTACTTTCATAATATTTAATGTCCTGTTTTGCGTTTTTAGGCATAAAAGATGCCCTAACAAAGGTTTTATTTTCATATCTTTGTTTCCGATTAAGTTAATAATTTCTAGATTTTTGAAAGGGTTTGGAATACGTTATGCTTAATGTCGGGTTGGCAGGTGTTGGCGCATCTGCCGACTTTTTTATTAAGGAAACGCGTGTGTGGTGTGTTTTTCTATGTTTTCATGGTTCTTTGGGGTTTTATGGATTAGACAATAGGTTAACGGTATAAAGTAATTTCATTCGTATTCTCTTTTTGTTTTATTTTGAAAGGGTGTATTTTCTGAATAATCCGCAATACCTCCATTACCCCGTCGCGCTGGCGGAACTTTCCTGTGTATTCGTATTCCAGTATAGAGGTGTCTTTGACGATGATTTTCACGTCATAATAAAGTTCCAGTTTTTTCAATATGTCTTTCAGTTTTTGTTTGTCGAAAGCATAAAGACCGTCTTTCCATATGATGGGATCTTTAGTGATGGAGCCCACCAGGAAACGTCCATTGGCAGTTGCTGTTAGCTGTTGTTCAGGACTTAACAGAACTCCTTGTTGTTCTTGTTCGGGATGGTAGACGCGTACGGATCCTTCCAACAGTGCAACGGTAAGTTCTTCGCTAGGATAGTTGAAGACATTGAATTGTGTACCAAGTGCTTTTATATCCACCTTTCCGGTAGAGACAATAAACGGCAACGTTCCTTTCGCCACTTCAAAGAAGGCTTCTCCGTTGAGCTTTACCCGGCGTTCCTCACCGAATATGGAAGGATAGGTGAGGGTGGAACCGGCATTCACCCATACTTTGCTGCCGTCCGGCAGTACAATATGTGCGCGTTGTCCGGCCGGGACAGAGAGTTCCTGAGTGACAGGCTGTGGTATATCCATACTGATAAACGAGTAAGTAACCCACCATGTGGAAACTATACAGGCAATGATGATAGCCGCATAGCGTAAAAAATGGAATGACAATCTTTTCTTTTTTTCTATCTGTCGGGCTTTCATGAAACGCTTCAGGCTTTCCTTACCTAATAATTCGTTTTTTTCTTGTGGGTGGAGTTTTACCAGCGATTGCAAGTGCTGGCAATTTATCATTTCCTTCTTCAGTTCTTGGTTGGAAAAGGCCTCCTGCAGTAAAGCTTTCCTTTCTTCTTTACTGAGTTCTCCTGCGTAATATTTTATAATTCGATGGTCCATTTTTTATCTGTTCTGTATAGTAAACGAAGCAAGAGAAAGAATCCGCCAAAAGAAAATGAAAAAAATCAGGGAAGAGTAAATAAAAAAAAAGTAGAGGCAGGCAGTCTTTTAATTCCTCGCGTAATTTTTTGTATGCAATAGCCATTTGTGATTCTACGGTGTTGATGGATATTTGCAGTTCTGAAGCTATTTGCTGTTGTTTTTTGCCTTCCAGTTTGTTCATGACAAAAATGCTTCGGCACCGTTCGGGGAGTTTTTGCAAAGCTTGTTCCAAACGTTCTTCTATGTCGGTTTCATCGGGGAAGTTGGTGTTGAGGATCTCCAAAGAATCATATTTCATGCGTAAGGTCATATCAAATTCGCTTTGCATTTCGGCCACAGCTTCCTGTTCGTTCACCCGTTTGCGTAAGTAGTCCAGACATTTGTTTTTGATGGAAGTAAACAGGTAAGCTGTAAGGTTGGTGTATGCATCCAACCGGTCGCAGTGTTCGTATAAATGCAGGAACACGTCTTGAACGATGTTTTCGGCATCACTTTCGGACAATACATATTCGCGTGCGAAATGAATAGCACGTGAATACCATGTGATATAGAACCGTTCAAAATTTGTCATGACGAATCCTTAAATGATTTAAATGCAAAATTAAAATTTTCTATTGAAATATTTAAAAATGATAAGGAATATTATGGGATTTTTATTAAGAGAAGAATTACGCTCTTTGTACTTTTTACATCGGTTGATACGGTCATCTCTCCGAACTGTTATAAAGTCAAAAGAAAAATATGGGGGAGTTTCGTGATATCCTGTCCGGAGAATAAAATAATACTTTAAGAACTCAAGCCCCATGATTTTGTAGGCGGGTCGGTTTTACTTTGCCGGTATTGTTTGAAGCCGTCAATTGATGGGGTAAGGTAAGTAATTGAAAAGTTTTTTGTATTTTTGAGCTGTATAAACAGTGAAATGGATGAAAGAAAATAATAAGGAACAAGAAAGGTTTGTTGCTTATATTACTAAGCAGCAATGTGTTAATGAAGCAGCATCCGTTACCGATTTTCTTCGGAAATATGCTTTTAGGTATCATAATTCCGCTTTTATATCATCTGATCCGGTTCAGTTTCCTCATCGTTATCATCGGAAGGAAGATATAGAAATAAGCGGTTTTCTGACGGCCTATCTGAGTTTCGGTGCTCGTCCTCAAATACTGAAGGCAGCGGAGAGGCTGGATGCTGTCATGCAGCATATGCCTTTGGTTTATGTATTGTCGAAAGATTGGAAATCGGATTTTTGTGGGGAAGAATCTTTTTATCGCACAGTGTCGAAGAATAAAATGGGGGAATTATTCCATTGGTTACATGGAATATATACAAAATATGGCTGTATGGAAGCGGCTTTAATGGCGTGTCAGGAGGGCTCTCCGATACAACGCCTATGTCGTTTGTTGGGCGTTTCGGACAAGGCACCGCAAAAAAAGCTTAATATGTTTCTTCGTTGGATGATCAGGCGTGACTCGGAAGTAGATTTCGGTATTTGGACTTCTTTTTCGCCTTGTGATTTGTTGATTCCGCTAGATACTCATGTCTGTGAAGTAGCTCATCGGCTTCATCTTACTCGAAGTAAATCTTATACATTGAATAACGCAAAGGCCATTACCCGTGCACTTGCCGAGGTTTTTCCGGACGACCCGTGTTTGGGGGACTTTGCGTTATTCGGTTATGGAATTAATGATGGAAAATAACGATATAAATTTTACTATGAAAGAGTCTTTATAGCAGTTGCTGTATTTGTTCTCTTTTGAGTTCCGTATCAGGATGGAATGCCGGACTGTTCATGTATTTTTTCAAGCTATATAACAGTTGTCGGGCTTCGGGGCGTTTATCCATGTCTTGCCAAAAGTCTATACCTGAAACCAATATTTTTCCTTTACCTACTCTAGCTTCGAACAATAAGGCTAAGGGGCGATTGGTAAACCAGTCGTCGATGACGCGGACGATGGGATGTATCTTTGGAGAAAGTTTGCTGAACTCAATTGCTCCGGAATGGCTCATGGCATCCCACCATTGGTAGTCGCTGTGATATTCTGTGGGGAATTCACTAAGAGCCGGATGTGCGGGATTGCATAATATGCCCAAGGTGTGAGGTGCTTGTTTGGCAGTCCATGCTGTATTCCAGAAAATGCTGGAGAAGCCTATTTGGATATCGCCCCCCAGTTCTTTGGATAAACTTCCTTTCTTTAGTGAAAGTAAGACTGTGGCTCCTTTCTCAAGGGTGTTTAGTGTGATGGTATCCAAGCGGTCGGTCATACAGATTTTATTTTCATGGGGAATGGCTTGTCGGACTGTTGGGTATACCCAGATGTTCCAGTCATTTTTTCTATTGTTTACTGAAACTTCTAATATCAAACGTTGAGGTGTGGTCACAGTAGTGAGTGGAGCTGCTACTTCCCCTAAAGTAAAATTATTGCCGACAGGTATTTCTTTTGAATTCCATTGTCCTGATTGGAGTATGTTTCCTTCAGTGTCACGTAAAGTCCACCCGGTAGTTGCGTTTTGCAGAGGGCTGCTTCCATAGTGAGCGACCTCGACAGATGCTTTCAAAGTATCATTGTTTGTGAAAATTAGTTTGGACAGACGTGCCAATGGTACGGTGGCATTGCAGAAACGGCTGTATTCTTCGGGGGATATATACCCTTTTTCTTCCCAGAAGGCATCAAGCACACCTACCGGTGCGGTGCCTTGTCCCGGAAAATCGTATAAACCCAACAATTGGAATCCTCCGAAGTCTTTAGTGCGGAGGGCGGCTTCTATGTCGGCCTTGTAACAAAGTACTTGTAACTTTCCTGATGCCAGCAGGAAACTATCGGAAAGGGCTTTCATGCCATTCTCTTGTAGACTTTCTTGGAATATTTCAAAGTTGGTAGGGCGCATTACCCCTGTATACTTTTTCATTTCTTTAAAATTGGGATAGGCGCACCATTGTCCTATTTCATGACTTACTATGGGTTGGGTGAACCGGTTAATATATTCAGACCAGTCGTAGTCTGTACGTGGTGCCTGAGCATTGATGATACTGTTCAGCCCTTGTCCCCATCCCTGTATGCGTGGTGAGGGGTCGCTTAAGAAATCACTGACAGGCAAGTTGGGCCATCCGCCTGCTGTGCTATAAATTCGTCTTTTATCTTGTTTTTTCCAATAGGAGGTAAATTCAGCCAGATAATTGTTGCTTCCTGCGCCGGCAGGTTCATTGCCGTACATCATCATGCAGAAAGAGGGATGATTGCCAAAAGTTCTCACTATAGCTTCGCTTTCTTTTAATATAAAGGCGTCCAATGGTTTCCCATCTCCGATAGTGGTGCTGCTGTTTGCCCAGGATGAACATTCTATTTCCAGATACATTCCCATTTTGTCGGCTGCACAAAAAGCAGCTTCGGGAGGACACCAGGAATGAAAACGTATATGATTCAAACCGTGGTTACGGCAGGCTGTGAATATCTTTTCCCATGAAGCTTGGTCGGTAGGTGGGTAGCCGGTTTTGGGAAAAGCTGCACAATCCAGTGTTCCGCGTAGAAAGACGGGACGTCCGTTGATGGTGATGTGGCGGTCTGTTACTCTGAAATCGCGCATACCGAACTGCTCTGTATGAGTATCGGTAGTTGTTTTTTCTTTATCGGTCAGGCTGGCTTCCAGTGTATATAAATTCGGATTGAACTCATCCCACAGACAAATATTGTCTCCTAATGAAAGTATTGTTTCAGTTTTGTTCTCGCCGGGAAGAAGCACTATTTCTTGTTGTATGCTTTTCCCATTGGCTTTTAAGGTTAGAATAGCGGTGGCTTTTGTCTTTTTTTTGTTTTTCAGGTATGTTTTTACGCGAATGTTTTTAGCATTGATATCAGGATAAATATCTGTGTGTACTATGCTTACTTGTGGGCGGACTTGCAGGTACATGTCGCCTATTACCCCGTTCCAGTTACCTTGCGTGTGGTCTGAAATACTGTGTGAGTTTTCTCCCGGATCAATGTCTTTTATTCTGTTATCTATACGTAAAGTGAGTGTATGCTTGCCTGGAGTGAGTACATCGGATAAGTCATATTGATGGGGAGTTCCGAGTGTGTTCTGCATGCCTATTTCTTTATCATCTACCCATAAACGTGTTTCCCAATGGCATCGTTCCAGAAAAAGAGAGATGTCTTGCTGGTTCCAGTCGGTTGGAATATTTACTTCTTTCCGATACCATGCTACACCTTTGTAGTATTTTACGGGTTGCAGCCAAAAAGGTATTTTGATGTTATCGGAGTTCCGATATTTTGCATAATGTTCATTTTTAAAATAAGAGTCATCGCTGATGCTTCCTGTCCAAGGTGTGTTAATATTAATATCTTCTCCTAATCCATTGGAAGTCATAGAACCGGGCAATAGAATGCTACCACTCCAATTGGTAGAGTCTGTAGTAAATTGCCATTTGCCTGTCAGGTCAATTCGGTTTTCAGGTTGTGAACATGAAACTGTTAATAGGAATAAGAATAATAAAGAATTGATTTTCATTTATCTGATTGTTTATGGTAATTGGTTAATGATATATCAAATGTTGTCTCCTGCCGATACTTTTTATTATCTATCTGTGCGGAAAGGTGCTACAGGCACTCCTTCTGCATTGAATAAATTTCCTACAGTCGCATCATCGAAACAGTAACGGACAGCAATCGGCTGTTTTATTTTGGGTGAAGAAACTATCAGCCGGTTTTCTTTGATACGTGCATTGGCAGGTACGAAGTTTCCGTCATTTCCGGCTATTGTTACTCCTCTGATTTTTTTGTCGGGACATACTAATTTCTTTTCTGTATGACTAAAAGAGAGGATAGCTTTTCCTTTTTCTATGGTCATTTGTGTGAAGAAAGGTGTTTCATAACCTTTTTTTAATGCTTTGTAAGTTCTGCCCAATACTAAATTAGCCAGTCTAAAACCAGCTTCGGCTTTTTGGGCAGGATGGATGTTGTCAGGGTCACCAATATCGGTAGTGGTTATCAGTCCTACATTGTCAACTCTATGTGCTACTTGTTCTTGTGCTTCACGTATCAATGCGGGACCGTTATTGGTAGAGTGGTAGTTGTATGGAGCTATTTGAACCATATAAAAAGGAAAATTCTTGCCGAAGCCTTTTCGCCAACTTGCAATCATTTTTTCCATGAGCAAATTGTATGATGACGGATTGTCTCTGTTTGATTCTCCTTGATACCAAATGGCTCCGGCAATGTCGTATGGCATTAACGGATGAATCATGCTGTTGTAAAGGACTCCCGGTGTTACCGGCCACCAGGGGTAAGGCTTGTTTATTACTGCTTCGGCAATGACTTTGTTGTTTATGACGGTGTCTCTCGGAGTCCATACTTCGGCAGGAGTTCCTCCCCATGCGGAAACAATTAATCCTATGGGTACATTGAGTTTCTGTTGCAAACGTTTGCCGAAAAAATAAGCTATGGCACTTCGCTTCTGCATTATTTCTGGGGTACATTGTTCCCATTGTGCATAGCAATCTTCTTGCGGAGATTTGCTTCCTTGTTTGCTCAGACTGAAGACTGTCTCTTATACACATCTCCGAGCCCACGAGACTCGACGTCATCTCG
>ENA-OYWU01000630-OYWU01000630.1-human-gut-metagenome-genome-assembly--contig:-NODE-630-length-18652-cov-6.690541_pt1 | contig 18652 bp, 19 predicted proteins | sample MGYA00244173_ERZ653403 | MGnify/ENA primary metagenome ERZ653403 (study PRJEB26926, sample SAMN06165043) | human gut metagenome | biome: ENVO:00009003; feature: ENVO:2100002; material: ENVO:00002003...
AAGAGACAGTATCTGTACTCCCCTCTCATGCTATGCATGAACCTTTGCCAGTACATCATCAATGCTTCCGGCATTCAGGAAGTAGCTCTCCGGGATATCATCATGCTTACCGTCCAGGATCTCACGGAATCCACGGATGGTCTCGCTGATAGGTACATATTTTCCTTCCAGACCGGTGAACTGTCCTGCCACGAAGAAAGGCTGGGACAGGAATCTCTGGATCTTACGGGCACGGGATACGACCAGCTTGTCTTCCTCGGACAGCTCATCCATACCGAGGATAGCAATAATATCCTGTAATTCCTTATATCTCTGCAGGATCTCCTGTACACCGCGGGCGGTCTCATAATGCTCCTTACCTACGATTCTGGGATCCAGAATGCGGGATGTGGACTCCAGAGGATCCACTGCGGGATAAATTCCCAATTCTACAATAGAACGGGACAGAACCGTGGTGGCATCCAGATGTGCGAATGTGGTCGCAGGTGCCGGGTCTGTCAGGTCATCCGCAGGCACATAGACTGCCTGTACGGAAGTAATGGAACCGTTCTTGGTGGATGTGATACGCTCCTGGAGCGCACCCATCTCTGTCTGTAATGTAGGCTGGTATCCTACTGCGGAAGGCATACGGCCTAACAGTGCGGATACCTCACTTCCGGCCTGGGTGAATCGGAAGATGTTGTCGATGAACAACAGCACATCTTTTCCGCCCTTGTCACGGAAGTACTCTGCCATGGTCAGTCCGGTCAGACCGACTCTCATTCTTGCTCCGGGGGGCTCGTTCATCTGTCCGAATACCATGGTGGTCTTGTCCAATACGCCGGACTCCTGCATCTCGTGGTACAGGTCGTTACCCTCACGGGTACGCTCACCTACACCGGTGAATACGGAATATCCGCCGTGCTCGGTTGCGATATTACGGATTAGCTCCTGGATCAGTACGGTCTTACCTACACCAGCACCACCGAACAGACCGATCTTACCACCCTTCTGATAAGGGCAGAGCAGGTCAACGACCTTAATACCGGTCTCTAGCAGTTCTGTGTCCGTAGACTGCTCTGCGAAGGTCGGTGCGGCACGGTGGATAGGCTCGTAAGACACTCCTGCCGGTACCGGCTTGTTATCAATCGGCTGACCCAGTACATTAAATATTCTGCCCAGGGTATTCTCTCCTACCGGTACGGAAATGGGAGATCCGGTGGCGATAGCCTCCATTCCTCTCACAAGTCCGTCGGTAGTACCCATGGCAATACATCTGACAGTGTCATCACCCAAATGCTGGGAGACTTCCACTACCAGTTCTCCTCCATCTCTGGTAGGGATGCGGATCGCGTCATTGATCTCGGGAAGTTTGCCCTCATCGAAGCGTACATCCAGTACGGCACCGATGACCTGGGTGATCCTTCCTTTATTCTCTCCTGCCATTTCTACCTCTTTCCTGCCCGCTATGCGGGCATTTCATAATCAACTCACATTTTGCACTGTTTTTCTCTGGCAGTCTTTGTATCTTCCACGCAGACACGCTTGCGCTCGGATCGGAACGTAGCGGCACTAAATTCGCGCTGAAGCGCTCATTAAGTGCCGACGTTCCTTTACGGTCTGCTTAGGAATGATACAAAACCTGCCAGAGACATAACTGCAAAATATAAATATTAAAGCGCCTCTGCGCCTGCAATGATCTCTGTAAGCTCCTGGGTAATGCTTCCCTGTCTTGCGCGGTTGTACTTCAGTGACAGATCACTGATCATATCCTCCGCATTGCTGGTGGCATTATCCATGGCCTGCATACGGGCACCGTTCTCACTGGCTGCCGCTTCCATCAGTGCACCATAGATCAGACTGGATATATATTTCGGTATGATCATATCCAGTGCTTCCACATCTTCCGGTTCGAAATTCATCAGCGCATCGGCACCCTCTGTGGATGCACCCGCCTCTGCATCATATTCCACGGGCAGAAGCTTCAACAGCTTCGGCTCATGGCTCACCGTGTTTTTAAAATGTGTATATGCCAGATAGATCTCTCCGATCTCTCCGGCTGCAAATGATGTCAGCAGTTTGTCCGACAGAAGCATTGCTTCGGCATATGTGGGCTCTTCGATGACCTCCGGATAGGATTCCTTCACGGTATATCCCTTTCTCTCCAGAATCTCCCGGCCCTTATTACCGATGGCATAGACCACAACGTCTTCTGCCTTCCACTCCTCCTGTCCAGTGATCAGCTTGGCCACATTGGAGTTGTAACCGCCTGCCAGACCTCGGTTGGAGGTGATGACAATGACCGCCTTTTTGGGGGAAGCCCCCGGAACGAGATACTTATGTTCCAGATGACCTACCCTGGACAGGATATTGTTTACGGTATCATACATACAGTCAAAATACGTCTGAGAACGTTCTGCACCTGCTCTGGCTCTCTGAAGCTTTACCGTAGATACCAGCTTCATGGCCTTGGTGATCTGCTGTGTGCCCTGAATGCTGGTCTTACGGCGCTTGATATCACGCATTGATGCCATAGTTACCTCTCATTCTGCCGTATATCACGGCTGACACACTTATTTCAGAAACTCTACTTTGAAATCATTCAGTGCTTTTACCAGCTTCTCTTCCGTAGCATCGGAGATCACCTTTTCCTCAGCGATGGCTGCAGGAATCTCGGGATGCTTCGTATCCAGATAATCGAAGAACTCCTTCTCAAATCTGGTGATGTCCTCTACAGGCACATCCAGCAGGAATCTCTTGGTTACTGCGTAGATGATGATGACCTGATATTGTACCGGCATGGGCTGGTACTGAGGCTGCTTCAGCACTTCTTTGATCCGTTCGCCCTGTGCCAGCTTCTCCTTGGTATCCGCATCCAGTTCGGATCCGAACTGTGCGAAGGAAGCCAGCTCTCTGTACTGGGCAAGCTCGGTACGGATAGGTGCTGCGATCTTCTTCATAGCCTTGATCTGTGCGGCACCACCTACACGGGATACGGACAAACCTGCATTTACCGCAGGACGGAAACCGGAGTTGAACATTTCTGTCTCCAGATAGATCTGTCCATCGGTAATGGAAATAACGTTGGTAGGGATGTATGCAGATACATCGCCTGCCTGGGTCTCGATGATGGGAAGTGCCGTCAGGGAACCTCCGCCGTATTCGTCGCTCATGCGGACTGCACGCTCCAGCAGTCTGGAATGCAGGTAGAATACGTCACCGGGATATGCTTCACGTCCGGGCGGACGACGAAGGAGCAGGGAGAGTGTACGGTATGCAGTAGCATGTTTGCTCAGGTCATCATATACCACCAGTACGTCTTCTCCGTTCTCCATCCACTCCTCACCGATCGCACAACCGGAATAAGGAGCGATATACTGTAAGGGAGCCAGGTCACTTGCCGTGGATACCACAACGGTGGTATAAGCCATGGCACCGAACTCCTCCAGTGTTTTTACGATATTAGCCACGGTAGATGCTTTCTGACCGATAGCTACATAGATACATTTTACATTCTGACCCTTCTGGTTGATGATCGTGTCGATCGCAATAGCGGTCTTACCGGTCTGACGGTCACCGATGATCAGCTCACGCTGACCTCTTCCGATGGGAACCATGGAGTCGATTGCCTTGATACCTGTCTGGAGCGGCGTGTCTACGCTCTTACGAGTGATTACACCACTTGCCACACGCTCAATCTTACGGAATTTGTCAGTCTGTACGGGGCCTTTACCATCAATAGGCTGTCCTAAGGAGTTCACTACTCGTCCAAGCAATGCGTCTCCTACGGGAACCTCTACCACACGTCCGGTGGTCTTGACGATATCACCCTCTTCGATATTGCTGGCACTTCCCAACAATACGACACCGACATTATCTTCTTCCAGATTCAGCACCATGCCATATACATCGCCGGGGAACTGTAACAGCTCACCCTGCATGGCATTTTCCAGTCCATGTACACGAGCGATACCATCCGCTACCTGAATGACGGTTCCGACATCGGATACATCCAGCTGGGAAGAATATCTTTCGATCTGTTCCTTAATGACGGAACTAATTTCTTCTGGTCTTAAATTCATGGATCTGTCGCACCTTTCTTTCAGCCGGTCATCCCAGCTGAATATTTAATAATTGTTTCTTCATATCTTCCAGTTTGGTCCGGATGCTGCTGTCCACCACCCGGTCACCCACCCGGATCACCATTCCGCCGATCAGCGTCGGATCCACATGGTAATACACATCAAAGGTCTGATAGGAAGTCGTAGCCAGCAGCTTATTTTTCACTGCCTGCTTCTGGTCCTCCGTCAGCTCCACTGCGGTATCCACATATGCGGTTCCCATCTTTTCAGATTCTCTGACCAGTTCGGTAAAATAAGCAAAGATTGCCTTTAATGAGCCGTAACGTTCCTTGGTCACCACGATCTTCAGAAACTCTGTCAGATCATCACTGACTCTGCCACGGAAGACCTGTTCCACCATGGAGAGTTTTTCCTGTTTGGGGATTCCGGGATGTTTCATCAGCTTGTCAAAATCCGGATTGTCTTCCAATATTTTCTCAAGCTGTGCGGTCTCATTCATCAGCTGGATCGCATTTCCATGGTCGACTGCCGCTTCGAAAAGGGCTTCTCCATAGACTTTGGAAACTAATTTTGCCATGTATCCTCACCCATTTCCTTCAGCGTCTCTTCGATCAGGCTGTTCTGTCTGGTGGTGTCTATGGAAGCGCCTACCAGCTTACCTGCCATGACAGATGCCACGGATACGATCTCCTGTTTGATCTCATCGGACATTTTCTGCTTTTCCAGTCTGGCTTCTTCCTGTGCTCTCGCCAGGATTCTGGCTGCCTCTTCCTTGGCCTGTGTGACGATACGCTCCTCGTTCTGAAGAGCCCGTCTTCTGGCATCACTTAAGATGTCCTCAGCCTCTTTGTCGATGTCCTTCAGCTTCGCCTCATACTGTGCCTTCAGTTCTGCGGCCTTTTCCTGATTGTCCTTTGCCTCTTCCAGTTCTCCCCTGATCTTCTCTTTACGATCATTTAAGAACTTTCTGGCCGGATTGAACAGAAAATAGCTGAGTGCCAGGAACAATACGAAGATGGCAATGATCATCAGGCAGGAGTCTGCCAGCAGCTGCCAGTCCAGGTCAAACAGTCTTGACATGGTCTCGCCTTCTGTTAATAGTATCATTTTCATCCGCATTCCTTTCGTTTAATCAGGGAAGTAAGGGCTTTACGAACAGCAGCAGCATAGCGATCAACAGACCGTACAGACCGGTGGTCTCGGCAACTGCCTGTCCCAATAACATGGTAGAAGTGATCTCGGACTTTGCTCCGGGATTACGTCCTACTGCTGCAGCAGCGTGTCCTGCTGCGATACCCTGGCCTACACCGGGTCCGATACCGGCAATAACTGCCAGACCAGCACCGATTGCAGAACAGCCTAAGATAAAGTTTTCATTAAAATCCATAGTAAATCCTCCTATTATTGAGATTCTTATCAGAATCTTTCTAGCATAGTTTCAGATAGCCATACCTGAACAGTACAGCTTTAAGCGTCTCCTCTTGCATTGGCAATGTAAGTCATGGTCAGCATACAGAATACGTATGTCTGGATGGCTCCGGAGAACAGGTCAAAGTATACATGCAGTGCTGCGGGCCACGCTGTAGCGATCACACCCAACAGTCCGTAGATCAGTGCCATCATTACCGTTCCGGACAATACGTTTGCAAACAGACGTAATGAAAGGGAAATCGGTACTGCGACCTCACTGATCAGGTTAATGGGCAGCCAGATCGGCAGCCAGGGGGGCAGCGGGGAACACATGCCTTCCCAGATTTCCTTCGGCTTCTGGTACTTGAACTGATTGTAATGGATCAGCAGGAAGGTCAGAACACCGAGAGGCAATGTCACGCCGTAGTCCGCTGTGGGGGGACGCAGGCCTAACAGACCGGAAATATTGCTCACCAGAATGAAGATGAAGATTGTTCCGATGTAGTTGTAGAACTTCGGTGCGGCCTTGCCCATGGGAGCATCCACCATGGCATCCAGCTTCTCCACGATCAGCTCCACCACATTCTGAAAACCTTCCGGCACTTCTCTGGCTTTGGCCATCTGGCGGTTGGCAGCAATGGCAAAACCAATGATAAGCAACATGACGATCAGCACACACACATGTGTGGTCGTTATCCATACCTCATGGCCGAAAAAGGAATACTTAAACACGCCATGTATCATAAAGTCGATATTGTCGGCACCGGATAACAGAATTCCATGTTCCATTGTTTCACCTCCTTATTGTTTATTCTGTTGTTCCTCTGTCACTTCTCCATCCTTCGGGGCTTCCGCTTCTTCCGCAGTCTGCGGAGCAGTTTTGTCTTCCGCAGTCTCCTCCGGCATCGCCTGGGGTATCGGATCCGTCTCGTGGAACAGTTTATTGCATAATTTATGGGTAAGCGGCTGTAGAAATGCCGTTACTTTCATACATATAACATAGGTGAAAAAGAAAATCAGAGGATTCATCACTCCGGTCTTCATCATCACCAACAGGAAAAAAATCAACATGACATATCGTAAGACATAGGCACGGATGATCATTTTCGTAGCAGTCTTCTCGGGCTGGTCCAATGCCCGGTCCAGGGAACGGTACATATGATATGTGGAAACCAGCGCCAGCAGAACGCCAAACCACAGACTTTTGGCATACATTGCTTCATCCTTTGCAATAAATGCTCCTATGATCTGCGCTGACACTCCCAGGAACAAGATCCCCAGATCCATCTCCAGAACCGTTCTATTTATCTTTTTTAGTGTGTTTATCATCGCCGTCTTCATAAATTGTCCTGGCCATCCGGTATACATTCTGCCCTCCGGCCACAGCTCCCATACAGAAAAGCAGGATCATCCAGAAGTCCGTTCCGAAATGTTTATCCAGCCAGATGCCGGCTGCGGACATCAGGCAGATCGGTACCAACATATTGATACCAAATTGCATGATCAGTGTGATCGCCCGAAACACCTGTCTGTCGTAGGGTTTCTTTTTTCTTGACACTGTGTCCTCCTGTGTTGATTTCTGCTCTCAGCATTTATTTTTGTACATTTTTGAAAATATTTTCCCACTGCAGGGCAAACCTATAGTCATTATAACGAAATCTTAATATGATGTCCAGTAAAATCCTCCTGTCCAGATGGTAAAAAATCTATAAAATCCTGCGAAAAAAAGATTGACTTGAAATCTCTCCGGAAGTACTATTTGAGTAACTATTCAGTGACTTTACACCCTTATAGAAAGAAGGATGACGCGAATAAAGACTACAGACATCAAAAGACAGCTGCGGATCCGTATCGCCACCCCTGAGGATGCTGCAAGGCTGGTTGCCATTTATGCCCCTTATGTGGAAAATACCTCTATTACCTTTGAGTACATCGTTCCTTCCGCAGAAGAATTTGCGGACCGGATCCGTCACACTCTTACCCGTTATCCTTACCTGGTGGCTGAACTGGACGGGGAGCCGGCAGGATATGCTTACGCATCCGCTTTTAAAAGCCGCGCTGCTTATGACTGGTCTGTGGAGACTTCCATCTATGTCAGCCGGGATCTTCGAAGCAGCGGTGTCGGCAGTCTGTTATACGAAAAGCTGGAGGAATACCTGACCGCACAGCACGTCTGCAATGTCTGTGCCTGCATCACCTACCCCAATCCTCCCAGCATCGCCTTCCACGAAAAGCATGGTTATAAAACCGTGGCACATTTTCACGCTTCCGGTTACAAGCAGGATGCATGGCATGATATGATCTGGATGGAGAAGACGCTGTGTCCTCACACGATCCCTCCCAGGCCTTTTATCCCGTTTCCGGAACTGTGACCGTTGTAAAGCACACCGCACAAAGGAGAAACTCTATGAGCAACGAACTTCAGATCTACCGTAAACGGCTGATCCCGGAAGAATGCATTTTATTAAAGGATGATATTATCGTCGAGCAGAACGAAGACTACATTCTGACCAAATGGAAGACCTTGAATCCCAAGACCACGTTTTCCCACGGCTGTTCCTGCTATTATCTCAAGGAAGGCTTCAAGATCAGCAAGTTCTACCGCCATGACGGTTCTCTGCTGTACTGGTACTGCGATATTGTGGAATATACTTCCCGGCCGGAAGATAATTCCCTGATCGTCACGGATCTGTTGGCTGACATTATCCTCTATCCCGATGGAAGGATGCATGTCGTGGATCTGGACGAGCTGGCCGAGGCTCTGGAAAAGGGGCTGATCACCCAGGCTCAGATGAGTGCCTGCCTGCGCCAGCTGAACAACCTGATCACCATTATCTACCGGGACAAGTTCGACAGGCTGCAGAATCCGTTGGATAGGAGCGGGCTGTAGCTGCAGTGCTTACTTTTTGCTCCCTGGTCAGAACTATTCAGAGTAACACATTCGCAAAATAAATGAGAGCATAGGCTCTTACGGACACAAGTGTCCGACGAGCTTCTGCTCTCACTTACTTTACTCTGAATAGTTCAGCAGGTTTCCGATGCAGTGTCCCAGAATCGTCAACAGTGTAATATCTTCATCCGACCACTTACGGTTGCGGTTGAACACATCATAGTTCACGATCACATTCGGCACTCCCTCTTTGCGGCAAAGACATTGCAGGAAAGCACCGATCTCCTGCTTCTGCATCACGGCAAATGCCGCCGGATCCTGGGATCTGAGTTTCAATGTGTTGGATTCTATAAAATTATCATCATCCCCGAATAGCGCAAGATACTTCTCATCTTCAAAAAGTCCTCTTCCATCCGGTACTTCTACCATGTAATTACCATTCCGGCATACCAGCTGCGCTCCCGACTCTGAATAAATCGTGATTCCATCCAGATCGAAGAGACTGCGGATCTGCTGCAGACGTTCTTCCTTTTTTACAATGGAGTTCACACCGGATACACACAGTTCGGTGATCATCTTCGTGATGACTTCCCGCTTTTTCTCCTTAGATACCGCATAGGCCATAGCCATGTTCTGCATATCGTCGCTTTCCAGCTTGCCGTGAAGTCTCTCTTCATAGATGATATGGCGGTTCTTGCCTTTTTCCTTGGCCAGATAGAGTGCCTTATCCGCCTTGCGCATCAGTTCCTCGTATTCGCTTCCATCTACCGGATACTCCGATACGCCGATAGAAGCTGTCACATGGGTCTTCGGATCAAATGCCAGAGCAAATTCCTTCGCAATGGTCTTCAAAAGTGTCTTCAGCTGTTCTCTGGTCTCTACTTTCTCCAACAGGATCACATACTCGTCTCCGCCGAATCGTCCGATCACGCCCCGCTGTCCCACCAGCACCTGCATGATCTCCGCCACTCTGCGGATGACCTGGTCACCAAAAATATGTCCGTAGGTATCATTGATATGTTTGAAATCATCAATATCAATGATCACCAGCCATCTGGTACTATGATCCTTGCAGTTCAGCTGTTCGATGGTGTACTCTGTCCATGCCCGCTTGTTCAGCAGACCGGTTCCGGCATCTCTGGCTGCCGGAGTCAGATAATAGGCTTCCTTCTCCCGGTTTCTGTCCGGGGTTATGATGCCCGCTACCATATCACGCTTCTTCGGGATCCGTGCGCCTTTGACCTTCCATATTCCCTTGTCCTCCTGCCCGCTGACGAATTCCATCTCGAAGAAATCGTCCCCGTTACGCAGATGTGCGCAAAAGGTCCGCAGCTGATCTTCCAGTCTGGAAATATCACTGCCCTCATGTGCCTGTTCCACATTCCGGATCAGCGCATTCATAGGCCCTTCAAACTGGTTCATGGCCCGCTCGTTGACATATTTATAGACCGTAATACTGTCCTGTTCGATCAGATATTCAAAAAAGTAAACATCTTCCAATGTCATAAAATGACGGTACTTCAGAATGCTCTGCTCCAGTCGTAAATTCCGGTTCTCCAGATCATGAATATCTGAAACGGTGATCTGATACAACGGAATCCCGTTCTCCGTCTGTTCACTCTGTTCCAGACGCAGATACACATTCCTTACACTGTCCTTCAGATTGTGAAGCACCGTGATCAGTTCCAGCGGTTGGAACGTATCCGCCTCCACTGCTTTTTTCAACAGCTCCCCGTCTTCCGGCAGAAGCAGCTCACTCACCGGCCGGAAAGAATTCTCCCCTACGAATTCATAGAAAAATTCCGACGCCTTGGCTACTACCAGATCCTGCCTTACGAAGATCTTCCAGTCCATGATTCTATTTGCATAACCCTTTTGTTCTACGCTGTTGAGTCTCATAGATTTTCGCTTTCGTTTAATAAAATACGTGTCCGCCGATATTGATACCTGTCAGTCCTTCCACCGGTGTGCGGAAATATACACAGTTTCCTACATTGGTCACACCGGACATAGCCTCGTCTGCCGCCTGGTAGCAGCGGCTGGTGGCTTTATTGGTGGCCAATGCCAGTTCCAGACGTCCGCTGGCCACCGGTGAGAACTGTTTGTTCTGATAGATCACTCCTACCACTGTGTTGGGATATACAGAACTTCTGACACGGTTGATAACCACACTGGCTACCGCCAGCTGACCGTCATAGGGTTCTCCGCCCGCTTCACAATAGATCAGATTTGCCAGCAGATAACGGTCTCCCTCTTCAAAGGAGATATCCGAAATGTCCCGCCAGGTTGCGTTTGCCGCCTTCTGGGACATGGCGATCTCTTCTGCCAGCTTTTTCCGGAGTGTTTCCAGATTTTCTTCTTTTTGTTTGATCTCCTGTTCATATGCCAGGGCTCTCTGCTCTGCTTCCGAAATATCCCCGGCATATTTTGCAATGCTGTTAGATGTCTGGCTGATCAGACCGGACACCTTGCTTTTCTCGGCTTCCGCTGCCACCTTCAGACTATCCAGCTCCGTTTTCTCTGCCTGCAGTCTCGCCTCTTCCTCTTCGATCAGCTTGCGGTTCTCTTCGAATTCCTGCAGTTTCTTCTGGTCATAGGCTGCGATCCGTTCAAAAAAGTCCGCAGCGTTCAGCAGTTTATCGAAGCTCTGGGCATTCAGCAAAGCGTTGATGTAACTGGTCTCATTCCGCTCGTACATATCCCGTACCCGGATCACCATACACTCATACTGCCATGCTTCCGTAGCTTTCGCCTCTTCCAGACTGGCCTGGGTATCCGCGATCTCCTGCTCCTTGTCTGCGATCTGCTGTTCCAGATCTGACAGATTGTTACTGACTTCCGTCAGCTGACCGTTCAGATTATTCAGTTGTCCCTTGAGGGAATTCTGTTCTCCCTTCAGGTTCTCCAGATTATCATTTTCCTCATTCAGCTGATTCTGCAGGTTGTTTTTCTCTTCCTGCTCTTTCTGAATCTGCTGCCAGGTACTGCTGGTAGCTTCCACTTTGATATCTTCTGAAGAAAAGACTCCTGCAAGGATCACTGCTGTAAGCAGCACAGCTGTCTTCTGTAGGCGCTTCAACCGTTTTACTCCTTTTATCTGTTGCTTCAGACCTCGATGCGTATCATGCGGCCCGTCTTACGGTACTGCACGTAATTCACTCCGGCCGCGTCAAACATCCGCTTGGCTGCCCGGTTGGACGGAGTTCCCGCATACTTATCGCTGTCATATACCACCGTGCGGATCCCCGCCTGGATAATGGCTTTCGCACATTCATTGCAGGGGAAAAGAGAGACATACAGCTTCGTCCCCTCCAGGGAACCGCCACGATAATTCAAAATAGCATTCAGTTCACTATGTGTTACAAAGGGATACTTTGTCAGATTCCTGTCATTGTCGTTCTCCCTCTCCCAGGGGAACTCATCGTCGGAACAACCCTTGGGGAAGCCGTTGTATCCCATGGACAGGATCTTGTTGTCCGGGCTGACAATGCAGGCTCCCACCTGGGTATTCGGGTCCTTGGACCGCATTCCAGACAGGTGGGCCACCCCCATAAAATATTCATCCCAGCTGATATAATCGCTGCGTTTGGCACTCATGGGTGTCTCCTTTATTTGGTACCGAAAATACGGTCTCCTGCATCTCCCAGTCCGGGAACAATGTATCCATGATCATTCAGCTTCTGATCCAGTGCTCCGATATAGATATCCACATCCGGATGTGCTTCCTGCATAGCTTTTACACCTTCGGGTGCAGCGATGATGCACAGCAGACGGATGCTCTTGCAGCCCTTGTCCTTTAACAGCTGGATGGCTGCGATGGAAGAACCGCCGGTAGCCAGCATGGGATCTACCACGAATACCTCACGCTCTGCACAGTCTGCAGGCAGCTTGCAGTAATATTCTACAGGCTTTAAGGTCTCAGGATTGCGATACAGGCCGATATGTCCTACTTTTGCAGCAGGGATCAGGGATAACATACCGTCTACCATACCCAGACCTGCACGCAGGATAGGTACCAGTGCCAGCTTTTTACCCTTTAACTGCTTCACGGTGGTCTTGCAGATAGGGGTCTCGATCTCTACTTCTTCCAGAGGCAGATCCTTGGTTGCTTCATAACCGATCAGCATTGCGATCTCGCTGATGTTCTGTCTGAAGTCCTTGGTACCGGTCTCCTTTCTGCGGATGATTCCGATCTTCTGCTCGATTAAGGGGTGATCCATAACTACTACTTTTGACATATTGTTGTCCTCCTGTGTTTTGTATTTGTTATAATGGTATTTCGTTGTTCGTGTCTGTGTAATGCATTAAACCTCTTCGATCAGGCTGATTCTGCGGCTGTGTCTCTCTTCTCCGGAAAAAGGTGTATTCAGGAAAGTCTCCACGATTTCCAGCGCCAGGTTCTCACCGACAATGCCTGCACCCATTGCCAGCATGTTGGCATCGTTGTGCAGTCTGGTCATCTTCGCCGACAGAGGATCGGAGCAGAGTGCGCAGCGGATCCCCTTTACCTTGTTGGCAGAAATGCTGATACCGATACCGGTGGTGCAGATTACGATGCCCTTCTCGCAGGTACCGTCTGCCACAGCCCTTGCCGCTGCATGTCCGAACACAGGGTAATCGCAGCTTGCCTTGCTGTCACATCCCATATCCTGATAAGGAATGTTCTTCTCCTCTAAATATTTCTTTACTCTTTCTTTCAGATCATATCCGCCATGATCACTTGCGATTGCTATCATTTTCCTTCTCCTCGTATTTTCTGTTTAAAGTTTTACTACTTTATGGCCCGCTGCTTTCAACAGCCGGTTCATAATGGCCTGTCCGAAGCCTTCCGTGGAAAATCCCTCGGAATAGATCTTTGTCACACCTTCATCATCGAATTCTCTCAGAATAGTGTACAGATGTCTGGCGATACTGTCCTCATCCTTACGGCTGCCGACACTTTTCACCACATCTGCTATATAACCGGACAGCATTTCTTCGGTTCCGATGATTCCGGTCTTCTCTCCTGCGGTATGGTCTGCTGCCGCAGCCCGGTTAATATACTCCCTTACCTGCCCCGGGGTTCCCTCTACGATGGTGAGTTCTCCCCTGGGTGCATAATGTCTGTACTTCATTCCGGGGGCCTTGGGTGCCTGTCCGCTGTCTGCCCGCAGGATCGTGGTGTCCGTATCCACTGTTCCCAGCACTGTGCTCAGTTTCTCCTGGGTAATGTATCCGGGCCGCAGGATCTGTGGCGGTGTCACCGTCAGGTCAATAATGGTGGATTCCAGACCAATCCCCACCTCACCGCCATCAATGATGGCATCGATCCGCCCCATCATATCTTCTTCGACATATTTTGCCACTGTGGGACTGGGCTTGCCGGAAGTATTGGCACTGGGCGCCGCAATATATCCCCCGCTGTATTTGATCAGCTTCTGTGCCGCCGGATGCGAGGGCATACGGATTGCTACCGTATCCAGGCCACCTGTGGTCTCGTAAGGCACCGCGTCTGATTTCGGCAGGATCATGGTCAGGGGGCCCGGCCAGAAGGCATCCGCGATCTTCCGCGCCTCTTCCGGTACCTCCTTTGTAATCTTGTAAATGTCCTCAAACCGATAAATATGAACGATCAGTGGGTTGTCGGATGGTCTGCCCTTTGCCGCATATATTTTCTGGGAGGACGAAGGATTCAGTGCATCTCCCCCCAGCCCGTACACGGTCTCGGTAGGAAAAGCCACCAGTCCTCCCTGCTGCAGGATTGCTCCCGCCGCCCGGAGTTTCTCCTCATCTTCTTCGCTGACGGGGCCCTCTCCGGGACGAATCTTTATGATCTCAGTCTCCATGTTTTTACCTTCTGTGTTCTAAATTGCATTTGGATATAGTATATCATATCCCCGGTCAAATGGAAAGATTATTCCTCTCCGGTCTGCCGGGATGTTGTGTGTACAGAATAAACGGTCCATCCGACCAGCAGCGGAATCACCGCCACGGTCGGCAGTTCATAGCGGATTGCATTGGACATGGGGGATGCCAGGCACACCAACACGTTTATAAATCCGGGAACCAGCAGTATCAACGCACTGTATCTTTTCTTTTTCCACAGGAAAAATGCCAGCACTACCAGAATCCAGGTATACAATCCCGGAGTACACAGATACTTGATCAGTGGCAGCCGCATACTGAGGAACCAGATCTGCAGCAGAAACTCCGATGTCTGAATGGGAAATGTATGATGAATTCCCTGTTCCTGCGCATATTCCGGATACTCCAGCTGGATCCATGCCTCTATGTTCTGTTCCACCGGTGCCAGATAGCCATAGCCCTTGTTGACAAATGCCGCCACATAGCATCCCGGATGCTTGAAAAACATCTGCACCCATATTTTCATGTAGGGCCCCAGGTCTCCGCCTCGATATAATATTTTAATGGGATCCGAAATCCTGGGTTCATAATTTTTCATAGCATCAAAGTTCAGGGTATCATTGATCACCTGTCTCTCATATTCCGTAACCTCATCTTCGTATTCGCAGACATATCTCGCCGTCTGCTGGAACGGTACGCTCAGCCCCTCGGAAGCTGCCGGTTTTCCCACATCGATCAACGCTCTGTATCCCACCACCGTGATCAGTTCATAGATCACCACAGTTGCCAGCAATACCAGGAATGCCTTCCTGCGTTCTTTGCCTTTCAGATAAATTGCCAGCAAAAGCAGTGCCGGAACAATCGCATAGATTCCGTTATTTCTAAGCAGGCAGGATAATACACTGAATACGATCAGTCCCGCCGCATCTTTCCCGCCACATTCCTTCTTTTTCAGTACCGACATCAGATATACTGCCTGTAACACCGTCATTTCCGCATACAGCAGATCTTTCTCAAACCATTGGGCATAGGTTCCCCAAAAAGGGGTCAGGGCGAAAAACAGGATTCCCACGGCACACCATTTCCATGAAATTCCCAGCTCCTGCAGTTTTTTCATGCTGAGGGAAAAAGCATAGGCCCCTACCAGTGTCTGCAGCAGACAATACAGGAAAAAGCCGAAATTGGCATCTGCAAGGGTTCTTCCCAGCACAAAACAGATTCCCATAATTGCGGAGGAAAATGGCGGATGTGCCGCTCCCCAGTCCTGTTCACCCAGAAACTGTTTCAGTTGCACCAGACCGTCCCCACTGGTAGTTCCCGGATAATTTAGCAGGATCCAGAACAGCCAGCTGAAGGCTATTACAAAAAATCCCACCATCTGTAGGTGCTTTTTGCCCTGCTCTGCGGGTAATTCCACATGCTCCAGCCCAAAATATACCAGGCGCAATACCAGATACAATAACACTGCAAACCCCAAAACACAGAACGTGGATAATAGTATCTGAAAAGAATTGCCCCACAGGAAAATGGCAGAATCATATTTCTTAAAGCTGATACATACTATAAGAAGGAATGACAGAATAACCGAAAGCACCAACGTTGCCACATCTGTCTTCGCCTCTCTTTTCTTCACTTCCTTAAGCATTACAAATACTGCCGCAGCCGTTAACAGATCTGTATAATCCAGCACCGTAAATGCTCCGCACAGTTTATTCAGCCCATTGACAAGATTCGAATCCACGTATCCTCCCAGGCAGACTTCAAATGTACATTGCAATGCCAGTGTCACGATCACAGTTAACAGAACATTTCTTATTTTTTGATATCGACTCATTTTCTCTCCCGTAACTTTATAAAATTCTGTCATAACATACGAATTCTATATTATCATAATAACACTGTGTATACAACTCGTGCCTTTATTTTGTATTTCCCGTTTCAATCCCTCTGTATCCCGTTAATGTATTGTAAAATTCCTTTGTGGATCGACCATGCCACTCTGTCCTGATAGGCCTCATCACACAGTTTTCCCGCCTCTGCCGCATTGGACAGGAAGCCGCATTCCACAATAACGATGGTTCCTTTGGTTTTTTTCAAAAGATAATAGCTGTCGTTGGGCTTGATCTGCCGGTGGTTCTCCGGATCCAGATCCCGGACCAGCTGTGTCTGGATCAGCCCTGCCAGTTGTTCCCCTCCGCTGCTGCCATTATAATAGAAGACCTGCGCTCCGTGCACATACTCTTCCGGATAGCTGTTCTGATGGATGCTCACCGTGAGAACCGGATCCGTCTGCTCAATCTTTTCGATCCGGCGTTTCATATCCTGCACTTTCTTATTGGGAGCAGATGCATCATACAATCCATCCTCCGTCTCTCTGGTCAGCACCACCCGGATTCCGTCTGCCTCCAGATACTGTCTCAGTTTCTCTGTGATCCGGAGATTGATATCCTTCTCCGGTGCTCCGTTGATACCAATCTTCCCCGGGTCATCCCCGCCATGGCCGGCATCGATCACTACCGTCGGTATTCCGTCCGTGTCCGCATTATTCCCCTGCAAGACATTCACGGCATTTACCGTTTCCACATATGCCGCCGTTTCCCTGCCAAGTATCGCCATAGACATAAGCAACAGGCATACCATCACCGCCCTTAACACTTTCTGTTCCATCCCTGTTCTCCGGTGTCTCTTTTATTCTATATGATTTTATATGCCTTTTTCTCTGGAAATATCTTCCGAAAATTAAGAAATCCTTTTGTTTTAAACTATTGCATCCCCTTACTACTTCAGCGTATAATACCATTATGAAAATAAGCAAAAAAACTCTTTCTATCATTTTATTTGTTCTGGCGGGAATTTGTGTTCTTGCTGCAGTGATCCTGTTGGTAAAAGGGCGGATCGAAGACCGGCGTATGGAGGAAGCGCTGGATGAATTGCGCCCGACGCAGTCCGCGGAGACCACGCAGGCACCTTCCACAGTCGAAGCTGAGCCGACCGTTACCGCTTCCCCGGAACCGTCCACAGAAGAGACCCCGGCTTCCACCGAGGAGTTCGAACGAGTGGCCAACCCTTATGCCGACAGTTTTCTTGCCAACAAGGATATGGCGGCCTGGCTACAGATTCCGGGCACCAATATCGATTATCCGGTAATGTGGACTCCGGAAGATGAGACCTATTATCTCTACCGTGCTTTTGACGGCAGCGAAAATAAAAACGGCTGTCTGCTCCTTGACGATGAGAGCTGTGTAGATCCTCTGACCACGAATCTTATCATTCACGGTCACAATATGAAATCCGGTGCCATGTTCGGCAATCTGACCGATTACGAGAATCAGGATTTCTATAAGGAACACAAAAACATTATCCTCTATACCGAAGAGTGTCAGCGCAATTATGAGATCATTGCCGTCTTTCGCTCCCAGGTCTACCGGAAAACAGATCAGGTATTTAAGTTCTACAAATTTTTCCAGGCGGATACGCAGGAAGAATTTGATGACTTTTATAACAATATCAAGCAGTTATCCCAGTATGACACCGGTGTCACCGCAGAGTTCGGAGATCATTTTCTGACACTGTCCACCTGCGTATACCATGTAGAGCAGGGCCGGTTCGTAGTCGTTGCCAAAGAAGTGGAACCCGGTGATCACTACCTTCCCATACAGGAATAACTCACAGACAATCAGGAGGTTTTCTTATGAAGAGACTTAAAAAATTTGTCACACTGTTCACGCTGGCTGCCGTATGCTTTGCTATTCCCGGTCTGGGAAAGATCACTGTAAAGGCTGCGGAGCCCACCACCTATGTTCTGAACTATTCTGACAGCAGTTCCGAGTGGAGATACAAGGAAGCATCCAGCTGGTCCGCAGAAGTTCAGGACCGCGAGTTGTATTATCTGCAGCAGAATATCAAAGACGGTGACTATATTGTCATCGACAACGATGTGGAGAACAATGCCCTGGCCCTCAAGGTTTCTGTCCGTCTGGGCAACCTGACTTTCAAGAATACTGTTGGTGTTCCCGTAGTCTATGCCAACGGCTATGACAGTGTCTATTTCCTGAGCGGTACCTCCGGTGCTGTCAACGGTGATGTATCTCATGCCTATGTATATGGCGATGCCAAGGCAAATTTCAACAGCAATGTAGACACTCTGGAAATGATCGGCCTGACAGATGATAAATCCAATAATCTACATGCCACCATCAACGGTGTCGGTACCGTCAATCATCTGATTGCCAAAGACAACCGTGACCAGAGCGTTTTCTATGAGGCCTACAGTTTCGCCGCAGGTAAGCTGGCCATTGAAGACGGATCCCTGAAGACCGAAGCAAAGTATTACAGCACCACCGCTCCCGCTCCCGCTGCTGCCGCAGAAGCAGCTCCTGCAGCTACCGAGCAGCCCACACCTGTCTCTTATACACATCTGACGCTGCCGACGAATAGCCTTGTGTAG
>ENA-OYWU01000690-OYWU01000690.1-human-gut-metagenome-genome-assembly--contig:-NODE-690-length-17549-cov-7.388705_pt1 | contig 17549 bp, 16 predicted proteins | sample MGYA00244173_ERZ653403 | MGnify/ENA primary metagenome ERZ653403 (study PRJEB26926, sample SAMN06165043) | human gut metagenome | biome: ENVO:00009003; feature: ENVO:2100002; material: ENVO:00002003...
GATGACGTCGAGTCTCGTGGGCTCGGAGATGTGTATAAGAGACAGGGCCATGAGCGCGACGTGACCGTGCTCGACTGGGTGGCAAATCTGCGTTTCAAGACCCCCACGGCCGTGGCCGAGTGGCTCGTGTCGAACGGCGAGAACGCCCTGGCATTCCTTTCGCAGGTGGGCAACCGCATTCTGCAGTTCGCCACACAGCGTATTTCGGGCAACCGCGAGCAGCTTGCGCAGGCCGAAAGCCTGCTGCCGCTGGCTGCCGCAGGTGCGGTGGAGAAAGCGCGCGGCCGCATGCGCAATGCCGCTGCACAGCTTGCCGGACTCAGCGGCCGCCGCATAGCCCCGCAGTTCACGCGTCTCGACATGACGCTGCATGCCATCACGGAGGCTTCGCGCAACCAGTTGCAGAAGCGTGCGGCACGGCTCGATGCTCTGCAGACGCTGCTCGATGCGCTCTCACCCATGGCTACGCTCAGGCGCGGCTACACCATAACCCGTGTCGGCGGTCATGCCGTCACTTCGGTTGCCGAACTGCCCCCGGGCACCACCATAGAAACCCAGCTTGCCGACGGCACCGTCACCTCCACCGTAAATTAGAAAATAGGAATCAACAATTACCAATCGTGCATCATGCATCGTGAATCGTGCATCAACCATCGTGCATCGTGAATCGAGCATCAATCATCGTGCATCGTGCATCATGCATCGTGAATCAAAAAAGTTATGACACCGGTAAAAGAACTTACATACACTCAGGCTATTACAGAACTTGAAGGAATCCTGCGCCACATGCAGAGCGACGAGTGCGACATCGACCGCCTCGCGGCGCTCACACGCCGTGCCACCGAACTGATCGGCGAATGCCGTTCGCGTCTTGTGGCAACCGACGAGGAGCTCAAAGCCATCCTCGAAAATCTCGACAAATAACCGGCCAACCGGTTTCACCAGTTGTTGCGACGGCGGGCCTGCTCGTCGCGTGCCTTGTCCTGCTCCCGCATCCGTTCGATGTGGCGGAGAGCCTGGGCGTGGGTGTCGAACACGTCGTTGTACACGGCCCATTTGCCGTTGGGCAGCTGGCGTGCAGTGTAGTCGCGGTTCTGCAGCCGCTTGAACAGCAGGGCCAGACCGATGCCTGCAGCCGGGCATGTCATTACGATTGCTGCCACAATCTTACCTCCGGTAAAGGCGGCGAACGAGAGTGTGACCATGAACCCGATTACACCCACGATTAGCAGCAGCGTGTCCTTCACGGCCGAAGAGCCACCTTTAGCGCCATTCATGAGCAGCGGGATGGCGTAAATTACAACCAATCCTATCCACAGATTGCCTGCAATTATGTAGCCGATTGCCATAGCGAAATATTGGAACACGGCGGCAAGAAGCACAGGCCATATCCTCACACCTGTCTTGGAAAATGTCCACACCAGAATCACGTAGCTGAATTCCAGCACAAGATAGAGCGCAACGGGAATGAAGCCCAGTATCGCCTTGTTCAGCCCCATGTTTTCAGGCAGACACCACCACACGGCATCGTTGCCAAGCATCAGTGTCTGGTAAATCTGCAACCCCACGGCCAGGACGAACGGAACGACCGATTTGGCTACGGTGCTCCGCAGGATAAGTACCACGGCAAAGAGCATCAGAATCAGCTCAAGCACCGGTAGAACCGGGCCATGAAGGAAGTTCCACATGGCCGAAGCGAGGTCGAGCCGGGTGAACGCCAGATTGTCGTGAATGAGACGTTCCAAAGAATTGAGACCTCCATTTGTGGCAAGCGTGTCGGCGCTCTCCGGCGTTGCAAAGGCAAATATCGGTATTAGAATCAGAACCAGACAGGTGAGAAATGTTTTCATCGCGGTGTGGTGGAAAGAGGTGTGACTTAAATGATTTGAACGGGGTTTATGTCAGGTGGAGAGAACAATGGCGCGGACGTCGGAGAAATCTGCGTGGCGCAACGCTTCGGGTGAAATCAGGAAGTCGAGCACTCCGAAATCCATGAAGTTGAGGTTGAAATCCATCCCTGAGAATGAATCGGTCTGCAGGAGTATCTGCCAGTCCTCGTAGGGGTGGTCCCACGATTCCCATTCGCGGTGGTAGGGACTGGCAAAAAGGGCGTGGTCATCATCGGCCATTGGGTCGTGCTCGCGGGTGAATGAGACTTCCAGTGCATCGGGCGACATGGGACTGTCGTTCTCATCCACAAGCACCATCTCCCGCAGCCCGGAGCAGTCGTTCACGTAAATCACTTTCACCGCATCGGGGGCGCTGATCGCACCGCCAATGCAGTCGGTGTCGGCGAACTGGCCGAGATAGTGGTCGATTTTTGCGAAAAACAGGAGCAGCCCCGACGAGGGGAGCGGATCTGGCGTGTCGCCGCAAAACGCTTTCAGCTCGGCAAGGTTTATCTGGCAGATGAATACATAGGGATATTCGTCGCCTGCGTCGTCGATGTACTGCGGGTAATCCATCCCCTGAGGCAATGCCGGACTGCCCCAGAAGCGTGAAGCCTCCACGGCAAGCTCGCCGAAAGGTTTTGACAATCTGAGATATATCGGTTTCATGGTTGCTTAGTCCTCCTCCTGACAGTTTTCGGGTTCCCAGATCATGTCCATGATGTCGCGGGCGTCCTGGTTGCCGTGCTCTACGGCGGTCATCACCAGGTCGAAGTAGTAGGTCATGTCGAGCATGAATGATTCCGGATTGTTTGAAATGGCGGCGAATCTCAGCCACGCCCATCCCTCCTCGTTGTCGGGCGCGAGCGCTCCTTTGTTGACGCCTTCCCACAGGACGCCCTCAAACATACTTTCGCGCACGATTTCGAACGAATACCAGTTGTTACATGCCATCAGCAGGGCCTTCAGGGGAAAAAGCCCGGTGACGCCTTTTTCTATGAGGCGGTCGATGTTGTCCATCACCGCCTGCTCGCTGTCGGTGGTTTCGGCGCATACCGAGCCTTCGAAGGTTTCATGTACCTTGCCGATCTCTATTATTTCCTTCAGAATAAGGCGGTAAAGGCACCGCATGCCGTTGTCTGCTGCCATATTGGTTGTGTTTTAATGCTTTGAATATCAGGTTAGTCGAACATCACTCCGGGATTCATTAGCGCCGGCGACTTCCATCGTATGCCGCGACGTGCAAGTGCAGCGCTCTTTGCGCTCCAGTAGCCGAAACAGTAGCCCATGCCGCGAGGCTCGTCCTTGAGTTCTTCGGCCAGTTCGCTTTCCACAACGGCAATAATAGCCTCATATTCGGCCGTGCGCTCCACTGGGTCGAACTTCAGATGCCGGTTGTAGCGTTTGCAGAATTCCGCCATCGGCAGCTTCGGGTCGATATAGTCGCGGAGCATTTTCAGTTCATTCCGGTTGTCCTCATTCGTCGGGTCAAGCCTGGCAATCTCCTCGCGCACGGAGATGCAGAAACGCGCCGACTGGGTCTCGTCCATCTGGTCGAGCATCTGGCAGAGCAGGTTGGCCTTTTCGCCGGGCGATTCGTATTCTCCCGGAAGTGTGTCGGGCATAGACAGCATCAGTGCGAAAGCTTCGGCGCCGAGACGGATGTTTTTCCAGAGGTCGCCGAAGGTGTCGTGATTCTGCACCATTGCAGTGAATATCGCTGCAAGCCGGTATATTTTATCGTTCATGGTCAGGTGAATTTAAGAGTTATTACTGTGACATTGTCGGGGGCGCCGGCGGCCAGGGCTGCATCGACGAGTGCCTGAGCCGACTGGATATTGGTCTGCATCTCAGCCTCCGACGCATAGTCCGACAGGCCGTCGGAACAGATAATGTACTGGTCTCCCTCCACAACCTTTGCCGGGGTTATGTCGATGAACGCTTCAGGAATGCCGAGGCAGTTGTACATGAGGTTGGCCGGAGCAGACGGGTCGTTGAGCCGGTTGCGTTCGGAGTGGTCGCGCGTGAGCTGGCGGAAGTTGTCGTAGCGCAGGCGGTAGGTGCGTGAGTCGCCGCAGTTGAGTATGTATGCCTGGTCGAAATAGAGCAGCAGGCCGGTGAGTGTTGTGGCCATGCCGTTTCCGTGGCTTTCGGCCATGATGGCGTCGTTGGCGGTCTGAGTCCACCGCTTTAGTCTCATGATCACATCGTTCGGTTCCAGACCGGCGGGGAGCGCCTCGACGAAAGTGTCGAACAGACTGCAGGCAAGTTCCGAGGCTTTTTCGCCCCCTTCGCGTCCGCCGAGGCCGTCGCATACAACGGCGCCGAACTTCATCCCCTCCTGAGGAATGTCGAATTCGAAGGCGTCGCTGTCGTCGCGCACAGGCTGCCCTCCGGCGTATGCCATGTCCTCGTTCTGTGTGCGGACAAGGCCGGCGTGGCTCACTATTTCAAATCTCAGTCTCATTCCGCAATAAAGTCATAATAGTTGGCCAGCCGCACGGTGTCGCCTGTGCGGAAGGGGAGAGGATTATAGCACCACTGGCCGTTGACGGCCGAACCGTTTCGCGAACCGAGATCGGAGAGAATCCAGTGGTCGGCCTCCTGCCACACCTGGGCATGACGGGCGGAGATGTACTCCAATCGGCCGAGGTCACGCTGATAGGGGCCTTCGAGGCGTCCGAGCACAGCTTCGTTCTGCAGGTTAAGCGTAATCCTTTCGGCACGGCACACCAACCGCGTGGGGCATTGTGCGCGCGGTGGTTCCTGAACTGTTTGCCCGGCATCCTGAGGCGAGTTGCCCGATGTCAGGGCGTCGGCGGCCACGAGCTTCTTGCCGCAGAGGCCACAACGCTTCCCTTCCCCTTTGCCGGGGACACGGCAGTCGGGGCAGAGGTATATTTTAGCGCCGCACTGGTCGCAGAACAGGCTGTCGTCCTCAATGTCGGCCTTGCATTCAAAGCATTTCATGTCAGGTCATGTCTTCAAAGGTGAATATATAGAGGTCGTCGCGGGTATAATTGCCCTGCCGGCGCAGGCGTGCGCCCTGATTGATGCGCACCTGGTCGAAATACTTCACGGCCTCGGCGGCATTGCCGAAACTGGCGGTCTTGTGGCGCACGAGCTTGTCGAAATAGCGGTGCATCTCCTCGCGGGCGGCGTCGTCCATCTTCATGCCGCGTTTCCTGCAGAGGTTCTCGAAAATCACGGCCAGTTCGTCGGCCGTGTAATCCTCGAAGTAAATCTTTTTCCTGAAGCGGCGGTCAAGTCCGGTGTTGGTGTCGGACCACGCTTTCATCTCGCGCGGATAGCCGGCGGCGATGGCCACCATCTTCCCCTCGTAATCGTTGAGAAGGGTGAGGAGTTCGGGCGCGGCGTCCTTTTCGCCGTAATGGCCGTCGTGCAGGCCGTAGGCCTCGTCGATGAAGAACACGCCGCCGAGACCGCGTTTCACCATTTTACGGGTCTGCGCGGCCGTCTGGCCCACGAATCCGCTGATGAGGTCGGCGGGTTTCACTTCAAGCAGCTTGTTGGTGGGGAGGAGCCCGAGCGAGTGGAATATGTTGCCCATGATGCGCGCCACGGTGGTTTTGCCCGTGCCCGGATTGCCCAGGAACTGGTAGTGGCACATGGGCACGTTCGGCTGCCGCTCCTCCAGGCGGGCGCGCTCCTGCTCGGCAAATATGGAGTCGGCGAGGTTGCGTATCTCCTCTTTCACGCTTTTCAGTCCCACAAGCCGGTCAAGTTCGCGGAAGCATTCCTCCAGATCCACCTTTTTCGCTTCCTCGTAGGGGATGTCCTCGGCCTTTATGCGCATCATCTCGTCGGTGGGGATGTTGTAGATGTCGAATTCGCGCTGGAGGCGGTCGCCCTGCCGCTTCATGGTGGTTTTGAACAGTCCGATCACACTCCTCGCGTTTCCGAAATTCTCGTCTTTCGCGGCAACCATCTCGCAGATGGCCTTGCGCAGACTGTCCTCCGCCTCGGCGTCGAGGCGCATGTTCTGTCTGCGTGCCTGAAGCATGTAGATTTCCTCAAGCTCGGTGGCTGAATAGTCCTCGATGTGTATGCGGTCGGAGAAGCGGCTGGCGAGTCCGGGGTTGGCGTTGGCTATAAACTCGTCGATTAGGTTTTTGTAGCCGGCTATTACGGTTATGAACTTGCCGGCGTCGCCCACCATGCGTGTCATAAGGCTCTCGATGGCTGCCGTGCCGTCCTGACTCTTGTCGCTGGGGTTGTCCATCGGGATGAGGCTGTATGCCTCGTCTATGAAGAGGATTCCCCCGAGGGCTTCGTCAACGGCCTTGTCCATATTGCCGGCGGCTGAATTGGCCATGCTGTCGAGCAGATGTTTCTTTTCCCGCACCACAACCTTGTCGGTGGGGAGGATGCCTGCTGCCTTGAACACGCGCCCCAGGCGTTTGGCCACTTCGGTTTTGCCGGTGCCGGGATTTCCGGTGATGGCTATGTGGATGCCGTCGTTCTCCGGACTGATCAGCCCGCGTTCCACCCGTTGGCGCTGGATTATGGCCTTGCCTACAATGGAGCGTATGGTGGCTTTAAGATTGCCAAGCCCCACCATGTCGTCGAGCGAGGCGAGCACCTCCTCCACGGTGGTCTGTTTCTTTCCTTCGTCGCCCGTAATATCGTCCGGGATGATGAACGGGGGTGAGGATGGATGGTCGGCCAGACGGGCCTTGACCCTGGCGATGGCGGCCGAATAAGCGTTGCGCACCTCGCGGGCATTGCCGAATCCCTTCTGACGCATGTTATACATGTTCTGGAAGTAGGCTTTGAGTTTTTCATCGGCTTCGGGCGAGAGCATGAAGCCTTCGCCCCCGTTGGCCACCATGCGGCGGAAAATCTCGGCGAGTTCGTCGGGGGTGTAGTCGCGGAAATTGATGGTCTGGTTGAAGCGGGACTTGAATCCGTCGTTCAGCTTCATCAATGCTTCCATGTCGCGCTCATATCCGGCTAAGATCACCACGATTTTGCCACGGTAGTTCTCGGTGTAGCGTATCAGCGAATCCACTGCATCCTTTCCATGCTCGTTGTTGGTGAACTGATAGGCTTCGTCGATGAAGAGCACGCCTCCCATGGCCTGATTGAAGAATTTCTCAACCAGTTTGGGAGAGTCGGCCACATACTGCGATATCATCTGGTCGGCACCTACCTCCTTCAGATGCCCAACGGGGAGAACGCCCAGAGCGTTCAGAGCCTCGGCAAAGAGCCGTGCCATGGTGGTTTTGCCCGTGCCGGGATTGCCGATGAAACGGAAGTGGTCGTTGAGCCTGGGTTCGCGGCCGTTGGCCACGTCGGTCTGTATCACCTTGGCTATGCCGCGTATGCGCTCCTTGATTTCGCGCACGCCTACATATCTGTCGAACTCGGCCATGACCTCGTCGAGGGTCTTGCGGCGGAACTCCTTGCCATGTACGCAGTCGGGGCCTATCACCGGCGAATCCCCGGGGAGGTCGAGGGCGGCGTTGCTTATGGCCTGTGCGCGCAGCCGCGCTATGTGGCCGTTAACGCCGGGAGCCTCGTCGGGGTGGCGGAGGTCGTTGATGAAGATGCGCTCCAGTTTGGCCCGCGCTTCGTCCGAGAGGGTGCGGAGTTCCTTGCCGAGGATGTTGTCGACAATCTTCAGCAGACTGGGCACGGTGCTGTCGGAGGTGGCGAGGTGGTAGCTTATGGCGTTTTTGGAGACGGGATTATTGTCGAAGAAGGCTTTCAGAGCGTCGTCGCCGGTTATTGCCACTACGGGCATCCCTTCAGCGCCGCTCCATTCGCCTATGTAGTTGATGATGCTGTCGAGCTCGACGATGTCGGTGGCTTTCGTGGCGGGACACAGGCGTTGTGCCTCGTCTATGACAATCATGCCCGGACCGGGCTTTATTTCGCCTTTCTGCAGGCTCTCTATCCAGCCGCGGTATTCCACCGGTTTTATCACGTCGGGTTCAGGGTCGCGGAGAATGCCGGCGCTGACCAGGGCGCGGGCAATGGCGCGTGCCACAGTCTTTTTCCCCGTGCCGGAATTGCCGGTGATTACGAAACTGAGGGGGAGGCGGCTCCCTTTCACACCGTTTTTAAGGCACCATTCAGCTTTTTTCCGCGCTTTGGCAACTATGTCGGTTAGCCTGTCCACAAGTTCCGTTTTGTCGTATAGCCCTGCGAACATGCCGCTTTTCGCCGCTGCCTGAGGGGCTGAGGCGTTTTGTGCCGGCATGGCTGTTCCGCACCATTTGCAGAACCGTGCCTCCGGTCTGTTCGTTTTTCCACATTTATCGCAGTTCATAAGTCAGAGAGAAATAAAAAATAACAGGCTGGTTGTGAATCGCCATTTGAATCGACATAAGTCGCGTTAAGAAATCTAACGCTGTCCGGCGAAATTGAATCCTTTTTCAATGTGAGTGTTATCTTGTCGTTATATTTGCGATAGAGTGTTATTGGTAGAGATTTCTTCTCTTTTGCCACCAAAGTTCCTCCGACGTTGTACGAGCCTTTGTCAATTGTCATGTGGGCCTGCAGGAATCCTTCCGTGTTTTCGGAGACGGTGAGCTTGCTCGGCGCATCATATACAAAACCGGTATATTCTCCTATAATATTCTGATAATCGGGTTCCGGTTCGTCCTTTGTGTGGCTGTATGTAAAATAGCAGATAATGAGTCCGCATGCTATGAAAAACCATATCCACAAAGAGTATTTGATGAGGCTTGGAATGAAATCAGTAGCTACTTTAGTGTGCTGCTCTATCTTTGTCTTTAATGAACTGATTTGCACATTAGGGAGTAGTTTGTCATGAGTGTTGAAAGCTGAATCAGCATGCGACCTTAGTATGGTCTCGTCCCATGAAAGCGAGCTTCCGGTATCTGGCTTCTCTTTGGCATCGCCATAAAGTTTGAAAGCAAAATAAATGACTATGAGCACTATACTGCCGAGGATTATCCATGGCATAGCCGGAGACAACACTGTGAACAACGCCGATGTTATACCAAAAGACAGAACACCCCCGATAGCCATGCCGATAATCCCACCGTTTGAACAAACCAAAGCACCGATTATTCCGCATAACACAGCCAGACCGTAGCCGAAACTTTTGGTGGCCAACACTATGGTGTCGCTGGCGCTTGTTACGGCGAGGTAGCCGAGCACGCCGTATACGCACAGCATAGGGATTAAACAGAAAACTGTGGAAAGTGTCGTTACCGACCGTACTTTCTGCCAGGCTTTGCGATTACGTTCCAAGGCATCCTCCAGATCGGGGCTGCCCGCTTTTGTCATGTAATCGCACTGCGGAAGGTGTTTGCGTATGAATTGATAGTATTCGAGTGTGCGCTTTGTGTAGGATTTGGCGGAATAGTCGGCCAGCGGGTTCTCCTGAAATTTCAGGGTGAGCCAATTGGCCAGGAAGGTCTGCTCGCGGTCGCTGAAACCGGAAAGGTCGGCGTTGGCCACGTCGTCGGGGGTGTTGAACGTAATCCCTTCGATGGTGACGGGTATGCTTCCGCCGTTCCATCCCGCAAGGATTTTCAGTTCGGCAATGGCCGGGTTGTAGGGGCCGGTGCGTTTCTGCGCGTCGGTGCTTTTGGTGTCCATGCAGTATGTCACCCAGTCGCACTGGGTGTCGAAGCCTCCGCGCACATAAAGATAGGCATGAAGCTTTGAGCCGTCGAACACCTTCCAGTCAATTATGTCCCAGAACACTTTCCCCTCGGCCTCCTTGCAGATTTCGGCGGCGAGAACCCGCGCAATCTGTTCAGGATTGGCCATGTTGGAGGTGGCGAGTGGGGCGCCGTCAAAACCGATGTCGGGCAGCAGGCAGAAGTGCATAAGGGTATTGGTGAAAACATCCTCGATGTTTTTCGCTTCGTCCATGAGTTTTAGGCCGTGACCCACGAGCGCCGCGTTGCAATGCTTTGCCCATGCAATGAAATCGGGGTCGTTCTGATAGCTGTTGTCCCAGATTTCGGACGAATAGAACGCCGCGCGGTACTCGTCGAGAGTGGTGACAGGCACGAAACTTTTCATCCCGTCCTTCACCACCGGCACGTGATAGGGAAGCGAGGGGTCGAGCAGAAAAGCAAGTTCACGTATATAAGCAGCTTTTTGCGGATGCGATTTGCGCTGATACTTTTTTACGTCGGCACCCAGACCCACGGCGTTGCAGAATACCCACAGCGCATGGTCCGTCGTGCTGAGGGCATTGCCATAGCTGTTGCAATGGGTGTAAAGTTCGGCTGCAAGTTCCTTTTGCGAGCGGATAGGGTTCCCTTTGATGCCGGTGAACGGCATCGAGGGGTCCAACTCCATACAAGCCGCGTAAAGCCCGGTGTCGCGGTCGGCGGGATGGCGCATTTCTGTTATGTCGCGCATATGCATGGCCACTTCCGGACGGTCCACATCCTCCAGCCACTCGGCGATGCGGTCGGCATAGAGATATTTCTTGGCCAGTTCGCGGTTCTGCCACATGATGCGGGCGAGTTCCGCGTTATTGTGGGCAATGAGATTCTTTTCGCCACTGAACACTATCCGGTAGTCCTTCAGTGAATTATGGTCTGCAGAATCCTTAAAGATAACCTCCCCCTTCGCCCAGCGTTTCACCTCGTCGAAACCGGCACGTTTGTCGGGGTTGTTGCGTGTGAGTGCTTTGATAAGCGAAAGCATATGCTCGCTCATCTCCTTGCGCGATGGGTAGGGGAGTTCTTCGTCGAGCTTCTGACGCACGAGCTTGTCCTCGTCGGCAATCAACAGTCCCTCGCCTTTCCACAATGCCAGGAGCGACATCCCCATGGAGAAGAAATCGGCCTTGGGGTCAACGTAGGTGGGTTGGCCCGGAATGTTGATGTAAAGCTCAGGGGCGGTGTATAGCTTTGTGCGGCCGTCGTCGGCCACAGCGCGTCCGTTTTTGTCGAGCATTCGGGCAAATCCCCAGTCGGTGAGAACGAAACGCTTTTGAGAACTGTCGGTGAACAGAAAGTTGGCCGGCTTGACATCGCGGTGCACCACGCCGTTGCGGTGCAGAAAATCCACGGCGGCCGTCATCCGCAGGGCAATCTCCTTCAGCTCGTCCTCATTCCCGTGCAGTTGCAGATGGGCGAGTGAGCCGCCGGTGCAGAGCTGCATCACCTCGTAGTCGAAATCGGCGTTCTGCACATCGTCATGCCAGATGCCGTGGGCGTAGACGTCTACCAACAGTCCGCTCCCGCGCAGCTGCATTAGTTTGTCAAGAATGGAGTGGTCGGGATGGATGCCGTGGCGGTAGAGCTTCAGGGCGTAATGCTTACCATTGGCCTCTATCTCGAAAATCTTGGCCTGACCTGATTCGCTCGAAATGAGACGTACGGTGCGGTAGGACACGCTGCCGATGATGTAAAAATTGTATTCGGGCGTATCAATCCGGTTCCCGGTCTGTTGCCGGGGGGACGTGTCGCAGGTATCGCTTCGCTGAGGTGGCGCGTCGCCCCATGCCGCACGGCCTTGGGGTGCGGAGGTGTCGCTCTTCTGAGGCGCATCGCCCCAGCGCGGCCGTTCTGCAGCCGACGTGTCGCTTTTCTGCGGGGCTCCTCCCCAGTTTTGATTAACGCCCATGTTATTTCGCAGTCAGTAATGGTGTAAGCCAATCAGGTCGTTGCCGGCATGAAAGGCCGATGTCAGTCAATGAGATAAGTCTCGGTTAACGCCTCGACTTCCTTGAAAATCCATTTCCCGCCGAGTTGCGGCTCCATGCATTCGGAAGGCTGCCGGTGGGTGCATCCGCAGTAGTTGCACACCCATCCCTGCACTTCCATGCGGAGCTGCACGGTGGTGATTTTGCGAGCGCTGAAAAAGTTGCGTTTCTCTTCTGGTGTGGCTGCGCTCGGAGGCATCATGGCGTCCATCTGCCGTTGCAGTTCGGCTGCTTTGGCCTTGTAGGCCGCCACGGCATCCTGCAGTTTGGAAAGTGAGAATTGTTCACGATGGGTTGCGGCTGCGGGTTCTGCCGCAGACGCAGGAGCGGGATTCACAGGGGGTGCCGGAATGGGGTTTACTGTGGGTGCCGGAGCATCGGTGAACAGTTCGGAGTAGGCGGCAAGCACCTGGCGGTTGGAGTCGGAAAGCGTGCACGATTCGTCGGGGCCTGTGGCTGTGGCGCCGGGCTGCCCGGTTGCTTTCATGGCTTTGCGGCCCTCCTCGATGACAGCCTCCAGTTCGGCCATCTCGCGGGCCAATTGCTCGGCTCGTTGGAAATGCGGGTCGGCCTTGGCCTCGGCCACAGCCTCCTGAGCCTGCTCGTTGAGCGGATAGTTGCAGTTGCTGCAGAAGCTGCGGTGGCTCACGGTGCCGCATCGCGGACAGGTGATCCCCTCCACGGCGTTGCCGCACTCCGTGCAGAAGGCCACGCCGGGATCGAGCGGCTCGCCGCAGAAGGTGCAGCGGCCGCCGTAAAGCTTCCTGATGTCGGCCTGCCGGTAGGGGCTGAAGGTGGTGGACCGGTGCTTTTCACGGTCGAGATGAAGTGTCTGTTCTTTATGCTGATGCATTCTTATTATTTGCTAATGATACCTTCCGGTTTGATTGGGTGACTTATTCGAGCCGGATGTCGATGCTGCAATAGGCGTAGGAAAGTCCTATTTCCGGTATGGTGTAAACCCCGTAGGGCGCAACATTATAGTGCTTTGGTTTATATTCTGTGTCGAGGGTGAGTTCGGTGCCGTTGCGGATCACGGCGATGCGTTTCACGTAGGGCTGGTAGTGTGACGGAAGCCAGCCGTTGATCACCACCGGCTCACCCTCAGGGAAATTCTCCACGGGGATTCTTATTACTTTACCGCTCACGCTTCCCAAAGCGTTGGTTTCTATTGAGATGATTACTTCCATGGTGCCTTGTCAGTCGCTTATTTTGAACAGTTGCTTAATTCGGCTGACCAAGCTCTGCCTGCAGGTTTGTTCTTTTTATTTTCATTTAAATTATTATTGTCAAGTTCCTGGCTGATTTATAAAACCTATCTAATAATTTTTCCAGTGCCACCCTTTATGAAAGGCGCTTCATTGATCTTTCTACTACGTTCAAAGAAATCAGCCTTCTTCTTTCGTTCTGCGGCTTCCTGCTCATCTTTAGCCTTCTGTTCCTCGTAAGATAGTTCTCTTTTGGCGGGGGCACTTCCGGGCATGAAGAGAAGCAGCAACAGAGCCCATGGCACCACGGTTATGACCATTTGCACGAAGAGGTTCCAGAGTGCCATTATTAAGCCGAATGCGGCAATCAGGAATCCTACAAGATACACTAAGCCGAACACCGTGAGCCACATCCCTTTGAAGAATCCGAACATCTTGATGTTCATGATGATTGTGGTGAGCGAGCCGATGCCGACAATGCCAAGGAACAGGCAAGTGCCCACAACTTCCTGCATGGGTTTGCCCATGTGGAACAGTGCGCAGACAAGCAGCACGATGGCTATGACCGGGAGCGACACAACAAGGGAGATGCCCATGGGGATCACGCCGCTTGCCGATGCATATTCACCGTCCTTCCCGACCATCAGTTTGCAGTAGAGGGGATAGCTGGCAAACTGACCTAAAAGCACGAGCGTGAAAGGAAGCAGCCTCAGGGTCGAGCCCCAGAAACCGTATCTGTCATTGTCGCACCACCAGAACATGTCGGTACCCAGAGCAAGCCATGCGTCGATTTCCAGATAGCATGCGGCCGCTATCATTACCGGCATGAGCAGAATGGCCAGAAAACGGAAGAACTTAATTCCCATTCCGGCCACCCCAAGCAGCAGCGAGCCCACAACAAGCAGGATTATGTAATAGTAGGGGGTGAGGGAGGTGTAAAACTTCCCCTTGGGTGTGCGCCATGAGTTCTCCAGTGTGTTCCACGGGTCTTCGGCGCCGTCCTCTTCGATGAAGCAGAGATCATGTGCGCGGACCGCGTAGGTCTTGCCGTCGATGCGGATGGCGGCATGGTTCGGGAATTCTTCAATCTGCCGGACGTTGCGGAGGGTGTCGCCGTTGGCTATCTTGAAGAGATGCACACCCACCACCTCCTTCCCCTTGACAGTGGAGAGTTCGCTCACCTGAAGCGAATCGCCCATGCGGGTGTCAACAACATAGGTCAGGGCGTAGGCCTGTCCGGTAAAAAACAGAATGAGTGCGGTAATGATTGTCCTTATAATTGCTTGCATTTAGATTTAAGTGAGGTGTGATAATTGAGTGGAATATCGAATTTTACAAATATATGATAAATAATCGGATTCCACAACCCCGGACAATCGAAACGCAATTTATTCCCCCACAACGCTCAACAGTTAATGGCGGCCTTAATTGTGCGTTATATCTGCAATTTTATTAGTGACCGTTAATGAAAGTTGGTAGAAAATATTTTAAGATGGGTACTATTATCCTTTGAACACTGATGAACGGTGAAACAGCATATATGTTTGTCTTGCTTCGTCGAGGGGAAGGAGCTGAACGAACTGGCCGTCCTTGACGCCGAGTCGTTCTTTGTTTTTGGGAGAAATCCAGTTTGAGAGAACGATGCGGCGGTCTTCAGTAAAAGTCATTAATCCACGGTCGAAAAGTTTATCATATAACGGAGACAGCATGAAGCCGTTCTTGGGGTCAATCTTTTCAGAGTCGGTGGCAACAGCCCAGGGTTTGATATGACTGGCAATAAGCAGGCGTTCGTCGTTAATCATAGTGATGGGGCAGAACGGACATTCAGAGAGAAGCTTGTCGCGGTAAATGCCCTGACCCTGGCGAGCCTTGCGAATTTCATTCTGACGTGAAGAAACCTTAGGCTCCGGCGCAGGTGCAGGAACTTTTTCACCCTTTTTGCCGTAAGTGAAAACAAGGGCAGCTCTTTTATCAGAGATAGCCTCGAAGTCGGCAAAAAGTTTCCAATAAAATAATGTGGCGCCGGAACTGTCCGTAAGCTGCATTATGGAAATATATGTGACGAGAGGCAGAGAAATTTCACGGATAAGCTGATAGCCGGGGTCTTTGGAGTTGACATAACCGCGTGGGCCTTCTATCTGGTCCTGAGACGTGACGTTGAACTCAATCACTTCAGGAAGTTTCTCGATTTTGGCGACACGCTCCTTCCAAAGTTGTGGCATTTCAGATGCTCCGCGATAATCTTGCGAAGGATGCAGGTATTCCGCGTGAAGTGCGTTCATGTAAGAAAGAAGGTCACTTTTGAGCAAAAAGCATTTGGCGACAAATCCCTCGTTTCCGAAGAAAGGATACATAACGGCTTTTGATGCGATATAAAGTTTTGCCTCACCGTTGCCGCCTCCGATTTTGGATGCTCGCATCACAAAGCAATCGGGTACTGTGATAGTCGAATTGAGCGTATCAACAAAATTGAATTTCTGACCGTCTAATATCATGGTTATTGTTCTCCGTATTTAGTTATATCAAGTTGTTTCAGGATAGCAATGAGAACGTCAACAACAATACTGTTACCGGCCTGTTGATACATTGAGGTGTCTGAAACAACGATTTTAAAGGAATCCTTGAACCCCATAAGGCGCAGACACTCACGCGGGGTAAGTTTGCGGATGCGGCCTTTGTGCGTAACATAATTATCAACTCCGGCACGGTGCATCTTGTGCATGGATTGAAGGAGCGGACGGGCCACATCAAGGTCTGTTTCAGTTGATGTGCGGAAGTTCTTTGTCCCGGGAGTAAGAACGTAGTTCTTGACTTTTTCTGAAAGATAATATTTTTCTTCAACATCGCGGACATCAAAGATGAACTCGTCCCAGCCTTCCTCGTATGGTTCATCCTCCATTGTAGGATGATAAACGAAATCACCATGCCAGTTGAATTGCTGGTTTCTTTTTTGGCAAAGAGCTACTTCTCCGTTAATTTGGGTATAGCACTTTGTGCGATTTTTGGTAGAGGTGACAAACTTAATGCCTTTATCGCGAAGGAAGTAACGAGTTTGAATATAGTCTTCTAAAAAATCATACATTCTATATTCGAGAGGAATAGGGTCAGGAAATTCAAACTCGGTTGGTTCACGGAATCCTATACAGAAAATTCTTTCGCGATGTTGGGGAATACCATAATCCTTGCTGTTAAGGACTTTGATAAATATGTGATAACCGCAGTAATCTTCAAATGTATGGCGAATTACCTCCCACGTGTTGCCTTTGTCGTGGTTGAGGAGGCCTTTTACATTTTCAAATATGAAAATTTTGGGCTCGCATTCCTTTACTATGCGCGCGAACTCACGGAAAAGCGTACCTCTTGTATCTTCAAAACCTTTTCGCTTGCCGACCATTGAGAAGGCCTGACATGGAGCACCGCCTACAAATATATCGACTTTGCCTTTGAAGGGCGAAGCATCAAATGAATGAATGTCAGAGTGCCAGCGGCTTTCGTCTATATCATAATTGGCGAAATAAGATTTCTTACATTTTTCGTCAATATCTCCGGCAAAGACGATTTCAGTATTCAGTCCAAGTCTTTGAAAAGCGTGCTCGATAGCTCCGATTCCGCTAAAAGACGTGGCGAGTCTGATCTTCCTTTCAGGATGAGAGAACTGGCGTTCAGTCCATATAGTGCCGTCACCGTAAAAAAGATTAGCCTCAGCTGCGATACTGGAGTTCTCAATAATATTGTTATATTGGTCTGTCATCAGAATTTGAAGTAGTCTTATGAAATAGCGGTACACACAAGTGCGCACTTAAATGCAAAGTTACGAAAAATATTCGGAGCTTTGTGAATCAGGGGCAAAGATAAAAAATACCATGGGTAATAAGTATGCACAAGTGCGTTAAACGTTGTTACCGTACGGTGTTTCAGGCTCAGCGGCTTCCGCGAAAGGATAACAAGGGCGTGAATAAGTGTGATTGCGTATGTTGAAAAGTTCTTTGGCAATTTCCTCAAGTCTTTCTTCCCGTCTTGATTTGTTTTTCAAATCACACTCCCAAATAACGATGACGTTCCAATACTGTTTTTCGAGTTCGGCACGAGCTTTCGCATCTCTCTCAACATTGCGGTTTATTTTGTTACGCCAAAATTCCACATTGGATTTGGGCATGCGGAAATACTTGCAGTTTTCATGGCCGTGCCAAAAACAACCGTGAATAAATATGACGGTGTGCAGACTGGGAAAAACGAGGTCAGGACATCCGGGGAGTTTGCGGTAGTGCAAACGATAGCGGTAACCGGCTGCATGAAGGAACCGACGTACAAGCATTTCGGGCTGGGTGTCCTTGCTTCGGATTGCCGCCATGTTCTGACTGCGTTCCTCTTTTGTTTTAGTATCAGCCATTGGAGAATTCAATAGCTTTCGATGGCTTCGATGAAGGGAGCATCGTTCGGTTCGCAAGAGCGGAGCGGAAAGCGATCAGGTATGGCGCGTTCATCCTTTCCGTAGCCGAGACCGGCGTAGAAAGCGAGGGCTTGTTCTTCGGTATTGAAGATTTCAGGCTCGGGGAAATATAGGGTATCATCGGAGTCGAGCAGTTCTTTGAAGCCTTCGATGTTATCGTTAACGATGAAGTCAACTGCGAAGGGCTCGGAAACTACGTATACTTTTACAGACATATCCAAAAGATTTTGAAGTTACTTTTACTAAATACAAAGTTACGAAAAATATATGAAAAAATCACAATTAATAGCTGTCTCTTATACACATCTGACGCTGCCGACGAATAGCCTTGTGTA
>ENA-OYWU01000700-OYWU01000700.1-human-gut-metagenome-genome-assembly--contig:-NODE-700-length-17309-cov-7.731019_pt1 | contig 17309 bp, 13 predicted proteins | sample MGYA00244173_ERZ653403 | MGnify/ENA primary metagenome ERZ653403 (study PRJEB26926, sample SAMN06165043) | human gut metagenome | biome: ENVO:00009003; feature: ENVO:2100002; material: ENVO:00002003...
GAGATGACGTCGAGTCTCGTGGGCTCGGAGATGTGTATAAGAGACAGGCATTTCAAGATATGGTTTTATCCAGAATGAGGCTGCTCTGGATGTGGGCTGATGATATGGCGATGGCACTTGGAATTTCAACAATTGTCGTAGTAGAACCTCGTCTTTACGTCTGTTTGTCAATAAGGCATGCCCTGCTGGAGTGAGGGCGATTACAGGTGACAATTTGATGAATCCCAATGACTTCGGTGCTCGGTTAATTCTATCTCGGGCACTTAATGCTGGGTCATTTTCACCTTTGCCATTGAAAAATTGTTCCTCACGCAGAATCTTCATAAAGGCCCTCTGCGTATTGCTGTCCCACTTATGGCCAGCGAATGAGCCTATAAGTAAGTCTATTTCTGGTATCATTTTCTCCGGTGTACGTGGAGAAGTCGTCAGGAATAATACCCTGCTGTTAATTGGACGTGCCATAGGGATGTTGTGCTTCAAATAATCTTAATTGAACTGTTTCTGCTTGGGGGTACGATGAATAGCGAGGGGTACATGCATTAATATGGTTCCAGCATTTTCTGAAATTAGCTACCACAAGGTGTCTGGCTTCTGATTTGAATCTGTTGCGTATGTTTACGGCATAGCTTTTCTTATATTCGTCCATGATATAGCCATGGTATAATTCTTCTGTTAATGGTGTATCTCCAATGATCATTAATGCTTTACAAGGCAAGTTTGCAAAGTCGTTTGCCAAACGCCGATGGTTATCCTCGTTAAATCCATCTTTGTATTCTTCATTACCATAATCGGAAAATACACAGTCATAAGGAGGGTCTAAGAAAACAAAATCATTATCAGCGCACATATTAAAGATGTCACTGTAATCTGTATTAAAGAGTTCTGCCTGTTGTAGTAACTTGCTGTGAGATAAGGTTACAGATTTGGTGTTTAGATGTTTATAACGCCCGAATGGAACATTGAATTCGCCACGGGCATTATATCTTATCATGCCTGAATAGGCAGTCTTGTTGATATAATAATACAACAAGGCTTCAGAATAAATGCTGTTAATAGTTCCATTAAACATGTCGCGGAGCTGATAATACAATTCTTCATTTTTATCCTTGACATGATTATCGGGATGTAAAGCTTTAAGAGCATCAAAATCTTTTCGATTAGCTGTGTAGCATTGTTCTAATTCATTAAGCTCTTTTCGTAAATCTGTAAAATTATTGCGCACTCCACGATAAAAAGCCATTAGTTTGGGATTAATGTCATTGATTATGGCTTGGCGTGGCTCAAGATGAAAAAATAAGGCACCTCCACCAAAGAATGGTTCAATATATCGTCCGGTAAATCGAGGTATGTGCCACATAATTTGTGGAATTTCTTTGGATTTACCTCCTCGATATTTAATCATTGGCTTCATAAATTGTCCTGATAATTATAAAATACAAAAATACGAAGTATCTATGATAAAATTTCTATTTAAAGTCCGATATAATCAAAATCAGGAAAAGAAATTTTGTTAACGTGGAGTTTTTGAAGGCAATCAGATTAGGCGGATGGCTGAGATCAGGCGCGTTGTGGTGCCTGGTTCGCGGCGCCAGGAGGGGTAGAGGAACGGAGCGGCGCTTTCAGGGGAGGCAGTGGTGTGGCGGGTGCATTGGTGGGTGAAGGAGATGTTGGAGAGGAGGATGCCTGCGTCAGCAAGGTCCTCGGCGTTGAGACGGGCAAGGTCGAGGTGGTCGGGCGAAGGGAGATGCCGGAAACCGGCTTCACGGAACTGCTTGACAAGTTCGGCCGACACTTCGTAGCATTCCGCGCATATTGAGGGGCCTAAAAGTGCTTTTATTCCGTCCGGGCTGGCCCCCAATGCGGTCAGGCGCCGTACGGTGTTGCTCCCGATGCGGCCAAAGGTGCCGCGCCATCCGGCATGTACGGCCGCAACGGCACGTATGTCGGGGGCATAGAGAAGTATGGGCTGACAGTCGGCGGTGCGCACGCCCACGGCTATGGCCCGGTCAAGTGAAATCAGGGCGTCGGTGTCGGCGAATGTCTGGCCGGGCGATGTGCAGATGTCCACGTGGGCCGTGTGGGTCTGTTGCGGCAGCATCAGGCTCACGCTCTCAGGCAGGATGATATCGGGGTGGCTGAGGGTGGAGATCTGCATCTCCACACCCTCCCAATGGGGTAGTGACATGGATGTTGTTTGGGTAAAACGGTTGTTCGTGGCTACAAAGATAATCAACAATTTCTTAATTGAAAGTCAAACCAAATGCCTCCGGCCGGTGTTGTGCGCTTGACAGGTTATTATTAAATTTGAACGCGGAATAGCGGAATTACAAAATAACAGTTACAACTAAACGTCTCGTTCTATGAAACTTGCTGAAGCACTCCAGATCAGGGCAGATTTGCAGCGTAGGCTTGCCCAGATGCCGCAAAGGCTTGAAAACAACGCAACGGTGCAGGAGGGTACTGAACCAGCCGAAAATCCCGAATCGCTGCTCCGCGAACTCGATACACTCACCGGTGAGCTTGAACGGCTCATGACGCGCATCAACCTGACCAACGCACGCGCTGCCGGAGAGGACGGCGTGACAATCACCGCCCTTATGGCGCGACGCGACATATTGCGTTCCAAGGCCGACACATTGCGGCGTTTCCTCAACGCCGCAAGCAGCATTGCCCAGCGCAGGCAGTCAACCGATATCCGCATTCTCCCCACAGTGGATGTGTCGCGATTGCGCAAGCGTTGCGACGGACTGTCGAAGGAGCTGCGTGAAACGGATCTGGCCATACAGAAGCTGAACTGGACAACCGACCTGATTGACTGACGCATCGGCAACTCCGGAAACTTTTCGGCGACAGCATCAAGGGGGCATGTGCAGCCATCCGGCGGGGCGAAAGCCAAACCGATTCCCGGACGGGATAAGCTTGTCAGCCCGAACGGCACAGGGCAAAAATTTTTTTATCCATCGCCGCACAACGCACAAGCTCATAAAACGGCCATGCAGGCCTTCACATCGCATCTGAATAATCACCATGGTTTTGACCGACGGTGACTGCATGCGCCCCCCTTCGTGATGCTGCCGCCATTTTTAATTTTTGCCGTTATTTCGTATTTTTGTTTTCGCAATCGGCACAATGCACGAAATATGGGAAAACATTCAAAGGACAAGTCGCCTGAACTGCAGCAGAAAATAGCCATCCTCCCCGAAACTCCCGGTGTCTACATGTACTACGACGCCGAGGGGACGGTGATCTACGTGGGCAAGGCCAAGAATCTGAAGCGCAGGGTGTCGAGTTATTTCAACCGCACCCACGATGTGCTCCGCACAAATCTGCTTGTGCGTGCCATAGCCGACATGAGCTACATTGTGGTCCCCACCGAACAGGATGCCCTCAATCTTGAGAACTCCATGATAAAGGAGTACAAGCCCCGCTACAATGTGCTGCTCAAGGACGACAAATCCTATCCCTGGATCTGCATTACCAAGGAGATGTTTCCGCGTGTGTTCATGACACGCCAGCGCCTCAAGGACGGCTCAAAATATTTCGGCCCGTACACCGAGGCCGGTGCGGCGCGTGCAGTGCTCGAGCTGGCGCGGGAGCTGTATCCCATCCGTACGTGCCGTGTGCCCATCACTCCCGACACGCTGGCCCGGGGAAAGGGTCGGCTCTGTCTGGAGTATCACCTGAAACGGTGTCTGGGCTGCTGTGTGGGGAAGGTGTCGGCCGAGGATTATGCCGGTTACATAGAGCACATACGCATGATTCTGCGTGGTGAGACGGGTGTGCTGATGAACTACCTGCGCACGGAGATGGAGCGCCTCGCCTCCGAACTGCGCTTCGAGGAGGCTCAGGAGCTCAAGGAGAAATATCAGCTTGTGGAGCGCTACAATGCCAAAAGCGTGATTGTGAGCCAGACACTCGACAATGTGGATGTGTTCGGCATCGACGATGACGTTAAGGATGTGTTCATCAACTATATGCATGTGCGCCGCGGGGCTGTGGTGCGCGGCCTCACGCTGCAATACAAGCGGCGGATGGAGGAGAGTCAGGCCGAACTGCTGGCCTACGCCATGGAGGAGGTGCGTTCGCGCTTCGGCATAGAGTTCGGCGAGGTGATTGTGCCGCTGGAACCGGATGCGGAGTTTGCCGGGGCCACCTACACTGTGCCTCAGCGCGGCGACAGGGCCAAGCTTCTCGACGTGTCGGTGCGCAATGCCCGTCAGAGCAAGATCGACGCCCTCAAGCAGATGGAACGCCTCGACCCGGAGAAACGTACCATGCGCACTCTGGAGCGCATGAAAGCCGATTTCCGTCTGAAAGTGCTTCCGCGCCACGTGGAGTGTTTCGATAACTCAAATATCCAGGGTACCAATCCGGTGGCCAGTTGCGTTGTGTTCCGCGATGCGCGTCCGTCGAAGAAGGATTACCGCCATTTCAACATAAAGACCGTGGAAGGCCCCGACGACTTCGCCTCGATGAAGGAGGTGCTTACACGGCGCTACACACGGCTGATGGAGGAGGCTCCCGACGATTTGCCGCAACTCATTGTGGTCGACGGTGGAAAGGGGCAGCTCAGTGCTGCAGTGGAAGCCCTGGACGAGATCGGACTGCGCGGGGTGATTTCGGTGGTGGGGATAGCCAAGCGCCTGGAGGAGATCTTCTTCCCCGGCGATTCAGTGCCTCTGTATATCGACAAGAATTCCGAATCGCTAAGGGTGGTGCAGCAGCTGCGCGACGAGGCTCACCGTTTCGGCATCACGCATCACCGCAACCGCCGCTCAAAGTCGGCGATTGTCAGCGAACTCTCGCAGATAAAAGGGATAGGCCCGGGCACGGAGCAGACCCTGTTGAGGCATTTCAAGAGTGCGAAACGCGTATCGGAGGCATCGCTCGACGCGCTTGCCGAGGTCATCGGGCCGGCAAAAGCACGCCTGGTGCGCGACCACTTCGCACCACCGGCTTTGTCGTGAAATCTTTTACGGACGATTATTTTCTTACCGGCTCAATGCCGAAGCGACGACGGATGTAGAGGGCGATGATGTCGCATATGGCCTCGAGCGGGAGCACCGACGAATCGAACGTGATGTCGTAGCCGCTTGAGTCGCCCCAGCGTTTGTCGGTGTAGAAATTATAGTACGACGCGCGGAGCTTGTCGGTTTTCTCGGCAAGGTTTCGCGCCTCTTTTTCAGTGGCTTTGTCGTTGCGGCGCAGGATGCGCGCCACGCGTTCGCTCATCGGGGCGTGGATAAACACGTTGACATGCGGCACATGGCTCTCACGCAGCACGAAGTCGGCCGACCGCCCCACAAATACGCTGGGAGCAGTTTCGGCCAGGGTGTTGATCACATCGGCTATGGAGTTGTAGATCGAATCGCTCATCATGGCCTGCCCGTTGTACCATGGAATCTGGCCGTAGCCCATGCTGAACGACACGGCGCTCCCCATGAGGTTGGGCATCCGCTCGTCGGTGCGTTCAAAAAGTTCGGTGGAGAGTCCCGCCTTCTGCGCACCGCGCGCCAGGAGCTGTTTGTCGTAGTAGTCTATGCCGAACCGTTCGGCCAGCATCTTTCCGAGTTCACGGCCGCCGCTTCCGAACTGGCGTCCGATTGTGATGGCGAAATTGGCCTTGTTGTCGAGTTGAGAGTTGTCCATGGCGTATGAGAATGAATGGATTTGCAATGTATGGAGTTGCCCGGAGGCAAGCAGTCATTTAGTGTCGGCTTCGTGTGCGGTGTCGAATCCGAGAGCGCGGAACATCTCGAAATCGCCTTTCATGCCGTTGCCTACGGTGGTGAGCATGTCGCCGACGATTGCCCCGTTCACCCCTCCGCGAAGCATCCGTGAGGTGGCCTCGGCCGAAAGCCTCGCGCGTCCGCCTGCAAAGCGGAGCACGGTTGTCGGGGCAAGCAGGCGCATAAGGGCCAGCGTGAGAATCACCTCGCGCTCGTCAAGCAGCGGCGTATCTTCCAGGGGTGTGCCCTTGATAGGGTTGAGCAGGTTGACAGGCACAGATACCGCTCCGGCCTCTATGGCCTCCTCGACCATCTCCAGGCGCTGCCGCATGGTCTCGCCCATCCCGATTATTCCTCCGGAGCATACCTCAAGTCCCACCTCACGCGCCAGGGCGATGGTGCGGAGCTTGTCGGCGCGTGTGTGCGAGGTGCAGAGTGTGGGGAAGAACGATGCGGCAGTCTCCAGATTGCAGTGATAGCGGCGCACCCCGCCGTCGTACAGTGCCTGCAGCTGGTCGCGCCCAAGCAGTCCCATCGAGGCGCAGAATTCCATCGAGGTGTCGCGCCGTGCCTGAGCGTAAAGGTCGCAATAGCGGCGTATGTCGGCGATGCCGACCTTGCGGCCTGAGCACACAATGGAGTATCGGTGCACGCCGTGGGCGTCGTTGTAGGCGGCAAGCCGGTTGAATTCGTCGGTGTCCACCATGCTGTATTCGGCGCAGCCTGTGTGGTGGCCTGCGGCCTGCGCGCACCATTTGCAGTTCTCCGAGCAGCGTCCGGAGCGGCCGTTGACAATCGAGCACGTGTCGAAATGGTTGCCGCAGTTTGCAATGCGCACCTCGTCGGCGGCATCGCATAGGGCATCGAGCTTTTCGTCCGTGTCGCACCCCTCGGCGAGTGCGATGCATTCGTCGATTGAAGCGCCTTCGCCGCGCATTGCGCGGTCTTTTATGGATATGAACAACTGCTGAAAATCTGTCATTTGTCTGAAAATTTTGACCCGGGAGACAGGCATGTCGGGAGATAGGTATACAACAAAGTTAGGCAATTCTTTCAAAAGACTGGGGGGCAGTGCGGAAATTTTTATCAAAAAATGCCGCAAATGTGGCATGTCCGGGCCGGCCTATTTCCATATCTTTGCATACCTCACCTTAATGGAATAGGCAACAGTAATAAAACAGACAACTGTCCATGAAAATCAGAATCACCTTATCCGCTGCAATATTGCTGCTGACGCATGGCATGTGCTGCCCGGCATCTTTCGATTCGTTCATATATGAGACCGATGGCCCTGGAAGTCTGAATATCGCCAAAGATTGAGAGCATCCGGAGCGTCCGTTTCTGTGAGATTTTTGGGAAAAGGTCAAGCGAAAGTACGGTATATTTTTTCTTTTTAAACAGAAGTTGATGAAAGCATTGTCATTGAGAACTGTCGAGTTTCTTGCTCCGGAAATTCGGCTTCTCCCGAAAAAGGTTTTGCAGAATTGCAGAAATTCACTACCTTTGCAGCCGGGTAAGTGCTACACGGCCAGCTCCCCCTGAACTCCGCCAGGTCTTGATCGAAGCAACGGTAGGGGGTTGTAGCGGCGCGATGTGGTTAGCTTACCCTTTTTTTGTGCCCGTTTCCGACGATTCCGCCGTGGGTTCGGCTGTGCTGCCGGCTGGCTTTTCCGGAGTGTCGGCATCTTTTTCAGGGACTTTTTCAGGCTTTTCGGGAGCCTTCTCAGATTCCTTTTCGTCTTTCTTTTCGGTTTCTGTGGCTGCACTTTCTTTGGCCTTGCGTGCCACTTCACGGGCGTGGCGGAAATTTTCCACAGATATGATTATTCCGTTGATGCCGAACAGCAGCGCGGCAATGCCGGACACAAGCACCAGCCAGCGCTCGGCGCTTTCGCCATGCAGTGCGGGCAGACACAGCGTCACGATGCCGGCAGCAAGCACAAGAATCGGGGCTACATACAGCCATCCGGGATAATTGGTGGGACGGTTGCGGTTTGAAAGCTGGAATACCTGGAACAGGCCCCCCACAATCATCAGGGCGCCGAACGGATAGAAAAGCAGCGGACGGAACACATCGGGCATAAGCATGATGCAAAGTCCAAGCCCGAGGCCGCCTACGCCACACACCATCTGGATGATGCGCATGGCCGAACCGCGCCGGCTGTTCTTTCCGGTGAAAAACGTTGACAGCAGGCTGAGCACTGCGGGGACCACAAATGCCAGTCCGCACAGAAGCACAATGAACCGGGGCAGGATGTCACGGTCATACAGCCAGATGAACACACCCCCGAGCACAAGAATCACAAAAGAGATTAAAACGTTACCTTTATTCGACATGTCCGTAGTTGGATTAGAGTTGTTGTTTGTTATAAAATATAAATGTACAAAATTAACAAATTGTTGATTCATCTGTAATGAAATATGGGCATATTGCCTAACTTTGCAGCATTCAATATTGAAAACCATCCACAGAAATGATTTACGGAATAATAGTGGCCATGGATTCTGAGATGAACATGCTCAAGAATGAAATGACCGAGATAGAGGAGACCGAGGCGAACGGATTCACGTTCGTCACCGGCCGCATAGGGGCATCCACCGTCACCGCCACCCGTTGCGGCATCGGCAAGGTTAATGCCGCCGTGGGTGCCATAACGCTCATCGACAATTTCCGGCCCGACGCTGTGATCAACACCGGTATCGCCGGAGGTACGGGCAACGGAGCCGGCATTCTCGATGTGGTGATCGGCACGGAAGTGGGATATTATGACGTGTGGTGCGGCCCGGGTCTGCCGGTAGGGCAGGTGCAGGGTTTGCCCGACACGTTCGCTTGCGACAACGCTACTTTCGACCTTGACAAAGTGCGTGGCAGGGATGGTGTTAAATTCGGACTGATTGCATCGGGCGACAAGTTTATATCAACGCCGGAAGACCTCCGCGCGGTGCTCGCCGTGCGCCCTACGGCGCTGGCTGTCGACATGGAGTCGGGCGCCATCGCACAGGTGTGCTATCTGCGCTCCGTCCCCTTCCTGGCGCTCCGTGTGGTGAGCGACACCCCCGGTGTGCCCAACCATCACGAGCAGTATGCCGATTTCTGGTCGCTCGCGCCTGAATCCACCTTTGCCATGCTTCACGCCCTGATAGGGTGACGCACCGGCACCATTGACTTGATTCGCACAACAACTTATGAAAAAAATAGCAAGTTTCACAGTCAATCACCTTGACTTGCTGCGCGGCGTGTATGTGAGCCGCCGCGACGTGACCCCTTCGGGCGATGTGCTGACCACTTTCGATGTGCGCATGACCGAACCCAACCGTCAGCCTGCACTTTCACCCCAGGCGCTGCATGCCATGGAGCATCTGGCGGCCACATTTCTCCGCAACCACGCCGAATGGGGTGAAAAGGTGGTTTACTGGGGGCCTATGGGATGCTGCACAGGCAACTATCTCATCCTCAACGGAGAGTATGAACCGCGCGATATACTTCCGCTTCTGCGCGAGACATTCGGCTTTATAGCCGGATTCGAAGGTGAAGTGCCGGGTGCCACACCGCGCGACTGCGGCAACTACTCCTTCATGAATCTCGAAGATGCCCGCGCGGCTGCACGCCGTTATCTCGACGAGGTGCTTGCCTCCCCGACGGAGGCCAATCTCGTTTATCCCGCCTAACCGGAAGTAGCACTTCAAATTTATAAAATTTTATAACGGGGCGTAAACGATTATTTAATAGGTTTTTGTAAATTTGCCCCATTATTCAGCAAATCATATCCCGCAAATGGGCTTGAATTTGACCATCGACCAAGGCAACAGTTCTGTAAAAATTGCCATCTGGGACGGAAGCACGCTGGTGGACGAAGAGACCGCCAGGGAGCTTTCCCGCCAGCAATTGGCCAGAATAGTCGACCGCTTCCATCCCGCCAGGGCATTGTGCTGCTCGGTGACCGGCAACGGTGACCGTTACGTGCAGTGGCTCACGGCCATGGGACTGTCGGCACGGCAGGTAAGCTCCGATATGCCCCTGCCCGTAAAGATAGGCTATACCACACCACAGACACTCGGCAGCGACCGTATCGCGGCCGCAGTGGGTGCGTGCAGTCTGTTGCCGGGCGAGAATCTGCTGGTGGTGGACATGGGCACAGCCGTGACCTACGACCATGTGAACGCCGACGGCGTTTTCGTGGGCGGCAACATCGCCCCGGGCATAGGCATGCGCCTGCGCTCGCTCCACAATTTCACGGCCCGGTTGCCGCAGATCGACGGGTACGGCGACATTCCGCTGTTCGGTCACGACACGGCCACCGCCATGCGCGCAGGTGCCGTAAGGGGTGTGGTGGCCGAAATATCTTATTACCGCTCGCAGTTGCCCCCGCAGACCAAGGTGGTTCTCACCGGCGGTTGGGCCGCGCATGTAAGCAAATTTCTCGACTTCCCGGTGACGGTGGACAAATGTCTGGTCACAAAGGGACTGCTCAGTATATTATTGTATAATGAAAATAAATAGACTAATCATCTGTCTGGCTGCTCTGGCAGCGTCGGTAATCTCTGCAGTGGCACAGAATTCAACCGTGTCGCCCTATTCGCGTTTCGGCTACGGATTGATTTCTGACCAGGCAAATACAGTGCAGAAAGCCATGGGCGGCGTTGGTGTGGCCATGCGCTCGGGGCGTCAGATCAACTTCATGAACCCTGCAAGCTACGCCGGCATGGACTCGCTTACGTTCCTGTTTGACATGGGTGTGGATGCAAAGATTCTGAAAACCACCGACGGCGATCAGAAAGGCGACAATTTCACCGGTGGCCTTAACTATATAACCATGCAGGTGCCCCTCACCAAATGGCTCGGCGCATCGGCCGGTCTGATTCCGTTCTCGCAGGTGGGCTACAGTTTCGGTGACGAGATTGCCAACGGCACCGATACCCGCTCGGGTTCGGGTGCGCTCAACCAGCTTTACCTCGGTTTCGGCGCCACACCCTTCAAAGGCTTTTCGTTGGGTGTTAATGCAAGCTATCTGTTCGGAACGCTCATCAACGACACATATGTTTACGGCACTTCCACATCGCTGTTCGAGCGAGTGATTGAGGTGCGCGACTACAATCTGCGTTTCGGCCTGCAGTATGGCCGCGACATAGTCCCCGGCCATCGCGTCACGGTGGGTGCGGTCTATTCTCCCAAAAAGTCGTTCCGAGGCCGCACTTACGGCATCAAATACGATGTGAGCGCCGATCAGGCCCCCGACACCATTGCCGATATCCGCCTAAACGGCAACGCCCAGATGGCCGAGACATGGGGCGTGGGTCTCAACTACCAGTGGGGCAACCGGCTCATGGCTGAGGTGGATTTCACATATCAGCCCTGGAAAAAGGTTAGCTTCGCCACCATCGAGGGATTTGACAATTCACGTAATTTCAACGACCGCTGGAAGGTGGGCTTCGGTCTGCAGTTCGTCAACAACACGCGTGGCAGCTGGCTGCAGCGTGTGAACTACCGCGTGGGCGGATTCTACTGTAACGACTATATCAAGGTAGGCGACAACAGCGTGCGCGAACGCGGCGTAAGCCTCGGTTTCGGCCTGCCGACGCCCTGGACAAAGACCATGCTGAATCTCAGCTTTGAATACCGCAACCGCCAGGCACATCCCAATCCGCTCGTAAAGGAAAACTATTTTGTGCTCACGCTCGGCGTGAATGTCAACGAGCTGTGGTTCTACCGCAACAAACTGCGTTGATACGCACCGATACGTACGTCGCTGCATACAACCATGCTCCCAAAGCTTAAAGATAAAATGATGTCGCTGCCGCTGCTGCTTTTCGCAGTGGCGGTTGGCGCATGCATATGCGCATGTTCCGACGACCACCGGGAGACAATCGCGCTTTCAGCTGACCCGGAGACCTTCCCCACCATGCGCACCATCGACGTGTCGACCACCATTTCCGATTCCGGTTATACACGTTACCACATCACCACCCCCCTGTGGCTGATGTTTGAGGAGGCGGCCGAGCCGCACTGGAACTTCCCCGACGGCCTTTTCATCGTCCAGTTCAACGATTCGATGGCTGAAAACGGCACATTCACCGCCGACACCGCCACCTATCTGAGCAAAAGAAAGCTGTGGCGTTTCGACCGGAATGTACGCATGAAGAATGTGGACGGCGACCGCTTCCGCACCCAGCAGCTGTTCTGGGACCAGAATACCCGCAAAGTTTACTCCGATTCGTTTATCCACATCGAGCGTTCGGACCGCATCATAGAGGGATATGGTTTTGAATCGAACGAGCAGATGACCGACTACGTGATACGTCGTCCTTCGGGCATTTTCCCCACCAACGCATTCATGAGCGGAGGGAAAGAGTAGCCCAGGCATTATATCAATGTGACCGGAATCCGGCGGACGCCGGACGCAACATATACTGACAATTTTAAAACTCTGAATATCTTGATTGACTCATCCTGGCTCATAATAACCATCCTGGCGCTGATTTTTTCAGCTCTCTTTTCAGGCATAGAGATTGCATTCGTGACCTCCGACCGTGTGCGTGTGGAACTCGACGTGCAGAAAGGTGGGCTGGTGGGGCGTGCGCTCAACACGTTCTTCTCCAATTCCGAGTTTTTCATCTCTACCATCCTCGTCGGCAACAATATCGTGCTGGTTGTCTACGGTATGGGGGCGGCCAAAATGCTTGAGCCCTGGCTTGAATCCATCTATCCCAACCAGGCGTTCGTGCTCATTGCGCAGACGCTGATTTCCACCGGTGTCATTCTGCTCACCGGAGAGTTTTTTCCCAAGACGGTGTTCCGCATCAACCCAAACCGTTCGCTGCGGCTGTTCGCCCCGCTGGTGGCTCTTATCTATTATCTGCTCTATCCGGTGTCGCTGTTCACCACATGGCTGTCGAAGATGCTCATGAGGCTGTTCGGCATCAAATCCACCGGCGACAAGACGGGTGCCATATCCATGGGCGATTTAAACGACTATCTCGAGCAGACCATCGACGAGCAGGCCGAGGAAAAAACCGAGGTGGAGAATGAGGTGAAGATTTTCCACAACGCACTTGATTTCTCCGAGACCCATCTGCGCGACTGCATGACGCCGCGCAACGAGATTGTGGCCGTCGACATCGATGAAGTTACCACCGAAGAGCTCAGCCGTCTGTTCACAAGCTCCGGACGCTCGAAAATCATAGTGTTCCGCGAAGACATCGACAATGTGCTGGGCTACATTCATGTCAGCGAGCTGTTCACTCCGGGCAGCGACTGGAAGCAGCACCTGAAGCCGGTGGTCTATGCTCCCGAAACGTTCATGGCCAACAAGATGATGCGCCGGCTTCTGGCCGAGAAACGCTCCATCGCCATCATTGTGGATGAATTCGGCGGAACTGCCGGCATGGTCACGCTCGAGGACCTCGTGGAGGAGATTTTCGGCGACATACAGGATGAGCACGACAATGTGCAGCTTGTGGAAAGGGAGCTCGCCCCTGGTATCTACGAGTTCTCGGGACGTCTCGAAATAGAACATCTTAACGAACAATACCATCTCGACATACCGGAGGATGACGAGTACCAGACTCTTGCGGGATATATCCTGTGCAAGACCGGCCTGATTCCCGCCAAGGGCGAGGTGGTGGAGCTTGACCATTTCCGTCTTGAGGTGCTTGAGAAATCGGCCAACCGTCTGGAGATAATAAAGCTCACGGTGCTGCCCGAACGGGCCGGCTGACGCCACGGCCGCCCGCAATGGCAGGATTGCAAAAAAGCGGGCCTGCGCCCGTGATTCCGGGGTGGGGCACCGCTTTTATGGCTTGCGTAAAAAAGCTTACTCAAAAAATCAATATGTAGAGGCGTGCCCTCGCGGGCGGGCGTTGAAGCAACTTGTTGTTTTACCGCAACAAAAATAATACAAAAAATCGGCAAATGCATGTATGCCACAGCAAAATACCTACATTTAGGTATACGCTGCCACCGGCCGGCATGCCGACAGATGTGCCGCATACCTGATATTAGGTATTGAGCGGTGGATTAAGTACCTTTGTAAACACGATTTTTGAAAACCATGAATAAAATAACCATCAGTCACATTATGCGCAGGGCGCTTGCCGGCGTGATTGTAGCGACTGCCGCAGGGGCAGTGCATCCCGCTCATGCCAACCGTCCGGATTCCGTGTTTATTTTCTCGTATGCCAATCCCAACGGGGACGGCGGTCTGAAGCTCGCCTGGAGCGCCGACGGCGTGAAATGGCAGAAGCTGAACCGGGGCAACTCATTCGTAAACTCCGATTTCGGCTCATGGGGCGACATGAAAAAGATGTTTGAGCCCAAGCTCATGCAGCGTCCGTCCGACGGTATGTGGGTGGCCACATGGAAGCTTGCCGAAGGGGAGGAGGCGATGGCTGTTGTCGAATCGCCCGACCTTATGGAATGGGGTGCGCAGGTCTACACCGATACTCCCGTAAATCCGGGATTTTCCGATAACGGCTGCCGCGCGGCCACGGCGAAGGTGGGCTCGCGGACTTACAGCGGATGGCAGCGCAAGGTTCCCGCATCGCTCGTGCGCCGTCTCGAGCAGTTCGGCGACCACCGCGCCTACCGCGATGCCCTGCATGCACAGACCATGAGCGGCGACGGCGTGCGTTTTGCTTCGCTCAAGCCCCTGCAGGCCACCCTCACACTGTTCCCCGATTCGGCAAAGAACATCAGCACCAATCTGATGGGTATCTTTTTCGAGGATATAAACTATGCCGCTGATGGCGGTCTGTACGCCGAGCTGGTGCAGAACCGTGATTTCGAGTACACTTCGGAAGATAAATCGAAATGGAGCGCCACTTCCTACTGGAAGGGGAGGGACGCTTCCGGCAACGAGGTGGCTATAGAGGTAGCTTCCGAGTCGCCGTTACACCCCTCCAATCCTCATTACGCCGTGCTCCGGGGCACCTCCCTTACCAATGGCGGTTACGACGGTATTGCCGTACGCAAGGGCGAGAAATATGATTTCTCAATTGCGGCGCGTCTGCCTCAGGGTAAGGGCGGCAAACTTGATGTGGCGCTTGTCGACAAGGGCGGCCGGAGCATTGCATCGGCTTCGGTGGCTCTGAAAGGTGAGGGATGGCGCAAATACAAGGCCGTTCTGGTGGCGGATGCCGATGTGGCTGATGCAAGTCTTAAAGTCACCCCGCGTTTTGATGCCGAGGTTGATGTGGACATGGTGTCGCTTTTCCCGCGCAACACATTCATGGGGCGCCCCAACGGCCTGCGTGCCGACGTCGCCCAGCTGCTGGCCGACATGAAGCCCCGTTTTGTGCGTTTCCCCGGCGGCTGTCTCGCGCATGGCAACGGCATCGACAATATATACAACTGGAAGGAATCAATTGGAAAACTCGAGGAACGCACCCCCCGCACCAATACATGGGGCTACCACCAGACACGCGGCCTGGGCTACCATGAGTTCTTCCAGTTCTGCGAGGACCTCGGAGCCGAACCGCTCCCCGTGGTTGCGGCAGGCGTGCCGTGCCAGAACTCTTCGCGTCCGCCGGTGGGGGCCAAGGGGATTGTTGAGAAATACGGCCAGCAGGGTGGCATCCCGATGGAGCAGATGGGAGCCTACATTCAGGATATACTCGATCTGATAGAATATGCCAACGGCGACGCACGCACTACCGTATGGGGCCGCAAACGTGCCGAAGCGGGCCATCCCAAGCCGTTTAACCTGAAATATATCGGCATCGGCAACGAGGATATGATCACACCGGTGTTCGTGGAGCGTTTCAATATGATTTTCGACGCCGTGAAGGCTGCGCATCCCGAGATTACGGTGATAGGCACCACTGGTCCGTTCTACGAAGGCACGGACTACGATCTTGGGTGGAAACTCGCCACCGAAAAGGGCGTACCCATGGTTGATGAGCATTATTATGTGCAGCCCGGATGGCTCATCCACAATCAGGATTTCTACGACAATTACGACCGCTCCAAACCGCATGTCTATCTCGGCGAATGGGCGGCACATCTCGACGGGCGTCCGAGCAATGTGGAGACAGCCCTCGCAGAGGCTCTTTATCTCACCGCTGTGGAGCGCAACGGCGACGTTGTGGAGATGGCCTCGTATGCGCCTCTGCTGGCGCGTGAAGGCCGCACACAGTGGCGTCCCGACCTGATTTATTTCAACAGTGCGGAGGTGAAACCCACCGTCGACTATTATGTGCAGAAACTTTACGGCCGCAATGCCGGCAATGAATATGTGGCCTCGGCACTCAAACTTGATGGCGACGGTATCACCGACGATGTGAAGAAGCGCGTGGCGGTATCCGTGGTGCGTAATGGCGGTGAATACATCGTGAAACTGGCCAATCTGCTGCCTGTGGCGGTGACCACAGAACTGAATGCCGGTGCCGCTGTGGATGGGCTGCAGAATGCCACTGTGGTTAAAACCACCCTCTCAGGCGCTCCTGCAGACACGGATGCACGCCCGGTTGAGGAATCGCTTTCAGCTTTCCCCGCAGCGCTCGAATTGCCCCCGTATTCTTTCACGGTGCTCCGCGCCACCCCAGCTGCCGTTAAATAATCGGCACCACACCGTAAGAATCATTTTTGCTATAACAGAAAGCATCATTAGCTCCATAACAGAGCAAGCCACGAACTCCATTCAGAGTGCACCATTAGCTTCATGGCAGAGCGCACCATCTGCTGCGCTTAAGCAAATGAGAGACTGCCGCAAAAAAAACGCGGCAGCCCCTCATTGTGATGTTATGTTTTGAACGGGAAGCCTGCAGCTGGATGCATCCCGCTAAGCTCCTGTTGGCTCTGATAAACTCTTATAAGCTCTGATAAGTTCTGATAAACTCTTATAAGCTCGGATAAACTCTGATAAACTCTTATAAGAATTATCCGAATTTATCCGAGCTTATAAGAATTTACCTCCCCAAGGAAAACAAAAAAAGAATGAGTAACATTAATCCGAAGATTAAAAATTACTCATTCTCCTCTCTCTCCTGCGGTGCGGACGAGACTCGAACTCGCGACCCCCTGCGTGACAGGCAGGTATTCTAACCAGCTGAACTACCGCACCAGAAGTTGATTGCAAAACTTGTTTGGAAACTGCCTCTCACGCTTGATTGGCTTCGCTTTTCAGCGGTGTTTCCCTCTCGTTTGCGGTTGCAAAGTTACAACGTTTTTTTTAATCCGCAAAATATTTCGCTAAAAAATCTGCAAAATTTTGATTTTTCTGTTTCCGGGGATGCTGATGAAAGCGGTGAGAAGCCGCTGGAAGCCCTGATTGTGGGGAAAATCCTCATGAATGATAGGTGCTTATAAGTTCTGATAAGCTCTTATAAACTCTGATAAACTCTGATAATCTTCTCTGAAAAATTCGGATAAGCCCGGATAAATTCGGATAAGCTCGGATAAATTCTGATAAGTTCTGATAAGCTCTGATAAGTTTTTATAGGAATTATCAGAATTTATCCGAGTTTATCCGAATTTAATAGCTCTTATTGAAGCTAATCCGGGTCAAGCCGAAATATCGGTGCATGGAATTAGCATTTCTCCATGATAATGATTTCATCCACTTGTAGGGTCGCGACCTGTCGCGA
>ENA-OYWU01000708-OYWU01000708.1-human-gut-metagenome-genome-assembly--contig:-NODE-708-length-17159-cov-8.479011_pt1 | contig 17159 bp, 10 predicted proteins | sample MGYA00244173_ERZ653403 | MGnify/ENA primary metagenome ERZ653403 (study PRJEB26926, sample SAMN06165043) | human gut metagenome | biome: ENVO:00009003; feature: ENVO:2100002; material: ENVO:00002003...
CGAGATGACGTCGAGTCTCGTGGGCTCGGAGATGTGTATAAGAGACAGGATAATAGTAAACTAAAACCAATAAAGATGAATAAAATTAGAGCAGCCGTCGTTGGATACGGTAACATTGGTAAGTATGTAGTGGAAGCTCTGGAAGCAGCTCCCGATTTTGAAATCGCAGGTATTGTTCGTCGTAATGGAGCCGAAAACAAACCGGCAGAACTGGAACCATACGCTGTTGTTAAAGATATAAAGGAACTGAAAGATGTAGATGTTGCTATTTTGGCTACTCCGACTCGCAGTGTAGAAAAATATGCGAAAGAAATTCTGGCTATGGGCATCAATACGGTAGATAGTTTTGATATCCATACACAGATTACCGCACTGCGCCGTTCGCTGGACGAATCGGCCAAAGCAGGCAATGCTGTTGCCATTATTTCGGCAGGATGGGATCCGGGAAGTGACTCGGTAGTACGTACCCTCTTGGAAGCAATTGCTCCGAAAGGTATTACTTATACCAACTTTGGTCCGGGTCGCAGCATGGGACACTCTGTAGCCGTTCGTGCTATTGCAGGGGTGAAAGATGCTCTGTCTATGACTATTCCTGTAGGTACAGGTATTCACCGTCGTATGGTTTATGTGGAACTGGAAGAAGGAGCGGATTTCAAGACTGTTGAAGCGGCTGTTAAGAACGATCCTTATTTTGTCAATGATGAGACACATGTTATTCAGGTGCCTTGTGTAGACGACTTGAATGATGTGGGGCATGGTGTTAATCTGGTTCGTAAAGGAGTGTCGGGCAAGACTCACAATCAGTTGTTTGAGTTTGATATGAAGATTAATAATCCGGCTCTGACAGCTCAGGTGTTGGTATGTGTAGCACGCGCTACAATGAAACAGCAACCGGGCTGCTATACAATGATTGAAGTTCCGGTTATCGATTTGATGTATGGAGACCGCGAGGAATTGATTGCACATTTGGTGTAAAATATCATAATATATAAGGAATAAGGAAATCTCTTCTCTGATTTATTTCGGGGAAGGGATTTTTTTATTTCCTTTGTGCTTATATAAATAAACAAAGAAATAAAACAATGATAGCTAGTATTCTGTGGGATGTAGATCCCGTATGGTTTAAGGTTGGCAGTTGGGAAGTGCGTTGGTATGGTTTGATGTGGGGACTGGGATTTATCTTGGCTTATGAGATGGTCGGTCGCCTTTTCAAAAAAGAAAAATATCCTGAAGACTGGGTAGACAAGCTTTTTGTTTATTGCATTGTCAGTACGGTGATAGGGGCCCGGTTGGGACATTGCTTATTCTATGAATGGGATTATTATTCGGTGCATCCGGCTGAGATATTAAAGATTTGGAAAGGCGGACTGGCAAGTCACGGAGGAGTCTTTGCCATTATTCTCGCCCTTGTCTGGTATTCTAAGAAAGTGACGAAGAAGAGTGTCTGGTGGTTGTTTGACCGAATGATTCCGGCAGTTGCGGTGGTGTGCTTCTGTATCCGTTTCGGCAACTTGATGAATTCCGAGATTTATGGTTATCCCACTACTTTACCGTGGGGCTTTGAGTTTGTGCGTTCGCGTGAATGGCATCAGTTATATGAAGGTTTACCTTGTCACCCTACCCAGATTTATGAAATGCTCTATTGTTTGGTGGCGGGCGTAACTGCATGGGTGATGTATCATAAATACCATTTGCAGAATCGTGTGGGATTGATTACCGGAGTGAGCCTGCTCATTTTCTTTGGCTCGCGTTTCGTATTGGAGTTTATGAAGAATCCGCAAGTAGTGGAAGAAACGAATATGACCCTGAATATCGGACAATGGTTGAGTGTACCTTTGATATTATTGGGAGGATATCTTATCTATAAAAGTAAAACGGCCAAAGTATAGATATCGGTAAATTAATCAAAAGTATAGGTATATTATTCAAGCGAGAATAAATATTTGAAAACTAGATGCTTATGAACTAATTTGAAGGCTTTTTCTTTGCTTAATCATTTTTATATTTCATATCTTTGTATGAAATGTGATTAACTTGAAACAAGCTTATTATGAAGAAAAGCATCTTTTTATTATTGTGTATCTCTGTCTTGTTCTCTTGTACGAAGAAAGAAGACTTCTTTGACCCCCATCATATCGATGAAGAAGCAAAAGAGAATTTTCCGGTGAAAGACATTGACCCGAGTCAGGATTGGAATATGGCTGCGGTAGGAACGTTGTCTGTTTCTATCAATCAAAAGACAGGCGAGGTTTATACTGTGAAAGTATATACGGATAATCCTTTGAACTCTGAAGGCAATGCTCGGTTGTTGGCTAAGAAAACGGGGGTAAGAGACGGAGAAACAATATTATTTACTTTTGATGTACCCAAAGCCATTGAATCTGTTTATGTACTTTTTGAAGATAAAATGTACAATGGCTGGGTAAAGGTGGCAGATATGAAGGTCGGTCGTCCTTCGGTTTCTTGGGAAGAGCAAGGACGTGAGGCAGGAAAGAGAAGCGCTATGGCAAGAAGCAGTTGGGATTACAAGGTGCCTGATGAGAAGAATTTCTTGAAAGAGGTGCCTGCAGATGCTAAACAGTATCCGATACAATGGGCTGAAATGCGTGGTGGATATTATATGAATGACGGCTCTTATGAACTACGTTATGGCAACTATACGCTATATATTAAAGGAAATGTTACAATAACAGGTGCTTATCCTGACGGATTAGTGGTTTACTTATTGGAGGGTAGCACTTTGGATGCCACTGCTGCTGAAACATTTAACCCTAATACGGTTTTCTATATCGCGCAAAATTCAACGATGAAGCTTAATAGAATAAGCATTAATTGTTCTTTATACAATAAGGGGAAAATTACTGTTGCGGGGGTATCTAACTCTTCGGGTGGATATATATATAATGACGGTAGTTTTGAAATAACCGGGAAGACAACATTCGCCATGTCCGGAAAGGCAACTTTTGTAAATCTTCAATCTGCTTCATTGCAGGATGTGACCATGACCGGAGGTTCTGAATTAATAAATGAAGAAGGAACTGTCAAAGCTAATTCTTTAGATACCCGTAGTTCTTATATTTATAACCGGTGCAGGATGGAAATCCTTAGTTCTACTTATTTCCAAAATGGGGAGGGCTTTGCATTTGAACAAGATGGTGGCTCTTCTTTTGAAACAAATACGCTGAAAACAAATGGGAATATACCTTTGAGGTTAGGTTCCAAGAGTGTATTTCATGTAAAAGACAACGTGGAATACCAGAATGGAAAGGTTGATGTGACCGGAGTCGGTTCAGATGAAAAGGCTCTGTTTTGGGTAAGTGGGGTTTGTATTAAAACTCCCGATGAGAGTATTACTTATTCCGGTGAGTTAGAGGTCGCATTGAAAGGGTATACCGGTGATACAAATTTTTCGGATGGTGCACAGCTTGTAAAAGTAGAACAAGTACGATTAGGAGAACCGGTCGGATGTGGCTATGATTATACGACGAACGGTGGCGGAACGAACTCGGATGCCACAGATATTCCTCAAGTGTATACATACGTTTTTGAAGACATGACCCGTGAAGCCGGTGACTTTGACTTTAATGATGTGGTGTTAAAAGTTACAGTCCCCGATGAATCCGGAAAGGCAACTGTGACTTTGTTTGCCGCCGGTGCTGCTAAGAATTTGAAGGTGGGATTTACGGATACATCGAACGGGTCAAATTCTCAATCAGATTTATTTGGAGAGGTTCATGCGGCTATGAACTGTGATCCCGGTACGTTGATAAATACCGGTAGTGGTCCTAACGGTACTTCTGTAGAAAAGGAAATCACTATAACCGGTACATTGAAAGACAATGGAGACTTTTATATATATGAGGCCGATAATGCGAACAATATAACAATACATGTTGCGTCCCAAGTAACTCCCGCTTCTACTTATCCTCCTTATGGACTTTGCATTCCCGGAGATTGGGTATTTCCGAGAGAGCGTAATCAGATAACCGCTCTTTATCGTTACTTTGCAAACTGGGCACAGAACCATACAATTTATACAAGGTGGTATGAAGAACACATGCCTGAGTTTAAAGAAAGATGGGATGCAGCCAATGGTGAATACCCTTATGCTGATAAGTAATTTATCATAAGTTACCGGTTTCATCGGAGAAAAGAGGTTGTCAAACCCTTGGTAGAGATTTACTTTTGTTTACGCTAACACTTATTATGATATGAAGAAACTATTAATTCTATGGATGGTACTAGTTGCATTTGCTTCGTGCACAGACCGTAAAGATTTGTTCGATTCAGGGCGAGTGAAAGAAGAAGCAAAAGAAAATTTTCCGATAAAGGATATTGACCCTGATCAGGATTGGAATATGATGGCTGTACGTACTCTGGATATAACGATAAATGCGGGACCGGGGCTGTTTATACTGTCAAAGTATTGACAGACAATCCTTTTAAGGTAGAGAATGATGCGCATGTGCTTGCTGTGGCAGATGTGAAAGATGGAACTACTGCCACCTTGAAGTTTGATGCACCGTCGGCCATGGAATATGCATACGTGATGCGCCAAGTGGGAACTAAGGATTGCGAAGTGACTGTTGCTGCCCTTAAAGATGATAAGTTTGTTGTTGCTTTCGGACGTTCTGCAACTCAGCGTGCGGTTTCTGAACGGGCTGCTAATATTACGATTGATAATTTGCCGGCTCCCGGTTTTACTTGTCCGAATGATGCTGAAGAATTGGCCGAGAAAGACATTACCGGACATGTGAAGGAGGGAACTTACTACATTTCAGAAAGTCTAAAAATAGATAAGATAAATCTTTCGGAAGATACTAAACTGTACATTAAGTCCGGTATTACCTTGACTCTCAATGTTGATAAGATTGACAAAGGAACAATCCTTGTATGTAAAGGTGGGACGTTACGTATTAACGGAACCGGAAAGGATGATGATGATTTTACTTTGAAAGGTTCTATTTACAATGAAGGAACAGTTACTATTAATGGAGATGATTTTTACATGCAGAATAAAGAAGCCGAACTTGTTAATTATGGAATAATATATATAGAAGCTGATTTTGAGTTGAGTGCAGGGGAATTCTATAATGGAGAAAGTGGACAGTGTGTATCTTATGAAACATCGGTAGATAGTAACAGCACTGATGGTGCCAATGAGAACAAATCAAGTGCTACCTGGGTAAATGATGGTTATTATGCGTGTGATGGATTTAAAGTAAGTTCGGGCTACCGGTTACAGAATAATTGCAATTTACATCTTGGTGAAGATTTTAAATTAGAGGGCTCTGATGGTAAGGATGTAATCTTTAATAATAGCGGATTCATTCATTGTGGGGGAAAGGCTGAATTGGAAAATGCAATTTTAAATATGGCCGGTAAAAGTATCTTTAAGACCCAAAGTCTGGAATTTGAGAAGAGTGTTCGGCTGAACAGTGATGCAGGCGTACAGGATAAGGATAAGCCTTTGCTGCTGTGTGTTAACAAAGCCTTGTATGATGATGATAAAGGAGAACTTACAATGAGCGGAGTTACTTATGTGACATGTGGAAATGACTTTTTTGACTCTTGGGCTGCCTCCGGTCATGTATTATTGGTGAATGCAACTGTCGGAGACCATGCGCAGGGTTGTAATCCCGATTATGATAAAGAGGAACCTTCGACAACTCCGCCTCTGGCTATCTTTACTTATGTCTTTGAGGATATCACTACTACGACCGGTGACTATGATTTTAATGATGTCGTGTTGAAAGTGACGGCTGTAAACAATGGACAGGTCACAATCGCATTGGCAGCTGCCGGAGCAACCAAAGAACTATCTGCCGGCTATAAGGTTAACGGTCGGGACAATATTTTATGGAGCAGTGTGCACGAAGCTTTAGGTGTATCGGCCGGTACCATAGTAAATCCCGGTCCTTCTACGCTGGCAGATATGCCCAAGCAAACTATCAAAAATATAACAAGTCTTGGAGACATAGCCTTTTATATTCATGAAAAGAATAACCCGAATCTAAGAGTTTATATCTCACAAGACGACCCTGAGTTTCAACTGGGCGGTGTACCTTTTGCTTTATGTATTCCTACAGATTGGGCATATCCGGCAGAACGCCAGATGATTAATGAGAAATATGAAGGTTTTGGTGCGTGGGGCGAAGATAGAAATTCACATCAAGAATGGTATAAAAAGCCAACCAAATAAGAGGGGCGAATAACCTTCTTGCAAGAGGCTGTTCAAAAAGATAACGCAATATATCTTTGGGAGCAGCCTCTTGTTTTCATAAGAATCAAACGTGCGGAAAGAGAAACTCATGATAACTTGCACTCTTTCCGGCGGAATGCGAACAAGCATTGAATTAAGCCTCCGGCACCGCCCTGTATATCACGTGAGGGGTCCGTCCCTCTCTTACTATCTTTTTTTCGTTGTCCCACCGGCGCAGTTCCATGCCCGCTTTTGTCTTCAGCAGTCCCGTAAGTTTGCAATACTCTTTGCAGTTAATGACGGAATGTTCCTTCAGATAGACCGTCAGTAATGCAAAGCGTTCTTCTTCCGAATATTGGGAGGAAGAAACCCGGAAGCCATATTCTGCGCGTTCCAATTCACCTTTGGCACGTATCTCCTTGCGGAATTGCCGGGTAGGTTTGAATTTCACGTTGTCAAAGTGTACCGATGCGGCGCGTATCTCGCGTTTGTCAGCCACCTTGCGACAGGTCAGGGTGGCGGACAAAGTGCCCAGCTCTCCCAATTTTACGTTATAACCGTCTGCCAGATAATTGGCGATAATGTTTTCCAGGTCACAGAACAGTCCCATAACCGTTCCTTCCTTGATGGTGGAACGTCGGGCTATCTCCTTAGCCAAATCTGTCAGGTCTTTTGTGCCCGATACTACAAGTTGCGGATACAGAGTAGCCTGCTCCTTGTCCCCCTGTATGTCGGGTGACGTTTTGAAATCATACTTTGCTGTCATGTTAATGCTTTTTGATAAGAGAATTAAGTCATTTCTTCCTGAAGGCTAAGGGCTTTCTTCCTATGGGCTTTTATAATCTGCTGCAATGGATTGTATAGTCTGCGGTAATGGACTGTACGGTCTACTGTAACGGACTGTACAGTCTGTTGGCGGAGTCTGTCTTAGTATTCAGTACAAAAGTACTTAATCATACCGTAAAAACCTATTAATCTGACGGAAAAAAGAGTTTAGGGGCAAGATATAATTTTGAGCGATACAACAAAATGATTTCTTTAGAAAAGAATTCTCTTTGTAAAAGGAATAGTAGTTATAATTAAATAAAGAAATGACGGACAGAATCGATACATTACGTTATTCGGACATCTTTTGGTGGAATGAGTTGTAACCAAAGATGTGCCACCAGTGGCTGTAGCAGCAGGTAATCCGGTTCGTTTTATTAAGAATATTGAAGTCAAATAAATTAGAAAAACACTTGAAATATGAGAAGACCAAAATAGTAGCAGTATGAAATTACAAATTATTACCATAATGATAGTCCTTTCACAATTTTCTTCGATGGAATGGCGGTTTTTGGATGCGTGAGGTGTGAAAGGACTTTCGGAATTACTTCTGTATGCTGAGAATGTTACATAATTGAGCACTTTTGTTACGATGAAACAAAAGAGCTATCTCATGCAACAAATGTTTTAGAAGTGTTGTGAGACAACCCATACCTTTGCCTCAGAAAAACTTCTAAAAATATTTAATGCTATGAACAAGAATCAGCGAATGAACAGAATGGGCGTGCTCCTTATGATATGGGCAGCCGCTTGCTTGAACAGCCACGCACAACAAGACTCAGCCAAAGTCCTTTCTAATTCTAAGGAAGAAGGTAATCGAAATGTCATGCTGAATGCAGCCAGTGCCAATGGTCCCCGTGAAATTTCCATCGGATTGCCCGGCGGCGATGTCAATGTACTCGAAAACGGTTTGCCCGTGGTCTATAACTCAAATCCTCATAATGTAAATACTCATTGGCGCGGAGACAGCAGTTTGGGACATACCGGACTGCTTAAAATATCCGAAACGGCCATTACTACCGGAAACATCGGTTATGCTGTAAACTCTTTCACCGAATTGGGCCTGAATAAAGAGAAGCGGTTTAATGGTGTGCTGAATTATAATACCAATCACTTCGGCAAACAGCAGTTTGATTTCAACTTAAACGGAAGCATCGGCAAGGACTGGTTCTACAGCGGAAGCGTTTATCAGAACTTTGACCCGGGTTCGTTCAAACTCCGTTTCGCCCAATATCAGGACCGCACACAAATCTATAAGTTTGCTTTGACAAAGTTCTACCATGAAGGTCGCGGACAATTGTCGGCTATCTACCATTACAGCAATAGTCACTGGTTGTCAAATGCCACTACCGGCGCACCGTTTATTTATGTGGGCGACGGCAGTGTGAAAGAAATTCCCGGATTCAGTCTCGGTACTTCGTCTTATCTTCCCGATGTTTCTGACATTGTTTATATGGATATACGTACGGGCGAGATGAAAAAGACAAGTCTTTATGACGCCACTGCCAGCAAAGGTAATCAATTCACATTGTTGAACCGTTACAAATGGGATAACGGGTTGGAGTGGACTGTGAATATGAAGTATGACCACGCATTGGGTTCTTATCTCTACCAGACTCCCATGTCGATGGAAAAGAAAACCTTGGCGGACGGCTATAGCCGGAAAGTATCGGACGGGACATTGACCCCTTACGAAGGGTATGTGCAGAGCCGTATGTCATGTTTCAATCGCGGCAGTATCGATGAGTTCTTCTTTACCACCGAACTGTCACGGAAGTATGACAACATGACTTGGCGTGTGGGCTTGAACGAATGGTATTACGATGTAGACTATGCTTCAAACACTACGATGTACGATCATACGGTGGAAGAATATCCTCAGATTCTTTACAGCGCCGATACCAAAGACATTCATCATTATGGTGATACTCCTTATTATAACCTGAACCAGAATGCTTCGGAATACTATAAAGGTCATGAAAACAAGCTGGCTCTTTATGCTACTCACGATTGGGATATTACTGATAAATGGAATGTGTATTATGGCGCCCGTTTCGAATACCAGCGTTTGGCGGGAAAGAATCTGGCTGTTTACAATGCAGACGGAAAAGCGGTAGGCCGTTTTGCCAATTACCACATCGGGGCAGTGGCAGCCGACGGCACTAAGATTGCTCCTCGCGGCTATGGTTATGATTGGCTCAATATGGCTTTTACGGCGGCGGCTACCTATAAGATGACACAACAGTTTGGTTTTACTGCCGATTTCACTTACAATACCCAGCGCCCGAACATGTCGAATTTTGCGCCTGCCGAGATGCCGAATGTAGATAAGATAACCATTCCGTTGGGACGTGCGGGTATTTATTTTAATAACGATTGGATTAGCCTGACTTCTTTGTTTACTTATATTGCCAAAACGAATAACAACTCTACGCTGAATCTGATAAACCCCCATAACGATAAGGATATCAAAGCCGCAGCATTGAGCTATGATATTGAAACCATCGGATGGACAACGGATGCGGTAGTAAAACCTTTCAAAGGGTTTGATTTTCATTTTCTGTTTACTTACCAAAGTCCGAAGTACAAGAAATATGAAACGGAGGTGACTTTTGGTGACGGAACCACCTCGGGCATCAATGCTACAGGCAATATTGTGACCGAAATACCCAAGGTGCTGATTGAACTCGATCCGAGTTATAATATTACAAAAGATTTGAAGGTATGGGCCAGTTTTCGTTATTTTAGCAAGACGTATGCCAATATTAAGAACGCTTATTACTTTAACGGACGTTGGGAAACCTTTGGCGGTGTCAACTGGAACGTGAACAAACACTTGTCACTCAGCGGAACTGTCATTAACTTCCTCAACCAGACGGGGGCAAAAGGAAGCATCTCGGGTGCGGAACTGGTGGATAAGGAAAATGCTGCCGCCTATAACGGGGCATGGATGGCAGGAAGCTACATCCGTCCGTTTACCGTAGAGTTTGCAGCAAAAATTACATTCTGATTTTAATAATAAAACTTTTAATACCATATATTCCATGAAAACAAATTTAGTGAACCTTGCATTGGGTTTAGCCTTTACAGCAGGCACGGTTTCTTGTCAGTCACAGAAAAATAATCCGGTGCTCGAGCATCAAGGAGATACAATGACCGTTGTACGCATTGCTTCTCCCGCCAAGTATCTGTTGCTTCCCGTTCAGGAAAGCAGCAATGAAGGACAGGTAAAACTGGATGCCGGCAGTCCGGCGGATACTTATATGGATGTTCGTCTGGCTACAGACAGTGTTGAATATTATGTTCCGTTTGCTTTACCGCAGGGAGCCGCTGAAGCTGTCGTTGTTGTGAAGAATGTGGCAGCCGATGCCCTTTGTTGGGACAGCATTAAGGTTGCAGATACCTTTGATACAACAAACAGAGACAAATTCCGTCCCGTTTATCATCACACTCCGCTTTATGGCTGGATGAATGACGCCAACGGGCTGGTTTATAAAGACGGTGAATATCACCTTTATTTCCAGTATAATCCTTACGGATCGGTATGGGGGAATATGCATTGGGGACATTCCGTGAGCAAGGACTTGGTGCATTGGGAACATCTTGACCCTGCCATTGCAAGGGATACTCTGGGACATATCTTCTCGGGGAGTGCAGTGGTGGATACAAAGAACAGCGCAGGCTACGGTGAAAATACAATGGTTGCTTTCTATACTTCGGCCAGTGACAAGAATGGTCAGATTCAGTGCATGGCATACAGCACCGACAATGGACGTACCTATACCAAATACGAGAACAATCCCATTCTGACTCCTTTTGACGGATTGAAAGACTTCCGTGACCCGAAGGTCTTTTGGTATGAACCCGACCAAAAATGGGTGATGGTGGTATCTGCCGACAAAGAGATGCGTTTCTATTCTTCTCGGAACTTGAAAGACTGGGAGTTTATGAGCGGTTTCGGTGAAGGTTACGGAGTACAGCCCAGCCAATTTGAGTGTCCCGATTTTATTCAGTTGCCTGTGGACGGTGATAAGAACCGCATGAAGTGGGCATTGATTGTCAATATCAATCCGGGATGCATGTTTGGAGGTAGCGCTACACAGTATTTTATCGGCGACTTTGACGGAAAGGAATTTAAATGTGACACAAAACCCGAAGTGACTAAATGGCTGGACTATGGCAAGGACCATTATGCTACCGTTTGCTTCTCGAATACGGGAGAGCGCACGATTGCCGTGCCTTGGATGAGCAATTGGCAGTATGCCAATATCCTTCCCACCAAACAATATCGCAGCGCCAATTCGTTGCCTCGCGAATTGAGCCTTTATACAAAGGACGGAGAGATATACATGGCTGCCGATGCGGTGAAAGAAACGGAGACTTTGCGCAAAGATGAGCATGAGGTGGGCAGTCTGGTTGTGAATGGGGAGAGCCGGTTGGAGGAATTGGTTCCCGACACAGATGGAGCGTATGAACTTTCGATGGATATTACTCCGGGGGCATCGCAGTTGGCAGGCTTCGAGTTGCTGAACGGCAAGGGTGAGAAAGTGAATATTTATCTGGATATGAAAGAAAACAGGCTGGTGATGGACCGTACAGAGAGTGGAATTACCGACTTGGGTGAACCGAGTAAATTTAATGTGCACGAGAAGGAGACAGATAATCATCGCATGAAACTTTCAGTGAACTATAAGAATGATTTTGCCCTGGGCACTTGGGCTCCACTCTCTTTGTGCGAAGGCAAAACTTATCATCTGAATGTCTTTGTGGATAAATGCTCTATCGAGATATTTGTGGATGGCGGACGCATAGCCATGACTAATTTGGTCTTTCCGAATGAACCTTATGACACGCTTCGTTTTTATAGTGAAGGAGGGGAAATGAAAGTTTCGGATTTCACAGTGTATAAGTTAGGCTTGTGATTTTAGGTCGGGTGTTCCCGTAGGGGCGGACCCATGTATCTGCCCCTACGGTGAATGAATAAGAACAACGTACAGAAAAAACAATAGATAATAAAACCATGAACAACAATAAAAATCTATATGCCAAATTAATCCCGGTGATGCTCTGTTTCTTCGCCATGGGGTTTGTAGACTTGGTGGGTATTGCTTCCAATTATGTCAAGGTCGACTTGAACCTGACGGATGCGCAGGCCAATATCTTTCCGTCGCTGGTTTTCTTTTGGTTCCTTATCTTCTCGGTTCCCACAGGAATATTGATGAATAAGATAGGCCGTAAGAAGACAGTGCTTCTGAGCCTTGCTGTGACTTTTGCCTCTTTGCTGATTCCCGTGTTCGGCGATGGTTATGTCATCATGCTGTTGTCTTTCTCTTTGCTGGGCATTGGCAATGCACTGATGCAGACCTCTCTGAATCCTTTGTTGAGCAATATTATAACGGGGGATAAATTGGCAAGTACCCTTACTTTCGGTCAATTTGTCAAAGCAATCGCTTCTTTTCTGGCTCCTTATATTGCCATGTGGGGAGCCACCCAGACTATTCCCACTTTCGGACTGGGTTGGAGAGTGTTGTTTCCTATGTATATGGTGATTGCAGTGCTTGCCATCGTTTTATTGGGCTCTACTCCCATTGAGGAGGAACAGCCTGACAAGGCTTCCGGTTTCAAGGCTTGTCTGGCTTTGCTGGGAAAACCGTTTATTTTGCTCTCTTTTATCGGTATCATGTGCCATGTGGGTATCGATGTCGGTACCAATACCACTGCTCCGAAGATATTGATAGAGCGTTTGGGCATGACACTTGCCGAGGCGGGCTTTGCCACCAGCCTATACTTTATATTCCGCACGATTGGCTGTTTCTTGGGTGCTTTTATCTTGAGGAAAGCTTCTGCCAAATTGTTTTTTGCCTTCAGCGTGGTGTTAATGTTGTTGGCTATGGCGGGATTGTTTATGTTCCATACCGAAACAATTATTTATATTTGCATCGCCATGATTGGTTTTGGAAACTCCAATGTGTTTTCCATTATCTTCTCGCAGGCCCTGTTTGCCGCCCCCGACAAGAAGAATGAAGTGTCCGGTCTGATGATAATGGGCTTGTTCGGCGGCACGGTATTCCCATTGGCAATGGGAGTTGCCGCTGATGCGGTGGGACAGACGGGAGCTGTAGCGGTGATGACCGTAGGCGTGATTTATTTGTTAATATATACCTTAAAAATAAAGAAATAACCATGAATGATATTATCGTAGGAATGGGCGAGGCACTATGGGATGTGCTGCCCGAAGGAAAGAAAATAGGAGGTGCTCCGGCAAACTTTGCTTACCATGTATCGCAATTCGGTTTCGACAGCCGCGTAGTCAGTGCGGTAGGAGAGGACAAGTTGGGTAATGAGATACTGAAGAACTTTGATGCAAAGAAATTGAATTATCTGATTGAGAAAGTACCTTATCCTACAGGGACAGTACAAGTGGAACTGGACCCGAACGGCGTGCCGATGTATGATATAAAGGAGAACGTGGCATGGGACAATATTCCTTTCACTTCTGCATTGGAGGAACTGGCAAAGAATACCCGTTCGGTATGTTTCGGTTCGCTGGCACAGCGCAGTGTGGTTTCTCGTGAGACTATCAATAGCTTTCTGAACGCTATGCCCGACGGGGAGGGACAGTGCAAGATTTTTGATGTGAACCTGCGTCAGGGCTTTTATACGAAGGAAATTCTTTGCAATTCGATGAAAAAATGCAATATATTGAAAATTAACGACGAAGAGCTGGTGACAGTGAGCCGTATGTTTGGTTATCCGGGCATCGACTTGCAGGACAAGTGCTGGATTTTGCTCGCCAAGTACAACTTGAAGATGTTGATTCTGACTTGTGGAGTGAATGGAAGTTATGTGTTTACTCCGGGTGAGATTTCCTTTGTGGAGACACCCAAGGTGGAGGTGGCAGACACGGTGGGTGCGGGAGACTCGTTCACTGCTACCTTTGTGGCTGCTATCTTGAAAGGCAAGCCGGTGGCGGAAGCACATAAGTTGGCGGTAGAGGTTTCTGCATACGTGTGTACGCAGAATGGGGCTATGCCGGAATTGCCTGTCCGCCTGAAGGAACGGCTGATGTAAAAACACGCTTGCCCGACTATTTGCCGGCAGTTGCCCGAGGGCCAAAGCTGCTGTTGGGTATTGCAAATGTAAATGTGTCAAAACGTAGATAATGCTATCACTCTGAACGAAGTGATAGGTTATTTGGGTTTTGACACATTCTCTTTTTCTTTTCTTTCCAAATTCTTGTATTATTTCTCTTCTCCTTTTATCTTTGTTTCCATAATACATCTGTGAATATGAAAAACGGTCTTCTCTATTTCCTGTTTTGCCTGGCAGCGCTTGTTTCCTCGTGTGACGGAACGAATACACGTTATCACATCGGCGTGTCCCAATGCAGCGATGATGAATGGCGGCATAAGATGAATAAAGAAATGCAGCGTGAAGCACTTTTCTACGACGGTGTGCAGGTGGAATTTCGTACGGCAAAAGACAATAACCAATATCAGATAAATGATATCAATTATTTTATTGACCGGCAGGTTGATTTGTTAATCGTCGCTCCCAATGAGGCGGCGGCTATTACTCCATCGGTCGAAAAGGCGATAAAGAAAGGAATTCCGGTAGTGGTGGTAGACCGTAAGATATTATCGGACAACTATACGGCTTTTGTCGGGGCGGATAATTATAAGATCGGCAGTGATGTGGGACATTACATTGTCAGCCGTTTGAATGGAAAGGGGAATATTTTTGAGGTGACAGGACTGCAAGGCTCTACACCTGCCATGGAGAGGCATAGGGGATTGATGGATGCATTGGCCGGGATTCCGAATATAAAGAGAGTTGGAAGTGTGGATGGCGGCTGGTTACAGAGTCAGGCCGGCGAAAAGGTGGATTCTGTTTTACGTGTTCACAAAGATATTGATTTGCTGTTTGCACAGAATGACCGTATGGCTATCGGTGCTTATCTGGCTGCCAGACAGCAGGGAAGAGAAAAAGAAATGCTTTTTGTGGGAGTGGATGCACTACCCGGAAAAGATTATGGACTGGAGCAGGTGATAAGCGGTGTGTTGGATGCTACTTTTATTTATCCTACCGGTGGCGATAAGGTGATGCAGATTGCGATGAACATTTTGGAGAAAAGACCTTTTGAAAAAGAAAATATACTTTCTACGGCATTGGTGGATAAAACCAATGCCCGCGTGATGCAGTTGCAGACCGACCATATTTTGGAACAAGACGGCAAGATAGAGAAACTGAACGGGCAGATTGATGAATTTTGGTCGCGTTATTCGGCGCAGACTATGTTTTTGTATGCTTGTCTGGTTATTCTGATTCTGTTTGCGGCATTGTTGGGCATTATTGTACGTGCTTATTGGATGAAGAACCGGATGAATGCTGAGCTTTCTTCCCAAAAGAAAAAGTTGGAAGAGCAGCGTGACCAACTCATCAGCCTTTCTAAACAATTGGAAGAAGCCACTCATGCCAAATTGGTGTTCTTTACGAATGTATCTCATGATTTTCGCACCCCGCTTACATTGGTTGCTGCTCCGGTGGAACAGTTATTGGAAGATGAAGCGCTGACATCCCGGCAACGGTCTTTGTTGCAGATGGTGCATAAAAATGTGACTATATTGTTGAGGCTGGTCAATCAGATATTGGATTTCCGCAAGTATGAGAATGGGAAATTGGAATTGGTTCTATCCAATATTGATTTGCGTGCTCAGTTGCAGGAGTGGAGTGGGGCATTTCGTGCGTTGGCGCTCAAGAAGCATATTCATTTTATATTGGATGTGGAAAATGGACAGGCGGATTATAAGATGGCGCTTGACGCCGAGAAGATGGAACGTATTTATTTTAATGTGCTTTCCAATGCCTTTAAATTTACTCCCGAAAATGGGAGCATTGTGGTGACATTGTCTGCTATTGCTCAAGCCGATGGAAAAGAGTATGCGCGGCTGGTGGTCAGTGACAGTGGTTCGGGTATCTCAGTCCAACATATCCGGCATATCTTTGACCGGTTCTATCAGATTGATGTGAATCATGCCGGCTCGGGCATCGGACTGGCATTGACAAAGGCTTTTGTGGAATTGCACGGAGGAACGATTGCCGTGGATAGCATGGAGGGAAAGGGAACGGTGTTTACAATAGATATCCCTGTCAACAGGTGGTCTGCCACAGAGATAGAAAGAAAAGAGTCGGAAGGCATTGGTATTCCGTCCCGGTCGGTAGTGGAAGAACTGTCGGAGGCAGAAACGGAAGAGGTGAAACCGGATGAAAGCAAGGCGTGTGTCTTGGTGATTGACGACAATGCCGATGTGCGTAGTTATGTGAAGTCGTTGCTTAGAGATGAGTACGTAGTGATAGAGGCTCCGGACGGTCATACGGGAGTAAAAATGGCCATGAAGTATGTACCGGATGTTATTATCTGTGATGTGATGATGCCGGTGATGGATGGACTGGAGTGTTGCAGACAATTGAAGTCGGAATTGCAGACTTCCCATATTCCGGTGATGTTACTTACGGCTTGTTCTTTGGACGAGCAGCGGATAGCCGGATTTGAATGTGGGGCGGATTCATATATTGCCAAGCCGTTCAATTCCAAGTTGTTATTGGCACGTCTCCGTAATCTGATAGCAAACCATTATCGTTTACAGCAGTTCTTTGGCGATAAAACGACTCTGTCAAAAGAACCGGTCAGTGAGATTGATAAAGGATTTGCAGACCGTTTCCGTCGGTTGATTGAAGAGAATATGTCGGATTCGGAGTTGAGCGTGGAGGAGTTGGGCAGCAAAATGGGTATGAGCCGCGTGCAACTCTATCGCAAGATAAAAGCGTTGACTAATTATTCTCCGGTGGAGCTGTTGCGCATCGCCCGTTTAAAGAAGGCTGCTTCTTTACTTGCTTCTTCGGAAAAAACTATTTCAGAAATAACGTATGAGGTTGGTTTTACTTCGCCTTCCTATTTTACAAAATGTTATAAGGAATATTTTGGTGAAAGTCCTACCGATTTTTTAAAGCGCAGAGGATAAGCTTTTCATTACTCCGGGCCATTGTTTAGGGACATTCATTAAATATTACAAAATCAGCCAACTAATTCATACACAAATTATTGCGAATTAGTTGGCTTTTTTGTATCTTT
>ENA-OYWU01000721-OYWU01000721.1-human-gut-metagenome-genome-assembly--contig:-NODE-721-length-16961-cov-4.456169_pt1 | contig 16961 bp, 9 predicted proteins | sample MGYA00244173_ERZ653403 | MGnify/ENA primary metagenome ERZ653403 (study PRJEB26926, sample SAMN06165043) | human gut metagenome | biome: ENVO:00009003; feature: ENVO:2100002; material: ENVO:00002003...
CTGACCTACGACGGCCACATGACCGGCGCTGCCGACAAGGCCGCCGTCGATGCCGAGAAGGCCGCGGGCCGCGCTGCTGCCGACGAGCCGGACGTGCTGGACTGCGGCAAGTATGCCGGCATGACCGCACTGGAGGCCCGCAAGGCTATTCTGGCCGATTTGGAGGCCTGCGGTGCGCTGAAGGAGACCGAGCCACTGACCCACGACGTGGGCACCTGCTACCGCTGCCACTCGGTCATTGAGCCGATGGTCTCCAAGCAGTGGTTCGTCAAGATGGAGCCGCTGGCCAAGCCCGCCATCGAGAGCGTCGAGAAGGGCGAGATCAAGTTCGTGCCCGAGCGCTTCACCAAGAACTATATCAACTGGATGAAGGGCGGCCGCGACTGGTGCATCAGCCGCCAACTGTGGTGGGGCCACCAGATCCCTGCCTGGTACTGCGACGACTGCGGCGAGACCGTCGTGGCCAAGGAAGCCCCCTGCACCTGCCCCAAGTGCGGCAGCTCCAACATGACCCAGGACCCCGACACACTGGATACCTGGTTCAGCTCCGCCCTGTGGCCGTTCTCCACGCTGGGCTGGCCCAACGAGAACGCCGAGGATTACAACTACTTCTACCCCACGAACACGCTGGTCACCGGCTATGACATCATCGGCTTCTGGGTGTCCCGCATGATCTTCTCGGGTCTGGCCTACACCGGCAAGGCACCGTTTGACACGGTACTGATCCACGGCATTGTCCGCGACAGCCAGGGCCGCAAAATGTCCAAATCCCTGGGCAACGGCATTGACCCGCTGGAGGTCATTGAGCAGTACGGCGCGGACGCGCTGCGCATGATGCTGATCATCGGCTCCACCGCAGGCAACGATATGCGCTACAGCGATGAAAAGGTCCTTGCCTGCCGCAACTTTGCCAACAAGCTGTGGAACGCCTCCCGCTTTGTGCAGATGAACCTGCCCGAGGACTTTGAGCCGGGTCTGCCCGAGGAAAGCCTGCTCGACATGAGCGACAAGTGGATTTTGTCCGAGCTTGCCAAGGTCGCCGCCGAGGCTACCGCCAACCTCGACAAGTACGAGCTGGGTCTGGCCGCCGAGAAGGTCGAGAACTTCATCTGGGAGGTCTACTGCGACTGGTATATCGAGATCTGTAAGACCCGCCTGAACGGCGAGGACGCGGCAGCCGCCGACGCGGCCCGCAAGGTGCTGGTCTACGTGCTGGACAAGGCGCTCAAGCTGCTGCACCCCTTCATGCCGTTCATCACCGAGGAGATCTATCAGGCTCTGCCCGGCAGCGCCGAGACCATCATGAACGAGAAGTGGCCCGGCGACGAGAACATGAAGGTCTGGGCCGAGGACTGCGCCGACTTTGAGAAGCTGATGGACTACATCAAGGCTGTCCGCGCCATGCGTGCCGAGATGAACGTCCACCCCGCCAAAAAGACGAGCATGGTCATTGAGACTGCCTCCCCCGCCGCGTTTGAGAAGGGCGGCGCGTATCTGGCCCGCTTTGCCTTTGCCACCGACGTGACGGTCACGGCAAAGTACGAGGGCAGCACCGACGGCATGGTCAACGTGGCGACCCCCGACGCGAAGGGCTTTATCCCGATGATGGAGCTGATCGACCGCGACAAGGAGCTGGCCCGCCTGAACAAGGAGCTGACCAAGGCCGAGAAGGAGCTGGGCATGTTCACGAACCAGCTGAACAACCCGAAGTTCGTCGAGAAGGCCCCGGCGAAGCTCGTCGAGGAGACCCGCGCCAAGCTGGCTGCCGCCCAGGACAAGGCCGCCAAGATCAAGGAGAGCATTGCGGCGCTGGGGTAAGTCTGAAGGCTTCCCCCGTGGGGGAAGCTGTCACCGCAGGTGACTGATGAGGGCAGCGTTTCCGCCGCAGCTCGTTCACGGGCAATACTGGCACACTCGCCCCTCATCCGGCCCTTCGGGCCACCTTCCCCCGTAGGGGAAGGCTTTTCAGCCACAAACAAAAAATAACCCCGCCCCGTCAGGAACTGCATCCTGACGGGGCGGGGTTTTCTCGTTACAGCACAAAAATTGCAGAGGAATAGTTACACGGGCAAATTACTTGCGGCGCTTGCCCTTGCCGCCCTTGCGGGTGTTGGTCTTGGCAGCGGCGGTCTTGACGGCCTCGACGGCCTTCTCGGCAGCGGGCTTGGCAGCCTCAACAGCCTTCTCAACGACGGGCTCGGCAGCCTTGACGGCCTTCTCGACGACGGGCTTCGCAGCCTTGACAGCCTTCTCAGCGGCAGGCTTCGCAGCCTTGACAGCCTTCTCAGCGGCAGGCTTGGCAGCCTTGACGGCCTTCTCGACGACAGGCTCAGCAGCCTTGACGACCTCGGTGGCGGCCTTCTCGGCAGCGGCCTTGGCCTTCACGGTGGTGGCCTTCACGCTGGTCTTGGGCTTGCGGGTGACTTCGTTGATGGTCCAGAACTGGTTGTCACCGTTGACGTCAGCCCAGATCTGCAGCACGGTGCCGTTCTCGGTAGCCATGCCGGGGTCCAACAGCTTGCCGGCCAGGTTGGACTTGATCTTGACGCGGCCATCGTTGGTAGGCTCCACGACCCACAGCTGGCTGGATGCCTGGGCGCCCTCCCACTGGTGGACGCGGGTGCCGTCGCTGACGCCGCCCATGTCCAGATCCATCATCTTGCCGGTGAAGCGGTTCTGGATGCGGTAAACGCCGTCGCCTGCTGCGACGAAGTTCCACTGCTGCCACTCAAAGTTGGCGTTGTCCATCAGCTGGATCTTCGCGCCATTGTCAATGTTATAGTCAGCAACCTCAATGACCTTGCCGTTGGCGGCGCTGATGGTATAGAACTTACCCTCGGTAAGTACGGTCTGTGCAATCTTCTTCGGTGCCATATTTGTTCCTCCTATAGGTATATCCTGTATATTATGCGGCAAATCTTGTTTGTAGTTTCCCTCATGCCGCGTGGTCAAACACCGCTTTTTGCGTGTCTACGTATCCTATTATAACCACTTTTTTCCTTCCCGTCAACTTTTTGGCGCTGTTGCGGCATTTTGCACAAAAACCGCCGGGACGGCAGATGCTATCCCGGCAGTTTTGATTGATTTTATGCCGTTTTGCGGCTTTTTTCGACATCTCTGCGCTTAAGAGTTCTCAGCAAAGTTGCCGGTGTACAGGCGGTAATAGCGGCCCTTCTGGGCGATCAGCTCGTCGTGGGTGCCGCGCTCAATGATACGGCCCTGTTCCAGCACCATGATGCAGTCCGAGTTGCGCACGGTGGACAAGCGGTGGGCAATGACGAAGGTCGTGCGGCCATACATCAGGCCGTCCATGCCGTCCTGCACAAGCTTCTCGGTGCGGGTGTCGATGGAGGACGTTGCCTCGTCCAGGATCAGCACCGGCGGGTCTGCGACAGCCGCGCGGGCAATCGCCAGCAGCTGGCGCTGGCCCTGGCTCAGGTTCGTGCCGTCGCCGGTCAGCATCGTGTTGTAGCCGTCGGGCAGATGCTTGATGAAGGTATCCGCATTCGCCAGCTTCGCGGCGGCCACGCACTCCTCATCGGTGGCGGTCAGGCGACCATAACGGATGTTCTCCATGACCGTGCCGGTGAACAGGTGGGTATCCTGCAGGACGATGCCCAGAGAGGAGCGCAGCGCGTCCTTCTCAATGGACTTGATGTCGTGGCCGTCGTACAGGATCTGGCCCTTCTGGATGTCGTAGAAGCGGTTGATAAGGTTCGTGATCGTCGTCTTGCCCGCGCCGGTGGAGCCGACAAAGGCGATCTTCTGCCCCGGACGGCCATACAGGTTGATGTCATGCAGGACGATCTTCTTCTCGTCGTAGCCGAAGTCCACATCCTTAAAGACGATGTCGCCCTCCAGCTTGGTGTACCGGGGCTTGCCGTCGGCATCCATGCGTTTCCACGCCCACATGCCGGTGGACTCGTTCGTCTCGGTGACAGTATCGTCCGCTTCGTACTTGGCGTGAACCAGGGTGATGTCGCCCTCGTTGACCTCGGGCTTTTCATCCAGCAGCGCAAAGATACGCGCACCGCCGGCCATCGCCATAACGACGGAGTTCAGCTGCATGGAGATCTGGCTGATGGGCTGGTTGAACTGGCGGGTCAGCACAAGGAAGCTGGCGAGGCCGCCCAGCGTAAAGCCGCCGAAGCCGTTGATAGCCAGCGCACCGCCGAGGATGGCGCAGAACACGTAGGACAGGTTGCCCAGCTGGCCGTTGACGGGCATTGCTACCAGCGAATAGGAGTTTGCCTTGTCGGCGCTGTGGAACAGCTCATCGTTGAGCCTGTCGAACTCCTCAATGGCAATTTCCTCATGGCAAAAGACCTTGATGACCTTCTGGCCGTTCATCATTTCCTCAATGTAGCCATTGACCTTGCCCAGCTCCTGTTGCTGCTTGATGAAGTATTTGCCGGAGTTGCCGGTCAGGTACTTCGTCGCCAGCAGCATGACGCCGACCATCGCGAGGGCCAGCACCGTCAGGGGGACGCTCAGATAGAGCATCGAGGCCAGCACGCCGACGAGGGTCACAACCGTGTTGACGAGCTGCGGCAGGCTCTGGCTGATCATCTGGCGCAGCGTGTCAATGTCGTTCGTGTAGACCGACATAATATCGCCGTGGGCGTGGGTGTCAAAGTATTTGATGGGCAGCGTCTGCATGTGGGTGAACATCTCGTCACGCAGGTCCTTCAGCGTGCCCTGGGTGATCCTTGCCATCAGGCGGTTCTGCACAAAGACAGCAGCGATGCCGACGCAGTAGATGACTGCCACGCGCAGGATAGCCGCGGCCAGGCCGCTGAAGTCCGTGCTGCCCGCCTTGAGCAGCGGCAGAATGTAGCTGTCGATCAGCGTCTGGGAGAACATGACGCCCTGCAGCTGGGCAAACACAGCCAGCAGAATGCAGCAGAGCACCACAATGACCTGTGCCTTATAGCGGCTCATGACATAGGCGAGGATGCGCTTGAACACCTTGCCGGGGTTTTCGACCTTGGGGCGGGGGCCATTGCTGCGCCCGCCGGGGCCGACCTTTACGACTTTAAGCTGCTGTGCCATTATGCCTCCCCTCCCTTCTCATCAAAGTCGCCGGAGCCTTTGGTCTGGCTGTTGTAGACATCCTGGTAGATGGCATTTGTTTTCAGCAGGTTGGCCGGGGTGTCAAAGCCGCTGACCCTGCCGTTGTCGAGCACGAGGACCTTGTCCGCATTTTCCACAGAGGAAATGCGCTGGGCGATGATGAACACCGTCGTGCCGGGGATTTTTTCCGCAAACGAATGGCGGATCTTTGCGTCCGTCGCGGTATCGACGGCGGAGGTGGAGTCGTCCAGGATCAGGATGCGGGGCTTTTTCAGCAGTGCGCGGGCAATGCAGAGGCGCTGCTTCTGGCCACCGGAGACGTTGTTGCCGCCCTGCTCGATGTGGGTCTGGTACTTGTCGGGGAAGCGCTCGATAAATTCATCGGCGCAGGCCTGCTTGCAGGCGTCCTCGATCTCGGCGTCGGTGGCGTCGGGGTTGCCCCAGCGCAGGTTCTCGGCAATCGTGCCGCTGAACAGCTCGTTCTTCTGCAGCACCATGGCGACGTTGTTGCGCAGGGTGTCGAGGTCATATCTGCGCACATCAACGCCGCCGATGGTCACGCTGCCCTCGGTCACGTCGTACAGACGCGGCAGCAGCTGCACAAGGCTGGACTTAGCCGAACCGGTGCCGCCAATGATGCCGATGGTCTCGCCGGACTTGATGTCGAGGTCAATGTCCTCGAGAGCCTTCTCGCCATCCTTTTTATAGGCAAAGCTGACGTGGTCGAACTTGACGGAGCCGTCCCTGACCTCCATAACAGGGTCCTCACCGTTCGTCAGGTCGGACTGCTCGTCCAGCACCTCGGCCACGCGCTTGGCGGAGGCTACAGACATCGTGATCATGACGAACACCATGGACAGCATCATCAGGCTCATAAGGATGTTCATGCAGTAGCTCAGCATGCTCATCAGGTCGCCGGTGGTGAAGGTCGTTGCGCCGGAGCTGACGATGAGCTGGGCACCGATCCAGGAGATGAGCAGGATGCAGCTGTAGACGGTCAGCTGCATGAGCGGGGCGTTCCAGGCCAGGATCAGCTCGGCACGCATCAGCAGATTGCGCACATTCTCGCTGGCCTTGCGGAACTTCTCGCCCTCAAACTTCTCGCGCACATAGGCCTTGACAACGCGGATGGCGGAGACATTCTCCTGCACGCTCTCGTTCAGGTCGTCGTACTTGCGGAATGCCTCGCCGAAGTACTTGGTGGCGCGGCTCATAATAAAGGCGAGCGCGCAGCCCAGCAGGATGACGGCGATCAAATAGATGTTTGCCAGCCGACGGTTGATCGTGTAGGACATGATCAGCGCCACGATCATGCTGGCGGGCGCACGCACCGACATGCGCAGCAGCATCTGGTAGGCGTTCTGGATGTTGGTGACGTCGGTGGTCATGCGGGTGACCAGGCCCGCGGTGGAGTACTTGTCAATGTTGGCAAAGCTGAAGGTCTGGATGTTGCGGAACATGCCGCGGCGCAGGTTGCGGGCAAAGCCCGTGGCCGCGTGGGAGCCGGCCACCGCGCCCAGAATGCCGAACAGCAGGCCGAACAGCGCCGCGACGACCATCTGTGCGCCGACGGTGTAGATGACCTGCATATTGCCCGGCGTGACGCCGTTGTCAATGATGGAGGCCATCAGCTTCGGGATGATCATTTCCATGATGACCTCCGCGATCATAAGGATCGGCGTCAGCACGGAGACCAGGCGGAAGCCCTTGGTTTCACGTCCGAGTGTTTTTAACAATTGGTATTTCCCCTCTCTTGGTTGGTATTTTCCTCTTGCAGGATGTGCTGTGCGTTGCGCAGGGTCTGCTCCAGCACAGCGCGGGCCGCGGCGGCCTGCTGCGGGTCAATGCCGCTTTGCAGGTCATCCTCAAACCGCGCAATGCTTGCCTCGATCTGCTTGTGACAGGCGCGGCCCTTCTCTGTGGCGATAAGGCGCTTTAAGCGGGCGTCTTTCGCCACGGCGCTGCGGGTGATGAAGCCATCCTGCTCCATGCCCTGCAGCATGGCGGTGACGCTGGAGCGGCGAATGTTGAACCACTGCTCAATGTCGCGCTGGTAGACGTCGCGGCCCTGGCGCTCGGCACGGACGATGTCGCCCAGCACCATGCCGCGCACGCCCGACAGCTCCGAGCTGACTTCGGCATTTATGCGGGCATCCAGCGCACGGCGGATGAGCCGCGAGGTCTGGTTCAGCAGTGCGCCGAAGTGGGCATCCGCGCAGCAGCCGCAGTCACAATGCGATGATTCGTGCATTTCTTCCCTCCTTTACGATTTTCGGGTCCAAGAAGTTAGATTTCGAATTGTTCGTTGTCTAACTGTTCGTTTGCGTACTTTACCAGTATAACACCGGATCGGGGAATGTCAAGAGGGACGGCGCAGAGTTTTTTGTATAGTGCAGCGGCAAACGGGCATAGCCCCGTCACCCTGCGCTTTCCCGATTCAACATAGGGGCGGATTCCATATCCGCCCGTGCCCGGCTGTCTTTATTCGCAGCTTTCCCTCTCCACCCCCAGATACGGCAGCACCTTTCCCAGTACCTCGGCGCACACCGGCCCGGAGAGCGCGCCGCCGCTCGTCGTCCAGCTGTGGGGCTCATCCAGGCAGACCAGCACAGCGACCTTGGGGTCGTCGATGGGCGCAACGGAGACAAAGCTCGCAATGCGCGCGCCCTCGTTGGCGCTGTCCAGCTTTTGGCTCGTGCCGCTCTTGCCGCCGATGCGGTAGCCCGCCAGCGCGGCCTGCTTACCCGTGCCGCCTGTAACGACACCCTCCATCAGGCGGCACATCGTGGCGGAGGTTTCCGCGCTGATGACGCGGCGCTTCACCGTCGGCTGCACTTCCTTCACAACAGTGCCGTCAGGCGCCGTGATTTTCGCCACAACGTAGGGCTGCATCAGCTCGCCGCCGTTTACCACCGCACAGACCGCCGTGAGCATCTGCAGGTAGCTGACCTTGCTGCTCTGCCCGAACGAGCAGCTCGCCAGCTCCACCGGGCCCATCCGGTCCGCGGTATAGTATTCGCTGCGCCTGACCTCGCCCGGCAGGTCGATGCCTGTGGCCTCCCGCAGGCCGAAGGCCGCAAAGTAATCGCAGAAGCGTTCTTTTCCAAGCCGCGCACCGATCTGGATAAAGCAGGGGTTGCAGCTGACAGCCAGCCCCCGGGCGAAGGTCTCGGTGCCGTGGACATGCCCGTTTGCACAGCGGAACCGCGTGCCTGCGACGGTTATTTTACCCGCGCAGGTGAAATAGTCCGTGGCCTTACACGCCCCGGAGTCCAGCGCCGCCGACGCCGTGATGAGCTTGAACACGCTGCCCGGCTCATACAGGTCACTGATGGCCTTGTTGCGCCACTGTGCCTGCTGGGCCTTTTGCAGCGCGGCGCTGCGCTCCTCGCCGGTCAGGGCATTCACAGCGTCGCGGACTTCCTTATTTATAAGGGTCCGCGGCGCGTTCGGGTCGTAGTCGGGCTGGCAGGACATCGCCAGCACGGCCCCGGTGTGGACGTCCATCACGATGCCGACGCCGCGCTCGGCCACATGATGCTCCGTCACAGCGGCGGACAGTGCGCTTTCGAGCCAGTGCTGAATGTTCGCGTCGATGGTCAGCGTCAGCGTGCTGCCGGGCACGGCGTCCACCAGCGTCTGGTAGTGGGTCGGCATATCGTAGCCCCAGGCGTTCTTGGCGGTCAGGATGCGCCCGTTCTGCCCGGTCAATTCGTCGTTGTAACGCAGCTCCAGCCCCCACAGGCCCGCGTTGTCCACGTCGGTAAAGCCTAAAATGCCGCCCATAAAATCCCCCTGCGGGTAGACACGGCGGGTATCCTGCCGAATTTGTATGCCGTCCACACCGTTCGCCCGGCACCAGTCCCGCACAGCGTCGGCCATCGTCTTATCCACGCGGCGGCGCAGCAGGCAGTCGTTGGAGGTTCGCTGGCTGAATTTGGCCAGCGTATCGGCGTAGTCCAGCTCTAAAATTTCGCTCAACGCCCGCGCAGCTGGTTCTACGGCGTCGTCGGCCATCTCCCGCGGGGCAGCGCGGATGGTCCAGCAGGTCTCGCTGGCGGCCAGCAGCGTACCGTCGGCGGAATAGATCTCCCCGCGGGCGGCGGGCAGCGTGGCCCCGCGCAGCTGCTGGTCGGCGGCGCGTGCCGCGTAGCCGCCGGGGTCGCGCAGCATCAGCACAAACAGCCGCACCGTCAGCCCGCCCAGACACCCCACCGCCAGCACCGCCGCCAAAAGCCGCATGCGCAGGCGCATTTTTGTATTTTGCTGCGGCGTAATCGGACGCATAGCTCCTGCCCCCTTCCCCATAGAACAGCCTATGAGTGTTCCACTGTCAAAATGCCGAATTATCGCCGGAAAATTCTCTGTATTGTCGATTGACCGTTTAGACACATAAGGTGTATACTGTTAATAGCAGATTTTGACATTTAATTGTCAAAGCCCGAGAGAGCTATTTTAAAGGAGGCAAACCCTATGGCTAGATTTACTTTACCCCGTGACCTTTACCACGGCCCCCACGCGCTGGAAGCGTTGAAAACGCTGCCCGGCAAGCGCGCCATGATCTGCGTCGGCGGCGGTTCGATGAAGCGCTTCGGCTTCCTGGACCGCGCCGAGGCCTACTTAAAAGAGGCCGGCATGGAGGTAGAGCTGTTTGAAGGCATCGAGCCCGACCCGTCCGTGGAGACGGTCATGAAGGGTGCTGCAGCCATGGAAAAGTTCCAGCCCGACTGGATCGTCGCAATCGGCGGCGGCTCCCCCATCGACGCCGCCAAGGCCATGTGGATCAAGTACGAGTACCCCGACATCACGTTTGAGGATATGTGCAAGGTGTTCGGCATCCCGCCGCTGCGCCGCAAGGCCCACTTCTGCGCCATCTCCTCCACCTCCGGTACGGCCACCGAGGTCACGGCCTTCTCGATCATCACCGATTACCAGAAGGGCATCAAGTACCCCATCGCCGACTTTGAGATCACGCCCGATGTCGCCATCGTTGACCCCGAGCTGGCCCACACGATGCCCAAGAAGCTCGTCGCCCACACCGGCATGGACGCCATGACCCACGCCATCGAGGCCTACGTCTCCACCGCGAACTGCGACTTTACCGACCCGTTGGCTCTGCACGCCATCGAGATGATCCAGGCGGATCTGGTCGGCAGCTACAACGGCGATATGGATAAGCGCGACGCGATGCACAATGCTCAGTGCTTGGCCGGTATGGCGTTCTCGAACGCGCTGCTCGGCATCGTACACAGCATGGCCCACAAGACCGGCGCGGCGTTTGCCGATTACGGCGCACACATCATCCACGGCGCAGCCAACGCCATGTACCTGCCCAAGGTCATCGCCTACAACGCGAAGGATCCCACCGCCAAGGCACGCTACGGCGTCATTGCCGACAAGATGCACCTGGGCGGCGAGAACGACGACGAGAAGGTCGCGCTGCTCATCCAGTATCTGCGCGGCATGAACGACGATCTGAACATCCCGCACTGCATCGGCCACTACGGCCCCGACTCCTACCCCGCCGAGCAGGGCTTTGTCCCCGAGAACGTATTCCTCGAGAGACTGCCCGAGATCGCAAAGAACGCGATTGCCGATGCCTGCACCGGCTCCAACCCGCGCCAGCCGACCCAGGAGGAGATGGAAAAGCTGCTGAAGTGCTGCTACTACGACACCGAGGTCGACTTCTAACCACCGCCCTTCTGCGGCCCCTGCAAACCGCCGCATGATCTGCCCCGGCCACAAGCTTTTGTGGCCGGGGCTTTTTGCCGCCGCAAAAGTGGGCAAAATCCTTGCGATTTGATTTTTGCGGATTTTTGCTGTACAGGGCGCAGCTACAGCGTTCGCAGGCATTTTTTGTACAAGTGTCAAATCCTTGATTTCGCATAGATTTTGCTGTATACTAATGGTAAAATCCAAGTAAAAGAGGATGGTAGTTTACCATGACAGCCACTGCAAAGTCACAAGGTCCCCTGTTTACCAGGCGGGCGCTGTTCGCCCTGATCTGGCCCCTGCTGCTGGAGCAGACATTAAGCGTCACGATGGGCATGGCCGACACGCTGATGGTCGCCGGTGTGGGTGAGGCCGCTGTCTCCAGCGTATCGCTCGTGGACAGCCTGAATATTTTGATTATTCAGATTTTGTCCGCGCTGGCTACCGGCGGTGCTGTCATTGCCAGCCAGTATCTGGGCCGCCGGGATGAGGAAAACGCCAGCCGCAGCGCCGCCCAGCTGTACAGCGTGCTGGGCATCTCTACGGTTGCGGTGGGTGTTGTCTGTATGCTGCTCTCCCGCCTGATCCTTCGGATGGTGTTCGGCAGCATTGATGAAGATGTCATGCGGTTTGCGCAGCAGTACTTCCTTATCAGTGCAGTGTCCTACCCCTTCATCGGCCTGTACAACGGCGGCGCGGCGCTATTCCGTGCGCAGGGCAACAGCCGCATCAGTATGCTGGCCAGCCTTGTCATGAACGTCATCAACATTGCGGGCAACGCGCTGCTGATCTACGGTTTCGGCATGGGCGTTATCGGCGCGGCACTGGCCACGCTGATCGGGCGTGTGTTCGCCGCGGTGTTCATCCTGTGGCAGAACCAGGACCTGCACAATCCCCTGCGCGTGCAGCGCTTCGCTGACCTGCGGCCCCGGCGCAGGCCCATCATGCAGATTTTGTCCATCGGCATCCCGTCGGGTCTGGAAAACGGCATGTTCCAGATCGGCAAGCTGTGTGTCAGCAGCCTGACGTCTACCTTAGGCACCTCGGCCATCGCGGCCAATGCCGTGGCAAACTCGGTCTCGACGCTGGCGAACATCCCCGGCAACACGATGAGCCTTGCCACGATCCCGGTCATCGGGCAGTGCCTTGGCGCAGGCGAGAAAAAGCAGGCGCAGCGTTATTCCGTCACGCTGCTGGGCATCGCCATCACGGGGCTGGCCGTCACGAACGCGGCACTGTTCTTCCTGATGCCCGAGGTCGTGACCTGGTTCAACCTCTCGGCGGAGGCATCCGCCATGTGTACCCACGTGGTCCACTGGTTCAACCTGTTCAGCATCTTCTTCTGGGCGACGAGCTTTACCCTGCCCAACGCCCTGCGCGCGGGCGGCGACGCCAAGTTTACGATGTCGGTCAGCATCGTCAGCATGTGGCTGTTCCGCGTGATTCTGAGCTATATCTTCGTTCTGCAGTTCCACTTGGGACTGACTGGCGTCTGGTTCGGTATGTTCATCGACTGGATCTGCCGCAGCCTGTGTTTCCTTGTGCGGTTTGCCCGCGGGAAATGGATGGACCATAAGGTGATATAAGACGCAAAAAACTCCCTGCCCGGTGCGGACAGGGAGTTTTCTATTGTATGGCGTGGGAAATTACTCCACCATATACTCAAAATCAATACGGCCCAGCGCCACATCGGCGGCGGCGACCCGGATCTTCATGGAAGAACCCAGCATCCAGCTCTTGCCGGTCAGCGGGTCCAGCATGCTGACGCCGTCGATGACCTGCGGTTCACCCTTGCAGAGCTGCGCGGCGGGGACAAAGCCCTCCACCGTGTTGTCCAGCTCGACAAAGACGCCGCGGGGCGTGATGCCGGCCACCGTGCCGGTGTAGACCTCACCGAGATGGTTGTGCATATACTCGGCCTTGTACAGGTCCTCGACATCGCGCTCAATGCGCACGGCGGCGACCTCCTGCTTGCTGGACTTCTCGCTGGCCTGCTGGGCAAACTCGTTGAAGTCGCGCTGCAGCTGGCTGGCGGAGACGCCGTTCAGCATCTCGGTCAAAATACGATGAATCGCCAAATCGGGGTAGCGGCGGATGGGGCTGGTGAAGTGGGCGTAGTCCGCCAGCACCAGACCGTAGTGGCCCAGAGGCTGCGGGGCGTAGCGGGCCTTCTGCATGCTGCGCAGAATGCCGGTGTGGACGGGGATCTGAATGGGCTGGCCGCGAGTCTCGTCCAGCAGGGCCGCCAGCTCGAGCTGCGTCGGGATGGGGTTCTTGAACTTGGCGTTCAGGCCGCAGGCCAACAGCGTGGCGGACAGCTTCTCCATCTTCTCGGCGTCGGGGGCCTCGTGCACGCGGTAGACGAACGGGGCCTTGTTTGTGCGGCCCGCGTTGGCGGCGCACTGGTTCGCCAGCAGCATGAACTCCTCGATCATGCACTCGGACGTGCCGCGGTCACGCTTGACAATATCGATGCAGCGTCCGTTCTCGTCCATGACGAGCTTAGCCTCGTTGGACTCGATATCCATGCCGCCGCGGGCCTTGCGCAGGACCAGGCGCTTGCGGTACAGCTCGTCCATCGTGGGCAGCTGGTCAAGCACGGCCTCATATTTCGTCTTGAGGTCGGTCAGGTCGGCGTCTGTTTCAGATTCCGTGGGCTCCAGCAGGGCGTTGATCTCCTTGTACACGCCCTTGACGCGGCTGCAGATGACGCTCTTGACAAACTTGTAGCTGCGGATCTCGCCGTTCTCGTCCAGTCGCATCAGACAGGAGAACGCCAGGCGGTCCTCGCCCTCGTTCAGCGAGCAGATGCCGTTGGACAGCTGGGTCGGCAGCATCGGGATGACCTTGTCGGCGTAGTAAATGCTCGTCGCGCGCTCGAACGCTTCCTCATTCAGCGCAGAGCCGGGGCGGACATAGTGGCTGACGTCGGCAATGTGAACGCCCAGCTCGTAGCCGTCGTCCAGCTTCTGCAGGCTGATGGCGTCGTCGATGTCCTTCGTCTCGGCGGAGTCAATCGTGAAGATGGGAATGCCGCGCAGGTCCAGGCGCTTCGCGACCTCGGCGGGGTCAATCGTGGCGTTGTCGTAGGCGCGGGCCTCCTCCAGCACCTCCGGCGGGAACTCCTGGCGGACGCTGCGGCCATACAGGATGGCCTTGGCGCACTCGGACGCATAGTCGGAGGAACCGAATTTCTCGACTACGGCGGCGCGGTGGTCGCTGTGGCGGTTGCCGCGGTGGGTGATGAGGAAGCCGACCTTGTCACCCAGGTGCACGCCCTCGCTCCCCTGCTTGGCCAGCAGGAACTTCACGTCGCGGCAGCCGTCCGGCTCCACGGCCATGCGGCCATCCTCGGACAGGCAGACCGTGCCCGCAAAGCGGTTGTTCGGGACCGTGACCTCGACGACCTCGCCCTCGGAGGAACCCTCCACGCGCGGGTGGTCGAACAGCTTGACGTTGATCTTATCGTTGGGCATTGCGCCGTGCAGCGCGCGGCCCGGGATGAAGATGTCGCCCTCGCCGTCGTCGCGGCTGGCAAAGCCGAAGCGCGCGGCCAGCTTGACGAGCGTGCAGGGAATCGTGTTGGGGGCTGCAGCATTCTCATAGGTCGCAAAGCCGGGCACATAGGTGCCGTTGCGCATCGACAGCTCGCCGGTGGCGACCATAGCGGAAACGGTGGTGCGCAGGCGGGAGTTGTCCACCTGCAGGTTGTTCTGCAGTTCGCGCAGCGTCATGGGACGGCGCTTGACCGCGTTTAAAATAGATTTCTGTAACGGTGTCATAGTTGCTCCTTTAATTTACGTCGCACCGCCATCCGACGGTGCCCTACCCTTATATACATCCACAAAAAACGGCCCGCCGGGGCGCTGCTTACAAAGCCAAAGCGCTTGGCGGACCCTTTTCATCTTTGTTACCCTGCCAAAATCACAGGCGCGCGCTCAAAACGCAGACGACCAGCGTGACGACAAAGAAAACGACGCCGCAGATTTTGGTCAGCTTGGCCAGCTTAGCGTCCACGCCGCGCTCACGGCCTGCTGCCATCGTGGCGGAGCTTTCGCCCATGATCGCGCCGGACAGGCCCTGGCCCTTCTGCTCCTGCGCGAGGGTGAAAACAACGATCAACACGGACACGGCGATGAGGACGACGCCGAGAACGATCTCATACCAGTTCATTAGATTAGCACTCCTTCTATTTCTATCCACGCCGTCGTGACGTGAAAAGTCTCATGCACCGTACAGTATAGCATAGTTTGCCGCACGTTGCAAGCGCTTTTTTCACGTTTTGGGTGTAAAATCAGTTTTGCAGCGCAATTTGTTCGCCCTGCACCAGCGGATAGCGGACCAGCCTGTCCCCGTCAAGGTTTTCCCGGTGCATATCGACGGCAGTGATCTGGTGGTTGCCGTAGGTCGTATAGTAGTAAATGCCCTTGTCAGCGTTGCAGCAGCTTGTGTAGAGCGTGATCTCGTACTTGCCGCCGTCCAGCTCACAGCAGCCGCGCTGCTGCTCGACAGCGTGCAGGATGTGGAAGAACTGCCCGACGCTCTCGGCCTCGCCACTGCCGGATTTCGCGTTCATCCGCACAAAGGCCGCACGCACAAAGCGGGACTGGCTGGACAGATCGCCCGGCAGGCCCAGTGCGCCGAGGCCGCGGCTGTAGACGGGCAGGTCAAGGCCGTCCGCAAACGCAACCGCAGGCGTGCGCGGCGAGAGTGCGCGGTAGTTGTTCAATGCGAAAAGCTGCTGCGGGAACGGCGGATTGTTCGTCAGTACACCGACGGGGTTATCGTAGATGTGCAGGCCGTCGGCGGTGGACTCCACCACGATGCTCCCCGTTTTGTCGGCAATGAGCCAGTGCAGCTGCGCGAGGGGCAGCTGCTCACTGAACGGGATATTGACGATGTTGGTTTTTGCAAGCAGCGTGCGCACCTCGGCCAGCGTCGCACAGCTGCCCAGCAGCCAGGGGATCAGCTCAAACTGAGCGACGTTGCTTTTGCCATCCTGCGCCGGGTGGTAGACTGCATTGCCGACAAAGTTCAGCCCTGCGATGCCCAGGCCCTTCTCATTGACGGCGTCATAGTAGAGCGGGTACTCCCCCGCCACATAGGCCATGCCGATCATCGCATATTTTGTGCGGAAGTCTCCCATGCAGCGCAGGCTAAACGGGTAGGCGCGCGGCGTGACGGTGACCTCGTCACCGTAGGAAAATTCATAATCGAGATTGCGGCCAAAGTAGAAACTGTCGGTTGTATAGGTTGCAGCTGTACACATGGTAAACACCCCTTTAATTATAATAGATGCAGCGCGGCCTTCCTGCGTCGAGAGTGTAAGGGCGGACATGGTTCGCCCGCGGCACATAGCGGTCGCCGCAAGGTTCACGGGTCAATGGTGAGCATCGGCCCCTGCATTTTCAGTGTGGTCTATATTATACCACACCCTGCGTGGGATAATCCACCGCCAAATTGTAAACAATGTGTCCTTGCCGAATCCAACGCCATCACAAAAAGGCTTGCGGCGTATAAAAATTCCCCGGTAACAGAAGTGAGATTACCGGGAGAAGGAGAAAACAAAAACGCTGCAAACCCCGAAAAAAGGCTTGCAGCGGTGCTTTCTGGCGTCCCAGAGAGGATTTGAACCTCCGACCCCACGCTTAGGAGGCGTGTGCTCTATCCAGCTGAGCTATATGGACGTGTCTGATATATGATTATAGCCCGATCAAAGTCGAACTGCAATCCCTTATTTAGTTTTTTTTGAGGTGGCCGTTGTAACGCAACCTTAGGAGGCGTGTGCTCTATCCAGCTGAGCTACTGAGACATTTTTAAGATTTATGCAATTTTCATTGCTCGAAGGAATCGAACAATCTGCCGCTTAGGAGGCGAACGCTCTATCCAGCTGAGCTACAGAGACAAAATAAGAAGAGCCATGCGCTGTATGGAGATGCACAGCTCTTTTATAATACCGCAAAGCGGGCGGAAAATCAAGCCGGGGCGGCCCGGCTGTTACCAGACGGGCTCCTCCAGGTCTGCGGTAAAGTCGGTCGATGGCTGGTCGTCCAGGCCCAGCATGGCCCGGTCAATGGCATAGCGGTTGCTGCCGTTCCGGACACTTTCGGCACTGGCGCGGTAACAGGCCAGCAGCTGTCTCTTATACACATCTCCGAGCCCACGAGACTCGACGT
>ENA-OYWU01000725-OYWU01000725.1-human-gut-metagenome-genome-assembly--contig:-NODE-725-length-16904-cov-5.575108_pt1 | contig 16904 bp, 9 predicted proteins | sample MGYA00244173_ERZ653403 | MGnify/ENA primary metagenome ERZ653403 (study PRJEB26926, sample SAMN06165043) | human gut metagenome | biome: ENVO:00009003; feature: ENVO:2100002; material: ENVO:00002003...
CGCGGCCAGCAGGATGCAAGCGGCAGCGCAGCAGACGCTGGGAGCCGCAACCCGGACAGCCAAGATGAAACAGAATTAAAAATGCCCAGCCCGAAGGGGCTGAGCTATCAAGAATTATGCAAGATGGAGCTTTTCCTTCAAGGCGTCCTGAAGAACGCCGGAGAAGTTGATGTGTGCGGCCTCGGCTGCATCATTGAGCCAAGCGGGGACGGAGAGGGTCTTTTTAACAGGGCGGAACTGCTTTTGGTAAGCAGCCATATCAAAGGGGACCATGACCACAAAGTCTCCGGCCTCCACCGGAAGAGAGGAAGGAACGGAAGGAGTGGGGCAGACAGCGCACTCTTCCAGCATCAGGCCGATGGCATCCTGTGCCATCCGCACAGCCTCATCCATCGTATCGCCCTGCGTAAAGCAGCCCTCGATGTCGGGGACGGTGACAGAATAACCCGTTTCTTCGGGGTGGAACACCGCGGGATAGAAAACAGCGTTCATAGAAATGCCTCCTTATTTCTTCAGACCGGCCAGTTTGAGGATATTTTTCTCTGTGCCGGGTTTGAGGTCTTTGGCGTGGAAAGGGACGATAGTGGTCTTGCCGGTGGTGGGGTTGTGGTATTTGCGATGAGAACCGTTGGAGCTGACGAACACGAAACCGTTCTGTTCGAGCAGGCGAACGATCTCTTTGGGGGTCATTGGCATGAAGATGCACCTCCGAATCTGTAATTATAATATATACGTGTTTTACGTATTTGTCAAGAATGGAGATTAGAAAATGGGCGTATTCAAGAGATACAAGGACGCGCAGGCGGCGCAGAAGGACGCGGAGAACGCGATGCCGGGGGCGTACCAGAGCAACTACACCGACCGAATCAACGAGGCACTGGACAGCATGGGCGCGGCCAGCAATGCGGGCTATGACGTAGGCACGGACAGCGAACTCTACCGGCAGTACCGCGCAGGCGCGCAGGCGAATGCCAGGGCGGCGGCTGAGAACGCCGCTGCGGGCGCTGCCGCGCTGAGCGGCGGGTACGGCTCGAGCTACGCAAACAGTGTGGCCCAGCAGGGCTACCAGCAGGCCATGGCGAACGTGGACAGCGGGCTGGCCGGGCTGCGGGACAAGGCCCTGACTCTGTACCAGCTGAAGCAGAACGGCCTCTCGGGACTGCTGAGCGCGCTGCAGAATCAGGACAGTCTCGAGGCGGCAGAGCATCAGGGGGCCGTGGCCAACGCGCAGGACTGGCGGGACTACAAGAAGAGCCGGGCAGACCAGGCGGCGCAGGAGAAGAGCGATTTCCTCTCGAACCTGTGGGAGATGGCGAAGAGTGTGGGCAGAGCCGGTCTGACGGCCTACGACACCTACAAGGGCTACACCCAGCAGCAGTGGGAGAACGAGTTTGCCCGGGAACAGTGGGAGTACAACAAAGAGCGCACCGGCCAGAGCGATGCACTGAATGCCTACGAGCAGGCGTTCAACCTGTACCAGCAGGGAGCGGGCGATGCCGCGAACGCCGTGCTGGGCCGGTATGGTCTGGATACCGGAATCTTCGACAATTACAGCGGCGCACCCATCACCCGCGCAGACAAGGCGGGTGCGCTCACGACCGCAGCCGGGCTGGCAGGCGGCGGCAGCGACGAGGCTGCACGGGCGGTGCTGGAACTGTACGGCCTGGATCCGAACTCTGTGGGGAATTACAGGACGATCGCAGGACGGCAGCTTGCAACGGCGCTGGCAACAAAGAGCGCAGGCAGCTCGGGCAGCTCTTCGGGCAGAAGGAGCAGCAGAACGAAAAGTAGCGGGAGCAGCTGGACGAACAGTCAGCTGCAAAGTATGGCAAAGACATTTTTATCTATGAAGGGAAATGAGCCGCTGTACGATTTTTACAAGCAGACCTTAACGGATAATGGGTGGATCAATGCAGATGCTGCGAACGACCAGAGTGCAAGCCAGAGCGGCGGTGTAGATATGGCGGCAATGCTGGCAAAGAACTATGCGAAAAAAGGTTATAGCGCGTGGGCTATTATGAACAATATGAGCCAGAACGGGTACAGTGATGACGAAATCGCAAGAGCGCTTGAGAAAGCGGGGGTGAAGGGCTGATGGCATGGACAGCAGAAAAAGTTAAGGCGATGAGAGAAAGCAACCCGTCGAAGGCGGCAGAAAGCTCTGGGTGGACGGCGGAAAAGGTGAGAGCTATCCGCACCAAGACGCCGAATCCGTCCACTGCATCGAGCACAGTGCCGCCCAAAAGCAACATCTATGCAGATGCCTTGCAGCAGTACACCGAGCGGCACGCCAGCGACATGGGGGAGGTGGATGCGAGGAACGAGCCCTCTCAGGCGCACAGCGGGCGGGGAGAGAACCTCTCACCGTTCCCGTCGGCTGACGCCGCGCGAGAACGGAGCTCCCCTATCAGGGGAGCCCTTCTTAAAGGAAACCCCACCGAAAGGGCGCTGGACATGGGGCAGAAGTGGGGCGTACCTGCGAAGAGCGGGAATGTGTTGGAGAACGTGGGCAGCGGGGCCATGGCCTACGGCAGCGGCCGGGCGCAGGAGCTGAGAGCCAGCTTTGCCAAGGACAGCGTACCGGACGAGTTTGACCGCATCAACCAGTGGCTGGACACCGGGGACAACAAGAATCTGGCCGACGCGGTGCGCCGGGTGGACAACGCGGGCATCTACACGGACGCCGACCTGATCAAGAAGGGCGGCTGGACACAGGCGCAGATCGACGAGGCCCGGAAGATGAACGCTGCGCTGGACGCCATCCCCGCATGGCAGCGGGGCGTGCGCCGGACGGCGAACACCATCGGCGGCATCGGAGACACGGTGGCTGCTGCCCCGCTGCTGGGCGCGGAGTACGGCGTGCAGGCGGGAAAGAACATTGACGCCACCCTGAAGAACTGGAAACAGGTGGAGCAGGAAGTAAAGGACGACGAACACGCCCAGAGCCTGTTTGACCTTTTGACCGACGTGGACATGGACTATAACCCCACATGGCCGGAGAGCCGAAACCGGGAGCTCATCTCGATGGGGTACAACTCCAAGGAAATTCGGGAGATGCGCCAGAAGCTGGCGGGGCTGGAGGTGAGCGACGGCATCGACAAGAACCAGAGCGTGGGCTACCAGCTCTACGACCGCGGGCAGCAGCTGACGGCTGCGGCCCAGAGCGGCCTGAGTCCGACCCAGCGGGCCGTGAGCGGGGCTGTGACCAGCGCTGCGGAGAATCTGGCCGTGGCGGGCGTGAACCCGGCGGCAGTGCTGCCCGTCCTGAGCGCACAGGGAGCGGCAGAGGCCATGGGCCAGAGCGCGGAGAAGGGAGAAGGCGCAGGAAAAGCGCTGGGCGGCGGCCTCGCCAAGTTCGGCGCGGGATGGGCCATCAACTCGGTGGGCGCAGCTGACCTTGCAAAGACCATGGGCTCGGACTACGCGAAGGACACACTGGCAGGACAGATCGCGGACTGGGTGCAGGGGCTGGCGGGCAGCTCGGAGCTGGCGCAGCGCTACCCGGCGGTGGCTGCGGCCATCTCGGGCGGCATCGACAACTCGATGCAGGCCTTTGCGGAGACCTATGCGGACATGGCCATCGACGCTGCGCTGGGGGACAGCGAGGCGGCGAAGAACCTCTTCAGCAAAGACACCTTCCTCACCGCGCTGGAAAGCGGACTTTCCGGCGGCGCGTCCGGCGCGTTGGGCGGCGCAGTCGGCACGGGGCTGGCAAAGCTGAACGGAGGAGACGCAAGCCTGCTGGGGCAGGCGAAGTATCACGACCGGATGGACCGGATGGAGCGGGCTGCCGCCCAGCAGAAGGAATGGGAGGCCCGGGCGGCAGAGCCCTCTCAGTCGGCTTCGCCGACAGCTCCCCCAGAGGGGCGAGCCACTGGCGTGCCGGGCAGCTCTGAGCTGGACGCTGGAAGTGCTGCAGGGCGTGAGATGGCGGGCCTTGCGACAGAGGGAAGCGGCAGTGGACCTGCGCAGCAGACACTGGGAGCCGCAACCCGGGAGCAAAGCGCCTTTCTTAAAGGAAACTCCACTGAAAGTATGCAGCGGGCGGAAGCAACTGCCGCAAAATCGGAAAATTCGGCGGTGCGGCAGTTTGCCGAAGTGGCGGCGAGCGACAGCCTGACGGGTAAGACCATCGGGCTGTTTACACCGAATGCCGAGAACCGGGAAAACCGTGTGGCCTTTGAGCAGGCTTACGGCGTGACGCTGCCCGACACTGCGGGCGCGACCCGCCGGATGCTGCGGGAGATCGCTGCAAAGCAGAAGGCGAAAAGCGAAGCGGTGCCTGCCGTACAGAGCGCAGAGCTGCCCAACGAAGCTGTGAGTGCGCCGCAGACGGTGCAGGATGCCCCCACAGAAAGCGCCGACGCCATGCCGGAAACGGCTGCGCCGGACAACGTGCGTGAAGCGACTGTCGCTGTAGGTGAAACCGACAGCTACGAGAACGCCCCGCTGCGGGAGACTCTGGGACTCCGGCCGGAAGCGCCGAAGACACAGCGGGAGGCCGAGGTGCAGCGGGCGCTGGAAGGCTGGCGGGTGACGGACAAGGCAGCCGAGACCATCAGCAAAAATATGCCGGACAGGGTGGACGCCGACCGGTACGCGGCCGCAGTGTCGCCGCTGTACCGGCTGGGCCGGAGCGGCGCGGACACCTTCGAGCAGGCATTGGAGCTGGCGGGCAGCATGAGCGGCACGGCGGCAGACATCAACTACATCCTGAGCACCGACGCCGGGCGGACGGCCCTCGAGATCGCCTACACCCAGGGCAAGGGCGAACGGATGCTCTACGCCGAAAAGATGACCGAACTGGGCGGGACACTTGGCAGCGAGAGCACCAGCGGCAGGGGCGAGGTATACGACAAGGGTACGATGCGGCCAGAGGGCGACGCGGCCGACCAGATCATCCGCCTGAACGCCGCGGCCACCGGCACAGATGCTGTGCTGAGGGATGTGCTGCAGAACGACCGGAGCATCAGGGCCTATGTGGACACCGAGACGGCCCGGATCTTCTTCGGAGACAACGCGCAGGACATCTTCGGCACGGTGCTGCACGAGGACTACCACTGGTACAATGCGCTGGACGCCGAGGGCGCAAGGACTTTGCAGGAGCACGCGCTGGAATATCTGGCGAAGAGCAGCGGCTACGAAAGCCTCGACGAGATGGTCCGGGCAAAGCTCGAGGACTACAGCGCCCAGAGTCTGACCTACGAGCAGGCAGCGGAAGAGCTGGTGGCCGACGCATGGCGGGGCATCTTTGACAGCGAGGAGAGCTTCAAGCGATGGGTGACGTTCCAGCGCGGGCAGGCAGAGAAGAATGCAGGCAAGAGCGGCGCCATCCACAAGGTGATGGAGCAGGTGCGGCAGATGCTGGATGGGCTCATCAGCCGGGCGAAGGAAGTGCTGACCATCGACCCGGACAACCGCGCCGCCCTGAAAGCGAAGCGCCTGGCCGAGGCCGAAAAGCGCACCTTACAGGACGAGTATTTCGCCCACGCAGAAAAGGCCATGGACAACCTGCGGACGGCAAAAGAAAACGCCGCAGCCCTCAAGACCGAGAGCGCGGCGGAAAAGCAGGGGGTTCGGTTTTCGATTTTGAAGGATAAAACTGGAGAGTCTTATATCAAAATCGACGAAGATATTTTGAAAGATGTTCCACAGGAAGAGTGGAAGTCTACGGTCAAGCAGGCCATCAAGGAGCGTTTCCCGAACGGCTTTGAGCGGAACGGCTGGACGATTCTGAACCATAAAGACGGGCGAAATGAATTTGTCTGGTCAAAATCGACCAAAGCGCTTCAGTGGGAAAATGCTGAAGCTTATGCAGACAAGATGCGGATGGCATCGAATTTGGATGAAATTATCAAAACGGCAGATGAAGTTTACCGGGAACCTGCCCACCACAAAAATGCAGAAGCATTCAACCGCGGCAAAATTAAAGTTATGATCGGGCCGAATGCTTATGAGGCGGATGTCCTGACAGCTATCAGGGCGGATGAACGGGAGATTTTCTATGACATTGTAAATGTTCAGCCTACAAAAATAGAACCCTTCGGTGGTACCCACGTAGAATCCGAAGATTCAAGGAGTAGATTGCCGAAGGGTTCTATTTATCAGGAAAGCGGCCTTACCTCGGTACTCAAAACCGAGCAGGGCGGTGAAGCCCCTAAGCCACTTTCTAAAAATAGTATAGCACAACCCTCCGGCGAAAGCAAGAGAACCGACGAGCCTGTGAAGAAAACGGTGAGGTTCCAGCTGAGCGAATCCCAGCGAAACCAGAGTGAGCTTCAGAAAGAAAGCCGGGAGCTGGAACGTCAGCGCCGCGCCCTGAAGGAAGAGCGTGCAAACTGGCAGGAAAGCAACGAAGTGCGGGCTATCGAAGAAAAGAAAAAAGCCTATGGCCTGTTCTCGGAAAAGGGCAAGGCATTCAGGGCCAGCGAAGAGTACCAAAGCTATCTGGAAAAGCGCAAGGAGTTCAACCGGCGCGGCGCAGAACTGGAAAGCCGCATCGGCGAAGTGAACGATAAGCTGCGGCAGGCGCAGGCCGAAGTGGAAAACGCCCGACAGGCCGTGAAGCAGGAGCAGCAGAAGGTGTATGATACCAAGGCCAAGGCGGCGGGCGGAAAGCCTGAGTACCGCCGGAAGTTGGCCGTGGAGCAGTTTGGAACGACAGACCGTTTTGAACGGGCAGGGTACATCCTGCCTGATGGCCGGATGCTGAATTTTGCGCAGAATGACGGCACCCGGGACACTGACCACAGAGAAATACTGGACGCGTTCGGCCCGGCGGAGGTGTCCAACGGCACAGAGGCCCTGAACGAGTTTCTGGCAGACGGCAATGTGCGTGTGATGGCTGAGGCCCCGGGCGTTGACATTGCGGCAAAGACCCCGCCGACCGAACAGCAGCTGAAACAGATCCGCGCGATGGTGGAGCAGCTGGGCAGCGAGAAACGGCGTTTCACCCTCGACATCTCCACAACCGACGGGCGGGTGGCTGCCAGCAAGGAGTACAGCGGGAAGGTGGATGCCGACAAGGTCGTAAGAGAGATTCGGGAATACTACAAGGCCGGGGAACTCCCGGCAGAGAGTGAGCTGGCACGATTCCGCTACCAGCGGGCCGAACAGGCCGACCGGGAGGCAAAGCAGAACCAGCAGCGGCAGGCCAGCCGGGTACTGGCGGAGAAGGCAGCGGCCTTTGACACCCTGAACCAGTTCTTCGGCCTGACGAAGAACACCCGGCTCTCGGACGCTGCCCTCGAGAGCCTCGCCATCCGATGGACGAAGACCAACGGCAGCAGGACCGACCGGACGAAGCTGGCAAACGAGACGCGGGCGCTGGTGGAGTATCTGCGCTCGGAGGGCGCGGACATGGCCAAGGCGCAGGGACTGGCCGAGACGCTGGCGGGCGAGGTACTGGACGAGGCCACCTACCGGAACACGGAGCTGTGGAACCAGTACCCCGACCTGCATGACCTGACCTACACGGTAGACAAGAACGGCAAAGCCAAGGCCGAGCTTGTGAAGCGGTACGGAAGCTGGACAGAGGCGGTCGCCGAGGCCCGGCGCCACGGCGTGAAGCTGCGGCAGGCAGAGGGATACCGGGACGGCAACCCGGCGGAACAGTACGAGGCCATCGTGAACGACACCCGGGCCGTGGGCGGCGTGAAGGAGAGCGCGGCAGCACTCTTCCGCTCGGCGGCACAGGAAGCAGGCGTGGCGGGCGCAGCCAGCATGGAGAGCACGGAATGGCTCGACGTGCTGATGAACGTACACGACACCATCAAGCCCAAGATGATGAGCCGGTTTGCGGACGTGGCCGAATACGAGGACGCCAAGGTGGAACTGGCGGGCCGGATGATCGGCGACATCATGAGCCACCCGGAGATGACCGACGCCGAGGCGGTGTTCGAGGGCATCTTAAAGAACAACCGTGAAGTGGCCGCAATGGCCGCCGGAAGCGAGGAGCGTGCGGCTGAGGTGACGAAGGGGCTGAAGAGCGTGCAGCAGACCCAGCGGAAGGCTTTTGCCGACCGGATGCGGGAAAACAGCCGCAGCCAGAGCGCCGAGGTCAAGAGCGTGAGCCGGGCAGAACGACAGCTCAACGAGAATCTGGAAACGCTGGGCGCACAGGTGAGCACAGCAGCGGGTCTCGACGAGAAGATGACCGCTCTGCGGGAAGCCTACGAGCGGGAATGGAAGGCCGAAAAGAACCGGATGAAGCAGGCCCGGCAGGAGATGCTGGACGAGATAAAGCTGGAGCGCCGACAGCTGCGCTCCCAGATCAACGACCTTTCCCGGCAGGTGGCCGGAGAGCAGCGGAGAGCCGACCGGGCGGAGCATCAGCTGCTGGTACAGGAAAACGAGATCATGGAGTGGGAGGCCGAGAACCAGCGCAAGGCCGAAGCATGGCAGGAAAAACAGGCCCAGAGGAATGCCATTGCCATTGAAACGGCCCGGCAGCAGCGGGACGAGGACGTAGCCGTGGCAAAGGCACTGGCCGAAAAGCGGGTGCAGAAGGCCCGGGAAGGACGGAAGGCGGACGAACTGAAACGGAGCATCCGGAACAATGCCGCCCAGCTCAACCAGATGGTGCTGCGGCCGAAGCCCGGGAAATATGTGCAGAAGAGCCTCATCGTGCAGGCCGCCGAGGTGGCGAAGCTGGCGGACACGGCAGTGCTGAACAACAACGCCGTGGCCAAGCTGACCGCCTTGCAGGACAGCATCCGGCGCAGCGGAGAGATGGACGTCGGCATTCACGCCGACTGGGAGAACAGCGGCGTGGAAAACCTCATCCAGACACTGCGGGACAATATGAACGCCAGCAAGCAGGCAAAGCTCGACCGGCTGCGGCAGCAGCTGGAAGAAGCCAAGGCCCTGCCGGACGGCGACAAGGCCGAACAGCTGCGGGACCGGCTGCGCCAGCGCATCCGGGAGACGGAGAACCGCACCTATCTGCCCATGACGGTAGATCAGCTGCAGATGCTGAAGGCCATTACGGCCAGCACGCTGCACATCATCCGGACCGAGAACAAGACCCTGAGCCTTGCGAGGGCAGAAGAGGTGGACAGCATGGCTATGAAGGCCGCCCGCGAGGTGCTGAACTCGGAGGGCAACGGCTTCGGAGAGAAATTTGAAAAGGCGAAGGGCGCGATGAACCGCTACCAGCTGGACATGCTGGGCGGCACGAGAATGTTCCGGCGTCTGGGCGGCTACACCAAAAACGGCCAGATGGAGAAGCTGGGGCAGATGCTGAACGACGGCCAGCGGCGGCAGACGGAGATCCTCGTGGAAGGCGAAAGCCTGTTTGCCAACGTGACCGGCAAGGAACACCTGAAAGAGGTGGAAGCATTTGCAGGCCCCAGCGCGGAGCTGGTGGACATCGGATTGAAGGACAGCAAGGGCAACGCCGTGCCGCTGAACCACGCACAGCTGTGCAGCCTGTACATGCTGCTGCGCAACGAGGACAGCCGCCACCACCTGATGACCGGCGGCCTGACCCTGCCGGATGCTGCCCAGTACGCCAAGGGCAACATTGAGAGAGCCTACCAGCGCAGCCAGACCGTGATGCTGGGGACGCTGGTGAACGCCGACGGCATCCCGATGGCCGACACCATTTTGCAGACGGTACAGGACGCCATGACGGACTATGACCGAAACTGGTGCAAGGACATGGAGGACTTTTTCGGGCGGTACACCACGAACCTCATCAACGAGACCAGCATGAAGCTGCTGGGCTACGACCGGGCCACCGTGAAGAACTACTACCCCATCGCGGTAGACCGGAGCACGCTGGCGACGGAGATCGAGGGCGTGAAGATGGATGCCACCATCGAGGGCAGGGGCTTTTTGAAGGAGCGCGTGAAGAGCGACAAGCCCATTTTGCTGGAAGAGTGCCAGAATGTCGTGAACCGGAGCCTGCGTGACACGGCGGCCTATGCGGGCCTTGCCGCGCCCATCCGGGACGTGCAGCGGGTGCTGAACAGCACCGTGGAGACGGCGGAGGGCGTCGGTGTGCTGAAGGACAAGATCATCGGCGAGAAGTGGGGAAAGGAGACGGTGAGCTACATCAACGACCTGCTGACCGACCTGCAGACCACGCGGCGCAAGCGCAGCAGCACCATGAGCCGGGCGCTGGACAGGATGCGGGGCAACTACGCCGGAGCCATCCTGACCGTGAACCCGGGCGTGGCCATCGCGCAGGCAGCCAGCCTGCCCACGGCGGGCGCTGTGCTGGGAGCAGACACCATGGCGGCGGTACTGCCCTTCGTGAAGAATTTCTCGGGCAAGCAGCGGGCCGCGGTGGAAGCAGAAATACGCCAGCACGGAGACGCCCTGCTGCAATACCGACTGCGCGGCACCAAGCGGGGAGAGATGAGCTCCATCGGCGCGCACAAAAACCTTGTGGCCAAAGCGTCGGAAGCCATGCCTGCTGTGACCGGCTGGATCACCGGCATGGACGAGATCACGGTGGCCGCGCTGTGGGAGGGCTCAAAGCGGTATGTGGAGCGCCACGCAGCGGAGTTCGGCGAGGGTGCCGCGGAGAAGGGCAGCGAAGCCTACTGGGAAGCCGTGAACAAGATGTACCAGCGGGTCATCGAGGAGACCCAGCCCAACTACACCACCATGCAGCGGGCGGGCATCCAGCGCAGCGACAACGAGTTTGTAAAGACGCTGACCATGTTTACCACCCAGCGATTCCAGAACTACGGCATTCTGGCCGACGCCGTGGGCGACTACAAAGCCCAGAAGGCCCGGTATGCTGCCGACCAGAGCGCCGAGAACAAGGCCGAGGTGCAGCGGGCTGGGCAGAGCCTGCGCCGGGCGGCGGCAAGCCAGGTGGTGCAGACGGCGGTATTTGCCCTGATGAAGATCGGCGCGGACTTTTTGCTCCACCGGTGGGACAAGGAGCAGGACGAGAACGGCGACATCACGGCGGCCAGCGTGGGCAAGCGGTTTTTCGACCTGTACACTGAAAGTGCGGCCGGAAACTTTTTGTACGGCTCGGAGATCTACAGCGCCCTGACCAACGCCCGGGACGGCAAGGACTATGACGTGGTGAGCGCCACCAACATCAGCGCGGTGAACGACCTGTTTGCTGCCTTTACCAAGACCGTCAAGCTGCTGCGGACGGACACTGGCGAGATGAGCGAGGAAGAGCTGACAGCACACCACCAGAAGCTGAACAAGGCGGTGCTGAAGGACATCCAGTGCGGCCTTGAACTCTACGGCGTCCCGGCGGCGAACATCCGGAAGGTGATGCAGGCGTTTGAAGGCTACTGGGAGGATGCACAGGCCATCGGCAGAGGCGAAGGATTTAGCTTTAACTCTGCACCCTCTTCGGCCACCGGGCAGTACGACCGGCTGTACAACGCCATCCAGAGTGGGGACAGCGAGGAGGCTGTGGCGGCGATGAAGAAACTGGAACAGATGAACAAGACGGACAAGGTGGACGGCGAGCTGGCAAGGCGGCTGAAGCAGTACGACGCCGACGTGCTGGCGGCGGCCGAGGCCCGGAACTCCGGGAAGACCCGGGCCGAGGAAAAGGCCAGAAAGGCCGTATTTGAGAAGCTGCGGGAGGGGCTGGACGTCGCCCCTGTGACAGACAGGGCCAAGGGAAAAGCGGACGCGGCCCGGCGGGCGCAGCTCATCGACCTTGTGAACAAGGCGGTGGACGGCAAGGCAGACGAACTGCTGGCGGGCGGCAAGGACGGCAGCATATACGACGCGCTCCTGGACGAAGTGAAAAATGGCCGGGTGGAGGACGCGCAGGCCGAGATTGGCCGACTGCTGACCGCAGGAAAGGACAAGGGCAGCATCAAGAGCAAGATCACGGAGAGCGTGAAGGAAGAGTATCTGGCCGGAAGCGACCGGGACCGGGAGAAGCTGGAGAAGAAGCTGCTGGCCCTCGAGGACGCAGAGGGAAAGCCCCTGTACGAGGAAAAGAACTTTGCGCAGTGGGTAAGCGCTGCGGACAAGAAGGCCGAGAAGGCGAAGGACGAGAAGAACTGGTGGGAGGGGGTGAAATAAGATAAGAGCAGACGCTCTGGCAATGAACCAGGGCGCCTGCTCTTTTTGTTTGTATGAATAAGTCCGCAGTAGTTTTGCTGCGGGGGACGTGGTAGGCTTTTTATAGAGTGCTTGCCCTACTGAGAGCGGCAGCGGACCGGAAGGAAAACTCTCAGCTTTGCAGTCCGCCTGACGGCGGCGCTGCAAAGCAGCTCCCCTAGCGAGGGGAGCCTTTCTCAAAGGAAGGAGCTTCAAAGTGAAAGTAAGAGTAGTGAAGGACCATTTTTGCGGGACAGGCTGGCGGGCGGAGCCGGAGACGCTGTACCTGGGCGGCGTGGGCGCCGTATACGTGGAAAAGCTCGAATTCGAGCTGCCGGAAGAGTGGGACGGGCTGGCCGTGACGCTGCACATCGAGCAGGAGGGCGGGACTGTGCCGCAGCCGATGCTGCTGGATGGAAATAATAACACTCCGGTGGACGGGCGTTTCACGACGGCGCGGCAGGGCCTCTGGATGCTGATGGCCACGGACGGCGAAGGCCGGCGCGAGATGACCATGCCCGGGAAATATGTGTGCTACCAGACGCTGGAAAACGGCGAGGGAACTGGCGCAGACGGACCGGCGATGCCGCTGCGGTATCAATATTTACAGCTGGTGCTTGAGCAGGAAGCCCGGGCAGCGCTGGAAGCACAGAGAGCCGCCCGATACCGGCAGTGGGTGGCCGACCGATGCGCTGCAAAGGAACACGCGCTGCTGCTTGAAGCGCTGAGCGGAATGCGTTACTCCGACGCCAGCGCATGGGATATGATAGCGCAGCTGAAGCAGCGCTGGAACAGCCCCCCGCCGGAGCAGGCAGAGCCGGTGGCAGTGGAGAGCATCCGGCTGGACAGCAAAGAGCTGAGCGTAAAAGTGGGAGAGTCCTGCCCCCTGAAAGCCACGGTGCTGCCCGGAAGCGCACCTCAGACCGTGGAGTGGATGGCCGAACCGGAAGGCATCGTGCAGCTCCGGGAAAATACTCTGACCGCCTTGAAAGGCGGCACAGCGCTCCTGACGGCCATCGCAGGCGGAAAGCTGGCGCAGCGCAGAGTGCGGTCGGTGGCTGTATCGCTGGAAAAGCTGGCGCTGGACAAACCGTCCGTAAAGCTGAAACAGGGCGAGTCTGTGACTCTGACCGCGACTCTGACGCCGACCCAGTCCACCGTGACAGCGGTGAGCTGGACAACGAACAATGCGGCGCTGGCCGTGATGAAAGACCAGACGACCGCCGTAGAAAACGGAAAGGCCGTGAACACGCTGGCAGCCCTGAAGGACGGCAGCTGCATCATTACTGCTGCCGCCGGAGGAAAGAGCGCCGTGTGCAGCGTCACGGTGGAAAAGAATGGACAGAGCGGCGGGGATGAACCTGCCATCGTGATGTATGCGGTATCCAACCGGCTGAACGGGCTGAGCACGAGCCGGGCGGACGTGGTCGTCCAGAGCGGCAAGGCGTACACCGCGGCTCTGACGCTGAACGAGGGATACTGGCTCATATCCATCAAGGTGACGATGGGCGGCGAAGACGTGACAGCCACCGCATGGAACGAGAAAAAGATGACCGTCTCCATCCCCGATGTGACGGGAAACATCGTCATAACGGCAGAGGCGAAGCTCCCGATGCTGAAGGAACTGGCGGTGGGAGCGGTGAAAAAACTGGTGGAAAAGGACGGGGCAGCGGCGGAAGAATTCGTGGTCATAGCGCAGGACTACGAGAAAGAGCTGAACGGCGAAGGCCGGACGCTCCTTGCCCGGCGGCACGGTATCACCGGGAAAAAATGGAACACGACATGGTGTACGTATGCCGACAGCCTGATTGACGTCTACCTGAACAGCGAATACCTGAAGGAAGCCCCACAGGCGCTGAAAGACATTCTGACGGAGACGAAATTTTACTACACGCCCGGCTACTCCGGAAGCGGCAGCAGTTATACAGGAAGCCACACGGTGACCACGCTGAGCCGGAAGGTCTTTTTGCCCTCGTGCTATGAGTTCGGATTCGAGTCATACGGATACACTTCGGCCAGCAGCCCGAAATACTACCACCTGGAAGGCTCGACCTTTTCCGATGCAAAGAAGCTTGCTCTGGCGCTGCTGGCGGCGGATGTCGAAACGGCGGGGAGCGTACCGAACACCTATTTCCATTTCTGCCTCTGGACCCGGACGCCGGTACTGAACGACTACGGCAGCGGCCTGACCGGAAGTGCGCTGAAAGAGTATCTGTACAAGTGCGCTGAAGCGGTGTGGGCGCAGATGCTGACGGCACCGGATAAGCTGAACTGGGGCGGATACAAGGTGAACGAACCGGAAAACATGAGCTGGCCTGACCTTTACAGGTGCTGGACGCACCCCTGTTTTACACTGCCGGGAAATACCGTTATCGACGCAAAGGGAAATATTGTGGAGGTGAGAGAAGAATGAGCACGGATAATGCACTGGACGCCCTGACGGCGCGGATGCTGGAAGCCGTAAAGAACACCCGCGAAAGTGCGGACTCCGCTGCAGCCAGCGTCCAGCAGGCACAGAAGATGGCGGAGGGAGAGATGCAGGGAACGTCGCTGACTGGCGCAGAGAAAAAGCTGTTGGTGCAGATATTGCAGCGGGCGGCGAACAAGAACAGCGAGATGCAGCCCGCGGTGGATGAGCTGAAAAAGCTCTGGAAGGAGAGCTCCTAATGATAGAACGCAATATCTCCCTCGCCTCGACGGGTTCGGCGCGGACATCGGGCTGTGACAACCAGCTGCGTCTGGGCTACAGCAGGAACCGGGGGATATACCGGCTGAACATCACCCAGACCGGCGAGTGGGAGGGAATGACCATCCGGGCGCTTTGGCACACAGAGCGGGGAATGCTGTTTTCGTCGCTCGTGGAGGACGGAAAAATAGAAGTACCCGCCATCGTGACCTCTACACCCGGGTGCGGCAGGCTCGTCTTTGAGGGAAGCGACGGAACCCGCACCCTGACCAGCGCGGACATCAAGTACAGCGTGGCCATGAACAGCGGCACGATGGGGGACATCCCCGAACCGCCGGTGCCTGCATGGCAACAGCTGGTAGCCCTCGTGGAGCAGGCAAAGGACGAGGCGTGGCAGGCCGGAGAGGACGCCAGACAGAGCGCCGCAAAGGCCAATGAAGCATATGAAAACACCATCGGCGCAAAAGACTCGGCTGTAACGGAGATACGCAAAGCCGAGACGGATGCACTGAACAATGTGGAGGCATCAGCCGGCCCGGCGGCGTCTGCGGCTGCGGATGCTGCCGCAGCAGGCGCAAAGGAAAAAACCGAAAAGGCCATTCAGGAAGTAAAGGACAGCGCGGTAAAGGAAGTGAAAGATGCCGCAGCAGGGGCAGCCGCCCGCGCTGCCCAGTCGGCAACGGATGCGGCCAGCTCTGCCGCCGAGGCAAAGAAGACAGCTCAGGACATCCAGGGCTACTATGACGGCGTACAGGATCTCGTGACCGACACGCTGCGAGACTACACCGGCGGCTACTACCGCAGCTATGATTTGACCATCCCGGCGGCGGGCTGGAAAGAGATGGCCAAGTCCGTAGGACGGTACTGGTACAGCTGCGACGTGGCCATCGAGGGGTGCGACAGCTCTTACGTCCCGATGGGGACCCTGACGCTGGACACGGCCGGAGAGGTTGAAAAAGCAAACCTTGCGACTGTGCTTCAGACCGTGGAGGGCGGTGTGCGGTTCTACGCTGCCATCCCCCCGAAGGTGAACATCCGTGCCTTTGTAACGCTGTTTGCAAAGGGAACGGCATCGATGCAGCAGGCATCCGCTGAAGAAGTGCAGAGGATGCTTGACGAAATTTTTAATGGATAAAAGAAAGAGAGGAAAAAACACATGGCTAGTTATGATTTGACCCGTATCCCCGCGCTGCGCGACCTGCAGGAGCTGGGCCGCCGCCAGAAGAATGTGACGGACGGTCTCGGCCAGCGCGTATCTGCGCTGGAGACCAATGCTCCCACCAAGGTGAGCGACCTGACGAACGACAAGAAATATCAGACGGAGACGGAAGTCTCCGCCGCCATCAACAAAGCTGTCGCTGCGGCGGACCACCTGAAGCGCAAGACCGTCACCTCGACCGGGAACATCGACCTGAAGGCGGCAGATGCTGCACAGTACATCTACATGGTCCCGAAGGGTACTGCCGGTACCTCCGACAAGTACGACGAGTACATGGTCATCGACGGCGTGCTGGAAAAGATGGGCGACTGGAAAGTGGATCTGAGCGGCTATGTCCAGAAGGAAGCCGGCAAGGGTCTCTCGACCAACGACTACACCAGCGCGGACAAGCAGAAAGTGACCAACATGGAAAAGACCATGGACGCCCGCATTACCGCCAGCATGGCGACCGACACCGAAGTAAACGCGATGCTGGATGAACTGTTTGGCTCTTAAAGGAGGACAAGATGGGGATAACGCTTGCTCATCTGAAGGAAGCCGTGGACCGGCTGCTGGACAGGATCGCGCTGGTGGCTAAGACGGCCTCCAAGAGCATCGAAGAGATGGGAAAGACAAAGGCAGATAAGGTGAACATCATGTCTTTGACCATCCCGGCCAGCGGCTGGTCGAGCGACAGCACTGCGGGATGTCCGTATTATCTGGACATCCCGGTGTCCGGCCTGACGGCAAACGACTGTGTGGCCGTAGTGGTAGCACCGACCTGTGCAAAGACCGCCCTGACGGCAGGACTCACATCGACCGAAAGCTTTGCAGGAAAACTGCGGCTGCGAGCGCAGCAGACGCCGACAGCTGCCATCACGGCAGTTTATTACATTGTGAAATAGGAGGGATGGACCTATGGCATGGGGTCCCATATCTGTCTCTTATACACATCTGACGCTGCCGACGAATAGCCTTGTGTAG
>ENA-OYWU01000748-OYWU01000748.1-human-gut-metagenome-genome-assembly--contig:-NODE-748-length-16550-cov-23.555199_pt1 | contig 16550 bp, 12 predicted proteins | sample MGYA00244173_ERZ653403 | MGnify/ENA primary metagenome ERZ653403 (study PRJEB26926, sample SAMN06165043) | human gut metagenome | biome: ENVO:00009003; feature: ENVO:2100002; material: ENVO:00002003...
GGACTTTCCAGTTCCCCCTTTTTGGTTTACAATAGAAATAATTCTAGCCATTTTTTCATCACCTTTCAATCAATAAAAATGACCGAATCAGCTAAACAGATTTTCATCCATTACGAGCTAATTCGGTCCTGTTTTCACTATTAAATTGTAATATCACCACTTTCGTGATACAGTAAAAGCATCTCAGATAAAAGCGGAAATTTTCTTTCATCTGAATAAGTTTTTATAAAAGATAGGCCTTTCCTTCATAAATTTGTTGATTCGTTGCAAGTTTTTTTCAGGACCAAATCGCCTCAACCCCTTGTATTTACTGGGTTTCCGTTGATTTAGTCTTATTTTATCATCATCATCACCTTCCCTTATTCCACACCAGTAAAGAATCTGGAATGCATAATAAGATATTGGCTTATCTTTTACACATTCTATGAACTTGAGATATTCTTCTTTTGTCCAGAAATCCATCTCATCAGCTTTGCCTTTACCAATTGTCCCAGCCTTCTTTACAGGATTTTCTCTCAGATTGTAAAAGCGTACCGCATGATTAAATATGGCTGACAGTTCTGACTGCATTGTTTTCAGGTAAGTCGGCTTATATGGCTTATCGTCTGCCTGTCTCTTCTTGATCATCTCATTCTGCCATTTGATAATATCCGCAGGACTGATTTCATTCATCTTCTTGTCCTTGAAATATGGAATCAGCTTCTTCTGAAAAATAACATCCTTTGTACGCCATGTGTTAAGCTTCAGCTTTGGCTTTAAGTCCTCCTCATACAGCTTGTAGAAGTCTTCAAATCTCATATCCAGATTTGTTGCCTGCTGCAGCAGAAACTTCTGCTCATACTCCAATGCCTCCTTTCTTGTCCGAAAGCCACGTTTGAGCTTTCTTTTGTTTTTACCTGTCCAATCGTTGTAGTGGAAGGAGACATACCACGTCCCCCTCGCCTCATCCTTGTATGCTGCCATACAACTGCTCCTTTCCCTTATGCTGTCTTATCACATAAGTCATATACTTTACTGTCAAGATACTTACGGCTGACTCTGCCGGCTCTGACATAGAAGCCTTTAGAAGATAATTCCTTGTTAGCTTCTCTTATTACTTTGTATGCATGAGATACCGATACATCAAGCATCTCAGCAACCTCTTTTGCTGTGTAATATAACTTCTCCATGACGCATTCACCTCCTCTCCCCGGCAATTACCGGTATGTATTGCTCTATCACATCTTAATTCTATCAACATCACTCTCTATTCTTTATCCCTTATCAGCAGAGTTTTTCCACCTCAAAGCAGATTTTTTATATTTTTAAGTAACCAGACATGATATCGTTTGCAGTTATAATGGTAAATCAAATCACTAATTTGTAAAATATTCTCTCATGGACTTTTTTCGTCAAAACATATTCTCTGACGGACTTTTTTATCTTTAAGTACAATTAATCCATACTTAAACCAATAAAGATGTTTCTACAAACACTGTCGGCGTCATCAGGTAACATTGTGGCAATACTGGCACATTGTGTGTTAAAAACTTTCTGTGCGATTAATTCTATAACCAACAAATTACGGAAGAGACACCACTGGTGTATTTTCACTAATTTGCACCAGTTTTTGGTGCTTCATATAATTGGGATAATTTTTGAAAATAAAAAGAAATGTGATAATAGATAATACCTATGACACTTCTGTTTAGTACTCATTAATATCTGTGGTACTATCAAAACAGGTATCATATAGGTATCATAATAAAAGAAAAAGCCCCATAAATGGCTTGTTTACGCCATTTATGAAGCTCTGTTTACTATTCAAACTCAATAGTTCCCGGTGGCTTACTGGTCAAATCATAGAATACTCTATTGACTCCCTTTACCTCATTTATAATTCTGCTCATCACTGTCTGAAGTACCTCAAACGGTATCTCGGCTGCTTCGGCTGTCATGAAGTCCACAGTGCGGACTGCACGGACTGCAACGGCATAATCATATGTTCTCTCATCACCCATGACACCTACTGAACGCATGTTGGTAAGGGCTGCAAAGTACTGGTTTGGCATCCATGATGGTTCCTCGCCGTTGGCCTCTTTGTACTCTTTTGCTGCCTTTTCCACTTCGCTTCTGTAAATCCAGTCTGCATCCTGGACAATGCGTACCTTTTCGGCTGTGACTTCGCCGATGATACGAATTCCAAGGCCTGGGCCTGGGAATGGCTGACGGAATACGAGATAATCAGGTAATCCAAGCTCCAGTCCGACCTTGCGTACCTCGTCCTTGAAGAGATTTCTGAGTGGCTCCACGATATCCTTGAAATCGACATGCTCCGGGAGACCTCCTACGTTGTGGTGTGATTTGATGACTGCAGATTCTCCGCCGAGTCCACTCTCCACTACGTCCGGATAGATGGTTCCCTGCGCAAGGAAGTCAACCTTTCCGATTTTCTTAGCTTCTTCCTCGAATACACGGATGAATTCTTCACCGATGATTTTACGCTTGCGCTCAGGCTCTGTGACGCCTGCAAGCTTGCTGTAGTAGCGCTCCTGTGCATTGACGCGGACAAAGTTGATGTCGAACGAACCGCCTTTGCCGAATACGCCCTCTACCTCATCGCCCTCGTTCTTGCGGAGAAGTCCGTGGTCTACGAATACGCAGGTGAGCTGCTTGCCGATTGCCTTGGCAAGGAGTGCTGCGAGTACTGATGAGTCTACTCCACCCGAAAGTGCAAGGAGCACTTTGCCGTCACCGACCTGCTCTCTGATTTCTTCGATTGTGTTTTTGACGAATGAATCCATCTTCCATGTGCCTGCACATCCACATACGCCACGGACGAAATTGTAAATCATCTGTGTTCCGTTCTTGGTGTGAAGTACCTCCGGATGGAACTGTACTGCATATAATTTCTTCTCAACATTCTGTGTTGCGGCTATTGGACAGTCTGCAGTGTGCGCAACTACCTCAAAGCCCGGTGCAGCCTCTGCAATTCTGTCGAAATGACTCATCCAGCATACTGATTCTGATGGCAGATCCTTGAACATCACGCCGTTTGCAGAATATGTGATTTCTGTCTTTCCATACTCTCCAACCTCAGGTGTGATTACCTTTCCGCCTAATTTATGCATCATAAGCTGTGCACCGTAGCAGATGCCAAGCACCGGTATTCCCAGCTCAAACAGCTCTTTCTGGTATGATGGAGAATTCTCTTCATAACAGCTGTTTGGACCTCCTGTAAGGATGATGCCCTTTGGATTCATTTCTTTGATTTTCTCAATGTCTATTTTGTATGAGTAAATCTCACAGTACACGTTGCACTCGCGGACACGACGCGCAACAAGCTGATTGTACTGACCACCAAAGTCTATGACTATGACCTTTTCCTGATCCATGTTTTCCTCCTAATTGTTTATTCGCTATGCTGCTGTTTTACAATCTTTGAAACGTCACGTAATTGCTGTTTGCCACACTGTGGTGTAAACAATAACAAAAACATAACATATGTTATCTGCTGCCATCTCATTGATTACGTAAAAGCAACATGTATTCTTATGTCATTATAGATTACGGAGTGCTTATCTGCAAGCGATTTTGTTAAATTTCTGTTTTGATTTTATGTGCAATTACGTTATAATGAATTATAAACACTTTTATAGGCTGGGAGGTTTCATCATGAGTTTTAAAATAATCACTATAAGCCGAGAGTTTGGCAGTGGCGGTCGCTTTATAGGCGAGCAGATTGCTCAAAAATGCGGCATTGAGTTTTACGATAAAAAAATAATTGAGCATGTGGCAAATGAGCTCGGTATCTCTGAGCAGATTGTCGCAAACCAGGGCGAATATGCACCTGCCGGAAGCATTTTTTCATATGCATTTGTGGGGCGCGACATCACAGGAGTTTCTCTTTCCGACCAGATTTTCAATATCCAGCAGAAGCTCATCAAGGATATTGCGCAAAAAGAGCCATGCGTTATTGTGGGACGTTGCGCAGACTACATTCTTTCTGACAGGGATGATGTGCTGAATGTTTTTATAGAGGCAAACACCCCTGAGAAGGCTGCAAGAATAAAAAAGCTCTACCAAAAAAGCGATGACGAGGTCAAAAAGCTGCTAAAGGATGTCGATAAGAAGCGCTCTGTAAATTACCGCTACTTCACCGATAAAGAATGGGGCAACAGGAAAAATTATGACCTGGTGCTCAACAGCTCTGTGCTTGGATACGATAAATGTATTGAGCTCATCGCATCCGCATATGCTTAATTCACTTAAGATCCAGCTTTCCTGCGGTTAAGAAACCGTTTTCTTATTTTATTACGAAAAACGTAAATAGAATTACAACCTGTGTGTAATATTAAAAATACTCCCGCATAAACTGTAACAACAGAATATGCAGGAGTATTTTTTGAAATCATATATTGAGACAAGGGCGGTGGAAATCGCCAACTACATAGTTGAAAACAATGCCACGGTGCGTCAGGCTGCAAAGCAGTTTGGCATCAGCAAATCCACTGTGCACAAGGATATCACGGATGCTGACAGGCTGCTTCGCATTGACCCGGAGCTTGCCGCAAAGGCGCGTCACATTCTCGATATCAACAAGTCCGAGCGCCATATCCGCGGCGGACTTGCCACCAGAGAGAAGTATCTGCATCTGCCTCATGTGCATGCCGGCTGAGTGCATGGAGGCTTCTATCTCGGCATTGCCAGGTGCGCCGCTTTCCGTACATCTAAGGCTTTTCGTTAATTCAAGACCTGTGTCACATAACTCGTGAACACGCCGTACAGCCGATTACCTCCGGATATTTTCATATTCCGGTGTTTACTGTGTCACATGACTTGTGAGCACGCCGTACAGCCACTTGCCCTCATCACTTAAATCCTCATAGGTGAAGCCGCTTGTCTTATCGCAGGCAGTGGTTAGAAGCGCTGATTTTTCGTCCTTATTGGACAGATTCCAGCACACATAGCTGATGCCGTAGCTGTCGAGCAGGCTGATCCAGCTGTTTGCGGAATCTATGTCCACCTGACCGTTTCCGTCGGCGCTGCAGATGCCAAACTCTGATACAAATATCGGCAGTCCTGCGTCTGCCGCCGATTTTAGCTTGTTTTGCAAGTCCTCCTTGTGGGTTGCGGCATAGAAATGCAGTGTATACATGATATTATCATAGCCTGTGACAGGGTCCTTGACTGCCTCATCCACATCCTGGCTCCAGTTAGGTGTGCCTATCAGTATGACTGCATCCTTGTCGTAGCTTCTGATTGACGGAATGACCTCGCTGGCATAAAACTTCACATCTCCCCAGGTCGCACCTTTGCACGGCTCATTGCAAATCTCGTAAATCACGTTGTTGTATGAGGCATACTGCTGTGCCATTTTGGCAAAAAATGTCTTTGCCACATCACTGTAGCGGTTTGGATTTCCCTCGTTTAGCACATGCCAGTCGATGATGACATACATGTCATTGTTTAGTGCGTACTGCACGCCGTTTTGCACAAGTGTCTCAAGCTGCTGCCTGTCACCATCTGTGCAGTAGCCACCGCTTTCGTAGGTGTACATGGCGAGCCTCACCACGTTTGCTCCAAAGCTTTTCAGCGTGGCAAAGCAATCATTGGTCACATACTGTGGATACCACGCAAGACCGTGTGTGCTGACTCCGCGAAGCTGCACCTCGTTGTTATTTTGATCAACGAGCTTGCTGCCCTCCACATGCAGCTTACCGTTTACTGACGGACAGGCAAGAACTGAGCTCTCCTGTCCGTTTTCTGTGGTGAGCTGCTCTGTGTCAGCCACATTCTGATTTTCTGTACTGCTTTGCGTACTGTCCTCAGTATTATTTTCTGCAGAATTCACCGACTCAGTGGCTTTCTCATCTGTCTGTGATTCTGTCTCTTTGTTGCCCTTGTTACCACATCCTGTAAAAATCCCAAGCACCAGCACTGCAGCCAATACCAATGCTATATATTTCTTCATATTGTTATACTGTCTGACTGATTACTGAATTGATGTAACCTTGTAGTCCTCAGCCTCTACAGTCTCCTTTAATTTCTCATCGGAAATGTCAGAGCTTAATGTCACTACTGCAGTTCCGCTCTCATGGCTTACTGCTGCCTCACTAACTGCATCAAGCGCCTCGAGTGCCTTCTTTACTCTTGCCTCGCAGTGGCCGCACATCATTCCTTCGATATTCATTGTCTTTGTCATTGATTTTTCCTCACTTTCATTTGGTTCATTTGTTTTGTTTTTTCTATCTGGTGTTGCTTTTCTGTCATGCTTAGGATCATACACCCTGCACAGATTCAGCCGCAGGGCATTGGTAACAACGCAGAAGCTCGACAGGCTCATCGCCGCCGCTCCAAACATCGGATTGAGCTTCCATCCTAATAAAGGATACCACAAACCGGCCGCAAGTGGAATACCTATTACATTATAGAAAAATGCCCAGAACAGATTTTCGTGTATATTTGTCAATGTAGCACGGCTTAACCGCACTGCTGCCGGTACATCTATCAGGCGGCTCTTCATCAGGACAACATCCGCTGCATCTATTGCCACATCACTTCCCGCGCCGATTGCAATTCCCATATCCGCACGTGTGAGCGCCGGTGCATCATTGATTCCGTCACCAACCATGGCTACCCTGCCCTGTTTTTTTAGCTTCCTTATGACAGCCTCCTTACCATCCGGAAACACACCTGCGATGACTTCGTCCACTCCCGCCTGCTTTCCAATGGCATTGGCAGTCTGCTCGTTGTCACCTGTGAGCATAACAACTCTGATACCCATATTTTTAAGCTGTCTGACAGCTTCCGGACTGTCCTCCTTTATTGTATCTGCAACGGCTATGATACCGCAAAGCCTGTCATCTGCGGCAAAGAACAGAGGAGTTTTTCCTTCCTTTGAAAATTCGACAGCTTTCGCACGCATATCATCTGACACCTTTACAAATTTGCTGACAAAAGCAAGATTTCCTGCTTTTATCATTTTGCCTGCAAGTATTGCAGTCAGACCATTTCCTACAACAGCGCTAAAATCCGTCACCTCTGCGACAGCGATTTCGTCCGTTTTAGCGCGCTCCATAATGGCTTTTGCAAGCGGATGCTCGCTCTTGGCCTCGACTGATGCGGCTATTGCAAGAAGCTTTCCGGCATTATTGCCGGTTTCCTCAAAAAATTTCTCATCCGGCACGATATCCGTCACCTTCGGCTCACCGCTTGTTATGGTGCCTGTCTTATCAAGAGCCACAATCTGTGTGCGGCCTGTTGCCTCAAGGCTTGCCGCTGTCTTGAAGAGTATACCGCTCTTTGCGCCCTTGCCATTTCCTACCATTATCGCAACAGGAGTTGCCAGTCCAAGTGCACACGGACAGCTTATCACGAGCACCGAAATGCCTCTGGCAAGCGCAAAGCCCACGGTCTCACCGGCTATAAGCCATGCTATTATTGTAATGATTGCAATTGTAATAACCGCCGGCACAAATACTCCCGATACCCTGTCAGCGATTTTTGCAATAGGTGCCTTTGTCGCTGCGGCATCAGAAACCATCTGTATAATCTGTGAGAGCGTGGTGTCTTCGCCAACTCTCGTTGCACGGCATTTTATAAAGCCTGACTGGTTCACTGTGGCAGCGCTTACTGCATCTTTCGGCTGCTTATCCACAGGGATGCTCTCTCCTGTGAGTGCCGATTCGTTGACAGCGGTTGTTCCATCTATTATTTCACCGTCCACAGGGATATTTTCCCCCGGTCTGACCACGAAAATATCGCCCTTTTTCACTGCATCCACAGAAATTTCCTGCTCCACGCCATCCCTTACAACGGTTGCTGTCTTTGGGGCAAGCTGCATCAGGCTCTTTAAAGCGTCTGTTGTTTTGCCCTTTGAGTGCGCTTCAAGCATTTTTCCGACAGTAATCAGTGCCAAAATCATGGCTGCGGATTCAAAATAAAACTCATGCATATATGACATGACCGCATCCATATCGCCATTCACCTGCGCAGCTGTCATGGCAAAAAGTGCATACACGCTGTATCCAAACGATGCCGCAGATCCAAGCGCAACAAGCGTATCCATGTTGGGAGCGCCGTGAATCAAGCCCTTAAAGCCACTGATAAAAAACTTCTGGTTTATGACCATTACCGCCACTGTAAGCAGAAGCTGCAAAAGCCCCATAGCCACATGGTTTCCATTGAAAAACTCAGGCAACGGCCAGCCCCACATCATATGTCCCATGGAAAAATACATGAGAACAACTAAGAATATGAGCGATGCTATAAGCCTGTTGCGCAGCTTCGGTGTCTCCCTGTCTACAAGCGCATCCTGCGCTGCCTTTAGCTGCTCTAAGCTGTTATTCGCTTTGTCATTTTCTGATTCTGTTGCTGTGCCTTTGGGACTCGCTCCATAGCCCGCCTGCTCTACCGCCTCCACTATCTGCGCATCTGTCGCGCTTCCCTCGACTCCCATCGAGTTGGTCAAAAGGCTGACAGAGCAGCTCGTCACACCATCAACCTTAGAGACAGCCTTTTCCACTCTGGCAGAGCATGCCGCACAGCTCATTCCTGTAACTGTATATTGCTTCATACTGTCTGTATTTCCTTCTTTCTACTATTTGAATCTAACTATTCAAAAGCCTTTTCTAAAATCTCTCAATTCCTGTCACCTTGAAATCCAGTCTTTCGATGGCAAATGTGATTTCCTCATCGCTTAGCTCTCTGGTTGCCTCAACATGTGCCACGCCATGCTTTAAATCCACATCTGCCGATACTCCGCTCATCTTCTGAAGTGAGCGTGTGACTGAGTTCTTGCAGTTCATGCAGTGCATTCCGTCTATGTGCACATCTGCTCTCGTGACAATCTCGCCTGTAAGCTGTACTGTGGCTTCCTCGTCCTCCTTCATGGCTCCACCGCCACAGCAGGCGCCCTCGCCCTTTGAATGCTTTATAGTCTCCTTTAAGCCCACAATCACCAGTGCGGCAATTATTGCTATTATTAATATTGTGATTATTGTACTCATTTTTATACCTGCCTTCTTATAATACTACTTCATAAGCTTCTGCAGTGTGTTCAAAAGCTCATCTATTGTCTCATCCTTGCCGGCTCTTATGTCATCTGCCACACACGTCTTTATATGATTGGCCAAAAGGACTTTATTGAAGCTGTTGAGCGCAGCATTTGCGGCCGCCACCTGTGTGATGATGTCAGGGCAGTAGCAATCCTCATCCAGCATACGCTTGATTCCACGGATCTGCCCCTCTATACGGCTAAGTCTGTTGATGAGATCCTTATATTCCTTCTCTGACCGCTCTTTTTTGCGGTTGCAGCAACAGCATTTGGTTTCTTTTTCTGTCATGTGTACCTCCATTTGTTCTTTGTTCCGCATTATGTATTTGTTTCACATGTCTAACCATACCCCTTATGGGTATCTGTCTACAAGAGCATTATATACCCCGGTAGGGTATATTGCAAGGGTAGATTTCCTTATTGAGAAATTTTCATGTTATACCATACTTTTATAATAAAAGCATGCAAGCTGTGTCCTGTCCCTCAGCTGCAGCTGCTCATAAATAGCTCTGCCTCATATGAATATATACAACGAAAAAGCCGGTACATCATGCTTCCATGAATGTACCGGCTTTAAATACTTAGCAGTCCGTACGGGAATCGAACCCGTGTTTCCGCCGTGAGAGGGCGGCGTCTTAACCGCTTGACCAACGAACCGTGTATTATAATATCATGGTCAAACGAATAATGCAAGTACTTTTTTAATTTTTTTCAAAAAATTTTTTCCGTTCATTTACCTTAAACATTATCCCTTTAAATGCTTCTGGCTTTAATTCCATTTTCGTCCCTATGTATGCTCTGTGATAATCTATTATATTCCGGCTCCTTATCTCAAAGCACGCGTTCTTATCCTCATATTTTATTTATACGTTTTCCTCTTGAATAAGATTATACACCTCTTTGGTCACACAACGGTCACACGGAGCCCTTTTCCACGGATTTTGTAAAAAGTATACATTGAAAATGCCGAAAGCTGTATAATTTTAGACAATTTTCGGCATTTACGTATTTTTTGTTCGTTATAATCAACTATTATTTATTATATTTTTTGTATATCTTTTCAAAAGCAGGCATGGAGCGTTTTATCATTTCCCACAAAATCTATCAGGGCTGTTTTGGAAATTTTCCCTCATAATAATATTCTTCATTTTTTCTACATTAGCTTTAATGTTTTTTATAATTCCATACGTTCTACACCTATATAACTCTCACCGTAATTTCTATTGCAACTCTAACATTATCGTTATCATTACTGCCCCTTCACTATGAGGTGCTAATATACCGTATTTAATCTGAGACCAGTGGTATCCTTACCTTGCTGACTTCATCCCCGAATATATAATATGCATCACCCGGTTCGATTTTCTTTTGATTCTTTCTCTTTATAGCCAGCGGTATATCCACTATCTTGCAATTATCCAGGTTATCAAAAAACAGTATGCTTTTAGTCTCCTTCATCATTTTATATATATCAGGCGAACCATATGCTATCTGTGCATTTGGTACTGCCCCAAACAGGAGATACACATTTAATACCTTATATTTGCCCATAATATTTTTAAGAGCATTAAGAGCATCCTTGCTATCTGATATCGCTGTATATACCTCCTGACTGTTTATTATGATCAGGGTGATTTCTTTTTCCGGATTTTCCTGATGGATGAGTCTCTTATATTTTTCCTCTAAGAGAACCTCTATCATTATTATTTTCTGTATAAATTCATCCGGATCCAGATCATAGCTTACATTTTCCTGACCGATATCAGACAGCTTGCGCCTGAAATCATCAGCTATATATATATGAGTATCTATTTCGCTGTTTAACATCTGCAACGCAAAATATTTTATAAAATTTGTTCTGCCCATATTATCAGCTCCGGAGATAGTTATGATATTGCATTTATTATGATCTGTGTAAACCGGGGCGACTGTGTCGTATGCAATTCCTATAATGTTCTCATCATTTTTTCTTCTGAATGTGTGATCCACATAATCCGGTGTGAGCAATTCAGGAATTTCCGGTATCTTGTCAGCAGTGATATTCCCATATACAGCATTTATCTGATCTACAAATGCATGCATATTATTAACACGTTCAATTTCCTTAGTTCCCTCAAACGCTAAAAATGTCTGGCACTCGTATATTTCCCCATCAATTTCTGTCAGGCACCTGCCAGCAGTCTCATCCGGTCTGAGTTTACAGCTTCCATAAAGAGTCATATACTCACTTGATTCATTACAAAACATAGCTATTCTGCCGGAAAAGTTTGCCAGATACTTATATCCCAGTCCTGTTGTCTGTAAATTTGAAATAATGAAACTTATTCCTACAGAGCCACCTTCTCTGCACAGATTGAGCAGTATGTCACTATCCTGCAGATACAGTTCTTTTAATGCAGTATAATTGTCTATGAGTACCACTATCTGAGGTATATCTGTAAATCCCGCCTCGCGATATGATGTGTATGAGCTTACTCCCGCTTCAAGCAGTCTTTCACGCCTTTCTTCTATCTGTTCACTCAGGTATTTAAACAGATTCTTCAACCTTTCATCGTCAGATGGGCATACTACACCTCCTACATGAGCCAGCTTCTCAAAATTTTTAAGTACCATTGATGCAAAATCAATAATATATATGCTAAGCTCTTCCGGTGAATAGTTTTCTGCCAGATTCCTCACTATCAATTCGAGAAGATTGGTCTTGCCAAACTGCGATGCTCCTATGATAATAGTATTTTTGTTACCTATCTCTATTACTGTCCGCCCCTGTCTCTGCCTGTCCGGATCGTCGTATATTCCTATTACAGCAGTCGTGGAAAGAGGGGTATCATTATGTGCCAGTTCGGCATCATATACTATCACTTCTTCCAGCGCAGGCAGACATATATCCGGCAGTTTTTTTACTCCATTGGCTTTACAGTATTTATCTACATATTCGACAACCGCCTCCAATTGTGACCTTGACTGCTCTGAATTCTCGAGCTTATGCTTATATACCAAATTCTTTTTTCCCGAAAAATCAAGTTCATATATATCAAACGGTGTATCATCTTCACCATTTATGCTCTCGGGGCTGCCAGAATATCCCGACTGGAACAATTCAAATATCTCATTATTTCCGACCTGCAAATAAGCCCGGCCCGGTTCTTTTATTTCTGCGGCTAAAGGAGATTTCAAGACTTCATTACTATCCTCCTGCGTCTGTACTTTAAGACACAATTTAAACTTTGAATTACTCCAAATCTGGTCATTAACCTGTCCTGCCGGTTTTTGTGTTGCCAGTATCAGGTGAACTCCCAGGCTTCGTCCTATTCTGGCTGCACTAATCAGCTCCTTCATAAATTCCGGCTGCTCTGCCTTTAACTCAGCAAACTCATCTACAATAATGACAAGGTGTGGTAATGCCACTTTTGCTTGTCCCTCTTTATATGCCTTTATATATTTATCTATATGATTAACATTGAGCTGTGCAAACAGATTCTGTCTTTTCAGCAGTTCAGCCTTTATTGACCTGAGTGATCTGTCTATTGCCTTTCCATCAATGTTTGTTATGGCACCAATCAAATGAGGCAGCTTTCTAAACTGATTAACCATTCCTCCACCCTTAAAATCAATTATCACAAAACCTATTTCATACGGATGAAATAACGTTGCTGCCCCAAGTATAAACGTCTGCAAAATCTCACTTTTTCCTGAGCCTGTTGTTCCGGCCACAAGTCCATGCGGACCGTGAAATTTCTCATGCAGATTTAGATAAACAATCTCATCCTTCACATTTACTCCCAACGGAACTGCCATTGTTTCATATATTTTTGATGAATTCCATCTCTCCTTCAAATTCAATGCCTGCACCGAGTTGATTCCAAGCAGCTCAAACAAAGATATGTTCTTACGCAAAGAGCCTGCCAGGCTTATTTCTTCACACTCCACCGGTTCCAAAATGCTGACCGCCTTCTGTACACGCCAATCAGGTATATTCTCATACTCAAAATATTTCTTTTGCGTCTTATTGACCGAATCATATATCATAGCACTCTCATTGTCGAATATATCAATTATTCTGCTACAATATAATGGCAGCAAAGACGGCTTTGATTCAAAAAATATAAAGACAGTATCGAGCTCTGATGCATGCTCTATAAATTTTGAAATAGGATGACTCTTTATGCCATAGTCCTGCATTACAATTATTATATTAAATCTGCCATGTACTTTTTCATCTTTTCGTATAGAAAGCTCTTTATACAAATTTTCAAATACTCTGTTTTTGCTTTCCTGATCGCAAACTATATTTCTATTGCCATTCGAGCTATTCAAAGCTTTTATTCCCCTAAGCCAATTATACTTTCCGATATTATCATCAAGTAATGCATATATACAGATATCACCATAATACTGTCTGCTGATAATATCCATAATCATATTCTTCATCATCGAATACAACGAATCCGCATCTCCGACAACCCCCACCGCATTAGCATCCTTCAGACTCATCACAACCGGCGCCTTTTCAATATCCATATATTCTCCTGCCACATGCTCAGGCAGACTGCTAAGATCATCTCCAACCTCAAGTTTCTCTTGTTTTTTATAGTCTACCTGCCGCAATGACTCAACGTTTCCCCTCCCCAGATACACTTCAAGGAAATCTTCATCTGTAGATATACGATCAAATAATACCGGGTCAAAATTCTCTATATGTTCAATATCCTGCTCTATGCTATAATACTGAGCGTTTAGACAATCTAACTCCTCTCTTCTTGCAGCTTCTATCTCATTACGTTTTTTTGCTATGTATTCAAGATATGTGTCTCTTCGTTTTACAAGGTCTTTCTTATACTTCTTTTGTTTATTTATAATACCAAATATGGATGTAAAGACTCCAACACCCATGGAACATATACTAAATGCAACAAAAGCTCCATTTGACTTGCTCATCACTCCTCTAAGCAGCACTACCAGAGCAAACATAATAATCGAAGGCATCAATGAAGTAACCAGATTGAGTTCCGGTTTTGTCGGAATAGTACCCGGATCTAATATTTCTATTGGAGTTTTATCTCTTTTTGCCTGTATTCGCGTATTACGAATAAAGACAGGATATGTTGTATGTATATCCAAGCTCTCCGGTCTGACCTCAACTCCATTTGTTCTGATAGCTCCATAATCAAAGAAAATTTTTCCATTATTGTAATATGCAGTAAAATCTCCTATTGATATGAAATCATGATTTTTTACTGTTGCAATCCTTTGAATACTTTTTCCATTTACTAATGTGTTGTATGACGAACTATATTCCGATAACATAGCACATGATATATCATCTTTCACCTGCAATCCTACTCTCACAGCTCTACCATATGCACTGTCAAGCTGTATATGTGCATCAGGTGCATTCCCTATTATCAGGACATATCCCGGATTTAATTCTATTGACCATCCATAATTTTCCATTTTCATTTTCTCCCAAATATAATTGTCGAACCATTCCTAACACCAAAATCCTCAAGCATCCTGTTTCCTTTCAAAAATGCAATTGGCTGCTCACAGGCCATATAACATTCATTCTCATTGGCTTCATCAATTTGCAGATTATATGCTTTGTTTAATGCAGTCACCAGAGCTTTTGCTGTTATATTCAAGGGGATTTCCAATTCATGTCTTTTTCCATTATTTTCATTCACAAAATTTACAATAACCTTTTCACTATCTTCCATTACGATGCTCCTCTTTACATTATTACGTCAATTTTTAGGTTGGTAATGTTAAAAGCACATTGCGTGTAACAACATTTTTCAATTATGTAAATACTATTTCTTTTACAACTCGCATAGTACTTTATCTGCCCGCAACCTTTCTATAAAATCCTCTATTGCTTCCGTTTCCGTATTATACTTATCAACTGAGTTAGTAATTTTACTAGCACGTTCATCCGTCACATATACTATCCATTTTTCATTTTCTTTCTTAAGCACTACTTCATTTTCTCTATTTTCTCGTTCTTCGCATAAATTGTAACCTTGAAGACTTTCCTCTTGTATTATTTTTCTTGCATCCTCTATTTTCATCTTCTGACCTCCATACTAGTTTATTTCTCTTAATAATCCTAATCTTTCTAATTCTACCGTTGACGAAAGTTCATACTGTATTGCTCCTCCTTTCCCCCATCCTTCAACTGCTGCTTTTCCTTTATATGAAGCCAATCTACTATAATCTCCTTTTAGTAAAATTTTAGGGTATTCAAAGTTTTTTAGGGTCTTTACTTTTTAGGGTCTTTCGTTCGGGTTCTTCAGTAGGGTCTTTCAGTAGGGTCTGGTTTTAGGGTTTATCGTGAGGGTTTGAACCTATATTTATAATAAAAACAGGGTATGTTAGCTCGTATTGCACAAGCTAATCTACCCTGTTTCTTTTTTGTCCTGCCTTATTTATGATTGTTTTGCGGAAATAAAATTTCAAAGGAGGACAAATGAATAATATCACAGATTTACTAGACCTTGAAGACTCTGATATAAAGATTTCAGACATTATTATTGAAGGTCAAACCAAAACTCTTATTATCGAAACTCCACCTGTTGCCAGCTATTGTCCAATCTGTGGGTTTCGCATGCACTCTCGTGGTGTAAAGAAAAGGACTATTAACCATCCCATTCTTCAGGATGGTTATTCCTTGATTCTACTACTCAAACAGCGCCGCTGGCGTTGTTCCAATCCAGACTGTCTGTATGAAGTTAATGAATCCTTCCGCTTTGTTAACAAGGGACGTAGAACTACAAATGCAACTGACATGCTCATTGTAGAGGCATATCGAAATCTTTTAGAAACATCCGCATCTATCGCTAAAAGATTCCATATGTCTGACACATATGTGCATGAGATCTTTGACCGTTATGTCAAGCTGGACAGGCTTCCTCTTACAGATGCCATTTCCATTGATGAAGTTCACCTAGATATGGATGATGACTGTAAATACGCATTGGTCATCCAGGATTTCCATACCGGTGACCCCATTGACTTGCTTCGCAGCCGAAGAACTTCCGTAACGGAACCGTACTTTGTCTCAATCCCTGCAACAGAACGGAATCAGGTAAAATACCTTATTTCCGACATGTACAATCCTTATATTGCCTATGTAGAAAAGTACTTCCCCAACGCAGTCCCTGTTGTTGATTCCTTTCATGTAATTCAATGGATTACACGCTCTATTGACAATTACATACGGCAGCTTCTAAAAAAATACAGGCAACGCGACCGTGAATATCAGGACAAGCTTTCCTATGAACAGCAACGACCTGTTTCACTTCCGCCATCAGACGAAGTATACCTTCTGCAAAAATACAGATGGTTAATTCTGTCCAATCAGTCCAACATCCGGTACCACAGTGACCCTCGCATGGATTCTCATTTTCATGTATTAATGAACACCTATGATTACGAAGATGCTCTCTTTCGAATTGATCCAAACTTGAAAGATTTTCGAGACTTAAAAGAGATGTACGTACAGTTTAATTCGCGA
>ENA-OYWU01000782-OYWU01000782.1-human-gut-metagenome-genome-assembly--contig:-NODE-782-length-15994-cov-7.437480_pt1 | contig 15994 bp, 9 predicted proteins | sample MGYA00244173_ERZ653403 | MGnify/ENA primary metagenome ERZ653403 (study PRJEB26926, sample SAMN06165043) | human gut metagenome | biome: ENVO:00009003; feature: ENVO:2100002; material: ENVO:00002003...
GTATAAGAGACAGGGATGCGGGCTTCCCAACCCAGAGCGCTTGCGCCGAGCACTGCCGCATCGGCTTCCTTCAGCTCCGATACCAGGATTTTCACTTTACCTTTCCAAAGATTCATCACATGATTCTCGAAAGAGTTTCTCAAAGGCTTCATCAGCATCTCGCCGCTTTTGGCCAGACCGCCGAAGATAACGAACGCTTCGGGAGCTGAGAAAGCGGTGAAATCGGCCAGAGCCTGACCGAGAATTTCGCCGGTGAAGTTGAAGATATCTTTTGCGAGCTGATCGCCGGCCACAGCTGCATCGTAAACGTCTTTCGAAGTTATGTCGTCGATCTGCATGTTGCGCAGCAGCGACTCGTCGCTGGGACGCGCCTCAAGGAATTCGCGGGCGGTGCGTGCCACGCCGGTGGCCGAGCAATAAGTTTCGAGGCATCCGGTGCGTCCGCAGCCGCAGAGGCGCCCGTTGTTGCGCTTCATGGTCACGTGGCCGAGCTCGCCGGCAAAACCGTCGTGTCCGTAGACAAGCTGGCCGTTTATCACGATGCCGGAACCCACGCCAGTGCCGAGGGTGATCATGATGAAATCCTTGAGTCCGCGTGCCGCGCCATAGGTCATTTCGCCGATTGCGGCGGCGTTGGCATCGTTGGTCACGGATACGGGAATGCCGAATTTGTCGGCCACAAGCTGAGCCAGAGGTATCGGGGTGGGCCAGGGGAGGTTGACACCGTCCTCGATGTTGCCGGTGTAGTAGTTGGCGTTGGGCGCGCCTATACCGATGCCGTGAATTTTGTCGTCGGCATTATGTTCTGTGATAAGTTTTGAAAGCTCGGTGTGCAGTTCTTCGATATAATCTTCGACCGCAGCGTGTTTGCGTGTTTTGATTGAGGAACTTGCGATTACGGCACCGCGTGCGTCGACAATTCCGAACACTGTGTTTGTTCCGCCGATGTCGATTCCGACTACATAAGGTTTGCTCATTTTAAGGTAAGATATTAAGTTTTGGTTTTAGATGTATTTTTGATGTTATCTTCAGGGCAAAGATAACAAAAAATATGATACGCCGGTTGCTTTGTACTCATAAATAAACATAAGGCCACGCTGCTGAATAAACATAAGTCCACGCTGCAGTGGCATGCTTACCTGAGTGCACCCCGGCATTCTGTGCATCCTTTGCGGGTGCTTGACATGAAAAGGCGCTGTGCCTTCGTTTAAAAAGATGGTCACAGCGCCGTAAAGCATGGTTGCAGGCTTTTCCCCGGAATTTACTGTTTAGGGGTTATGGAGATTGCGAAACCTCCGCCGGGTGCTGCCTTGAGGTCGAGCTTGGTTTTGGATGTGACCTCTTTGCGGGTGATGGTGTAGGCCTGCGGGTTGGTGAGATAATGCGCGTCGGGCGCGTCGGCGTAGATTACAGCCTCATATTTGCGACCCTTGTCGAGAAAATCGAGCGGCAGGCGGGTGGTGTGGCCATGCTCGGAGGCGGTGCAGCCCACAAACCAGTTGTCGGTGCCTTTGGCTTTGCGGGCAGCCACGATGTAGCGTCCGGGTTCGGCCTCAAGGTATTTGCTGTCGTCCCAGTCAACGGCCACATCTTTGATGAACTGGAAGGCATCCATGAAACGCTCATACGATTCGGGCACGTCGGCCGCCATCTGGAGCGGGCTGTACATGGTGACATAAAGGGCGAGCTGGCGGGCGAGGGTGCTGTTCACGTGTCCCACGCTGTTGGGGTTGACTTTCTGCATGTTCATCTCGAAGATGCCGGGAGTGTAGTCCATCGGGCCGCCCTGCAGGCGGGTGAAGGGGAGCACCGTGGTGTGCGAGGGTTTGTTGCCGGCGAACGACTCGTATTCCGTGCCGCGTGCCGATTCGTTGCCGATGAGGTTGGGATATGTGCGGCACAGACCGGTGGGACGCACTGCCTCATGGGCATTCACCATGATTTTATGCTTGGCAGCTTCCTTCACGGCGTAGAGGTAATGGTTGTTGAGCCATTGGCCGTAGTGGTGCTCGCCGCGCGGAATCATGTCGCCTACATATCCGCTCTTCACGGCGTTGTAGCCGTATTTGTTCATCAGATTGTAGGCCTGCTCCATGTGGCGCTCATAATTGCGCACCGATCCGGAGGTTTCGTGGTGCATCATCAGCTTGACGCCTTTCGAAGCGGCATATTTGTTGAGCCCTTCAAGGTCGAAGTCGGGGTAGGGTGTTACGAAGTCGAACACATAATCCTTGGAGTGTCCGAACCAGTCCTCCCAACCCACATTCCAGCCTTCCACGAGCACCTGGTCAAAGCCATGCTCCGCGGCGAAGTCGATGTAGCGCTTCACGTTCTCTGTGTTGGCCGGATGGCGTCCGTGAGGCTTGGTCTTGCTGTAGTCGATTGTGTCGAGTTTCACGGAGGGGAGGTCGTAGGTATAGCTCCATTCCTTGCCGTGGCCGATCATTTCCCACCATACGCCCACATATTTCACGGGTTTGATCCAGGAGGTGTCCTCGTAGGCGCAAGGTTCGTTGAGGTTGAGGATGAGGTTGGATGCGAGCATGTCGCGGGCATCGTCGCTCACCATCACCGTGCGCCACGGGGTCTTGGCAGGCGCCTGCATGTAGGCCTTGTTTCCCTTGGCATCGGGAGTGAGCCACGATTCGAACACCATGTTCTTGTCGTCGAGGTTGAGGTGCATGCACGAATAGTCAACCAGCGCGGCTTCGTGGATGTTGATGTAGAGGCCGTCGTCGGTTTTCAGCTGCAGGGAGGTCTGCACACCTGTGGGTGAGAACTGAGTCTGCGAGGCGTTGCTTGTGATGGCGCCCTGCATGAGCGAGCGGATTTCCGACAGGCGCGATTCCGTGTAGTCGTATTCCTGTGTGTCGTAGTCGCCTGCAATCCACCATGCGGTGTGGTCGCCGTCCATGCCGAACTGCGAGTGCTCCTCTTTCACAACGAAGTACACAAGGTTCTTCTGCTGCGGGAATTCATAGCGGAATCCCATGCCGTCGTCGTACACGCGGAACCGGAGGTTCATGAATCGGTCGGTCTCCGGCTGTTTCATCTCCACCAGGAGTTCGTTGTAATGGTTGCGGATGTCGCGTGTCTCGCCCCATACGGGCTGCCATGTCTCGTCGGTGGATCCGGTTTTAGTGCCGATGATTTCAAAGCCTTTCATGAGGTCGGGCGCGTCGGCCAGTTCGAGCCCGAGATGCGAGGGGCGCACAACGGTCTTGCCGTCGAAGGTCATGGAGTAGGTGGGCACCCCGTCGGGGGTGTCGACCGACACCATGATTCGTCCGTCGGGCGAGGTCACATCCACTGCGGCGGCCAAAAGCGGCATCGCTGCCAGTGCTGCTGTTAAAAATCGGTATGTCATTTTGCTGTCTGGGAGTTTTGAAGGAGGATAATGGAGAGGATGTTGCAAAACTGCCGAATTCCGGGATTATGCAACACCTTCGTCGCGTTTATTCGATTACGATCATCGCCCAGTATTTGAGCGAGGGGAGGGTGAAGGTCACTTTCCCGTCGGTCTGGGTGAAGGGGAGTTCCACCACGGCGCCCCCGTGATAGTCGGGCGATGCCGTCCAGATGCGGTTCACCTTGGTGGGATAATCCACGGTGAGCGGGAGGTCGAGGGTGAGGCGCGGTGCGGTGCGTGTGCCGTTGAGGTCGCGCCAGCTCAGGTTGTCGATATTGCGGAAGTTGAGCAGATGAATCACATCGGCGTTACCCACTTTGCGGGCATACGTGGTGACGTTGCCGCGTTTCGGCGGCCATGCGGCTACTGAGACCTTTTTCGAGGCGTCGGCGCATGCAAGCCCGGACTGGAATTCTGCCTGGGTGGAGGTGCCGCGCAGCAGATTCTGGTAAGCGGTCATGAAGTCGTAGTAGCGAATCATGGCGGTGCGCAGCTCCTCGGTCATTGCCAGGGGAGAGGCAGGGAAATATTCGCGCGAGAGCATGTGGTCGCCCAGCTCGAGGTGCGAGCCGCCGAGAGCCATCATCACGGCATCGGCCATAAGGATACCGGGGGTGTTGAACTCGCCGCTGGTGCTTCCGGCCTTGTCATAGTTCATGTAGGCTGCAAACACCGTGCGCAGCGAGTTGGAGCTGTAGGTGTCGTTTGCCTTTATGATTCTGTGAAGGTCCTCGAAATCGGGTTCGTCGCCCCATACTTCGTTGTAGCAGAAGTCCACTTTGCCCGAACCTGCAATCTGCGAGGCTCCGTAGCTGCTCACGGCGTTCATCACCAGACGTTTCTCCGGATGGCGGGTTTTCATTGCATCGATAAACGAGCCATATCCTTTGGGGAGGTTGATTTTAGTGCCGTTCCAGTCGTAGAGGTCGGCGCGCTGGCCGAGCTGGTCGATCTGATAGCCGTCGAAAGCGAAATTGGCATAGACATCGTCGTTGCGGTCGCCGATGTACTGCTGCCATTCGGTGTTGGAGGGGTCGACAAGGTAGATGCTGCTTTTCCATGATGAGGGGAGCGAGTGCATGTCCTTGTCGCCGCGGCTGGTGTTGCGGAAGGCGTACCATTCCTCTTTCACACCGTCCGTTGCGGCATCGTCGAGAGCACCGAAGCAGAGGTTGTAGAACATGGATTTCATTCCGAGACCATGCTGCACGTCGATGTACTTTTTCACCACCGAAGTGTACACGTCGCGGTTGGCGATGTCCTTGTAGACGTCGAGCAGATTGTCGCGTGTGCCGCCAAGAGGCCAGTGGTGCTTGTTGTGCCAGTCCTGGAACTGCACGCCGTTGATATGGCAGCGGTTGAGGTAGGCCATCTCGTTCTCGATTACACCGTCGGAGAGTTTCGAACCGTCGAAGGTGGCCACGAAGCCGTAGCGGGGGAAACGTGTCCAGTCGCTCGACACGTCAACGGCTATGGTTCCGAGAACGGTCTCGCTGTTGTCCTGTTCCTGACGGTACACTTCAGCCATGTAGCCGGTGAAATCGGCACCGGCGGGTGTCCATGTCCATGAGGTTGCGGTGAGAGGTTCGTCCTTGATCACTTCGGCTCCGTTGCGGTAGCGGATGCGTGCGCCGGCGGGAACATCGGAAGCTGTGAAACGCACGGCTTCGCCCGGAGCGTAGCAAGCTTTGTCGGTGTTGAGATCAACAGAGAGGTCGGAACGGATAGAGGTCACTGATTCCACCCCTCCCGAGGGCCCTCCCCCCGGAACGGGGGAGGGTGCGGGTTCTGGAGTATCGTCACTGTTGCTGCAGGCTGTGGACAGAATCAGCAGTCCTGCGATAAGTAGATTCATTTTTGGCATGTTGAGTTGTGTGTAATAAAGGTTAATTCCGGGCAATCACCACTTCTTCCAGAAGCTGGTTGAGGGTTACCGTGTAGTTGCCCGCGTCGGTTATGCGCCATTTGAGGTCGACACCGCCAACCGAGATGTCCTTGTACTGTTCCTGACACCCGTCGTCGCTCTTGTTGATGAAGATGACTTTCTGGGTTGTGCCCGTGGGGGCCTCGCCATCGGATGCGGCAAGGAACCATGCTCCGTTCCAGTCGTCCTGCTTGTCGGGGGAGAATTTCATTTCACCTGCGTTGAGATGTCCGCTCCAGGTGAAGATGTTGGGGTCCGAAGCATCCTGGGTCATGGGTGTGGCGTTGCCGAGGTCCCATCCGTTGGGAGTGGCGTCGCCCACCATGTACATTTCGGTGTAGGGGGTGAAGAGTGTCATGAGCATACGTTCGGCGCCCGGGCGTATGTCAAGGCAGATCTTATAGGCCAGATTGGTTTCAGCTGCGTTGAGAACCCACTTGTTGTCGGGGTCGAAGCCCTTGATGAATTCCACCTCGGGGTCGGTGTAGGGAGCATTGGCATGAGCTGCCTTGTACATGTTCTCCCATGAACCGTCGGCTGTGCCGAACTTGAATTCTCCTCCCTTGGTGAAGAATACACCCAGGCGGAACAGGAACGGATCGAGCGGATCCTGCGACATTTCGCGGAAGCCCCAGTCGGTCTCATTGCCCACGAAATAGATCTGCGAGTAGGGCGGTGTGATGCCTTCGGTCTGGGTGAATGTCACTGTGAGGTTGAGCAGATTTACATCAATCTTGTAACAATGAGCCTCTTCGATGGCGAACTGGAGGTCCGGCTGGTCATCTGCCGTTCTATAAACGAGTTGCCCGTCACCATTATTGTTATAGGAGGGGAGGAATTGTCCGAGAGTGGTAATGAATTTGAAATTACCGGGAGTAAGGTTGCCCGTCCAGGTGAACACACCGTTGTTCGTGCGGCTCATTTCAGTGGCATTATCTGCACTCCATCCGTTGGGGGTGGCGTCGCCTATGAGGTAGAGCGTTGTGGTTACGGGTTCGTAAGGAGTCACCGTGAAGTGGCTTTCGGCCACCTGTTCGCCGTCGATGCCGTTAACTGTAGCCGTGAGGCGGGCGTCGAGAGCGATGGGCTGGCCCGGTTGTGCGCCGAATTCCGAACGGACGAGGTCGTTGAGCTCCTCGACGGTGGGATTCCAGTTGTACACCTGCTGCTGGGCGTCCTTTATGACGGAGGCATTTGCGAAGCCTGTGCCGGCTTCGGCAAGTTCAAGGGTGTAGCTTATACGCGCTCCGGTGCCGAAGTTGGTACCTGTGGTCCAGGCAAGTGACAGGGCTTCTACGGCATGGTCCCTTTCATTGAGGACCACCTCGGTTTTGTTGGCGCTGAGAGCCAGTTCGGCCGAGCCCTTGTCAAGCTCCGTGTAATCGTTGTCGCTGCACGAGCAGAGAGCCATGGCCACTGTCGCCGACATGGCGACATATATATGTTTCAGTTTCATGTCTGTGTCTGTGGTTTGAGAAATTAATAACCGGGATTCTGGGTCATGAGGGGGTTGGCATCGATTTCAGTCTGCGGGATGGGGAAGAGCAGACGCTCCTTGGTGGCGTTTGTCTTGCCGATGGAGTGCAGGAAATCGAGGGCGTAGTTGCCGTTGTCGATGCGGATGAGGTCGAACCAGCGGTGTCCTTCGAATGCCAGCTCCATGCGGCGCTCGTGGATAATGGCCTCACGCATGTCGGTTTTGGAGATTGTGGATGGGAGAGGTGCCAGTCCGGCGCGGTGACGCACGATGTTGATGGGGCCACGGGCATTGGTGGTCTGGTTGAGCTCGTTGAACGCTTCGGCCTGCATCAGCAGCACGCCTGCATAGCGGTAGACCACGAAGTTGGCGGGGCTGGTGTCGGTTTCGGGAGAAATGTCCTTAGATACAAGGAATTTGCGCACGTTGTAGCCGGTGTTCGACCATTGGGGGCGGTAGGCTTTGCCTTCCCAGTCGGGGCATCCTTCATAGAACACGGTTATGGGTTTGCGCAGGTCGCCTTCCTCATACTGGTCCATGAACTCCTGTGTGGGCTGGTTCCATCCCCAAGAGCCTGCCACCAGACCCGAGCCGCGCGGACCCATGAATGTGGAGAGCCATGATGCATAGGGGGTATTGCCCCAAAAGTCTGATTCGGTACTGCCGGAATACTGTACCTCGAAAATCGATTCGGCACCGTTGCGCACGGGGCAGTTGAAGTTGTCGGCATAGGGGCAGTTGGCCAGATCGTAGCCAAGGGCGGTGATTTCGTCGCAGAGGTCGATCACCTCATTGTAGAGCGAGGGGTTGGAGGGTGCGAGCGTCAGATAAATGTCGGCAAGCATGTACATTGCGGCCTCCTGGCATGCGCGGCCTTTCTGATGGTCGTCGTATTCATATTTGGGGGGAAGCAGGTTGATGGCCTGCGAGCAGTCGTCGATGATCTGGCGGTAGGTCTCGTCGAGCGATGTGCGTGCAATGGCGCTCGAAGTGTCGGGGTCATACGGCTCAAGGCGCATAGGCACACCGCCGTACAGGCGTGCGAGCAGGTAGTAATAGTGTGCGCGGAGGAAGAGGGCCTCGCCCATTGAGCGTTCACGGATGTCGTCGCTCACGGCGTCCGAGCTGTTGAGGGCGCTGATGAGGTTGTTGCACTGTGCGATGCCGATCCAGGGTGAGCGCCACATGTACAGGGCCATGGCATTGTCGCTGAGAGTGGTGAAATTGGCTGCCTGGATGGTTTCTATACCGTCGTCGCCACCTCCGGCGCCAACGTTGGAGTTGCCGGCAACGATGTCGAGCGACCATATGCGCTGGTTGTAGAGATTGGAGGAGCGGAGAGGGATATAGCAGGCGTTGGCCATGGCTACGGCCACATCGTCGGTCACGTTGGTCTGCGGGTCGACGCGGTCGTATGGTGTCTTGTCAAGGAAATCTTCACAGGAGGTGAAGGACGCAGCCAGCAGGAGCGCTGTCAGCGGATATATCAGTTTTTTCATGAGTCGGAATTGCGGTTAGAAGTTGAATGAAAGTCCTACATTGAATGTGCGTGCAGGCGGGAAGCTCGAATAGTCGATGCCGTCGATGCCCACTTCGGGGTCCAGACCCTTGTAGCCTGTGATGGTGGCCACGTTCTCGCACGAGAAGATTACGCGTGCCTGTTCGAAGCCGATGCGGTCGAGCAGTCGTGCGGGGAAGTTGTAGGCCAGTGTGATGTTCTTGAGGCGCAGGTAGGCTCCGTTTTCAACCCAGCGGTCGCTGATGCGGTTGTTGCCGTTGGGGTCGGCCCACACGGCGCGGGGCATTTCAAACGATGTGCCGGGGCCTGTCCAGCGGTCGGCTGTGGATGCATACTGGTTGTAGGCGGCCGACATGCTTTCCATGGCCGAGCGTGTGCGGTTGTAGATTTTGTTGCCGGCAACGCCCTGCAGGAATATCGACAGCTCGAAGCCTTTGTAGGTGAAGCGGTTGTTCATGGAGAAGAGCCAAGTGGGGTTGGGGTTGCCGATCACGGTGCGGTCGTCGTCGTTGATGACACCGTCGTTGTTGAGGTCGCGGAAGCGGATGTCACCGGGTTCGGCACCGGGCTGCACGGCGTGTGCACGGATCTCGTCGGCAGTCTGGAACACGCCGTCGGTTACATAGCCGTAGAACACGTTCATGGGGAAGTCGGCGGCCAGCATGGTGGCGTAGGCACCGCCGAACTGGTTGCGCCACAGCGGTGTGTCACTGTTGAGGTCCTTGATTTTATTCTTGTTGTAGGTTACGGTGAGGTTGGTTTCCCAGCCCAGTTCGCCTGTGAGGTTTACGGAGTTGGCGGTGAGTTCCCATCCGATGTTGCGCACCTTGCCGGCGTTGATATAGGTGTCGAAGGTGTCCTCAAAACCGGTGGTGATGGGGAATGCTGCCTTTACAAGCATGGAGTTGGTGTTCTTGATATAGCCGTCGAGCGACATGTTGATGCGGGAATTGAGCAGCGATACGTCAACACCGGCGTTGAACTGCTCGATTTCCTCCCAGTGTATCGACGAGTTGGCGAGCACCTGCGAATAGAGTGCGGACTGCTCTGCATTGTCGAGCGATGTGCCGAAGGGGTATAGCAGGGTGACGAGTGTCTGGATGTGGTCGTAGTTGCCTACCGATGCCTGCGAACCGGTCTTACCGTAGCCCAGGCGGAGTTTGAGGTCGTTCACCGCGATATCCTCAGGGAAGAAATCCTCGGCCGAGATGCGCCATGCAGCCGATGCCGAGGGGAATGTGCCCCAGCGGTGGTTCTTGCCGAAGCGGCTCGAGCCGTCGCGGCGCACGGTGGCGGTGAGGAGGTATTTGTTGTCGTAAGAGTAGTTGGCACGCGCCATGTAGGAGAGGAGTGCCCATTCATTCTGCGAGCCTGCGAGGTCGTTGATTTTCTCGCCGTTCTCAAGCTGGTGCACGTTGTCGAACAGGAAGCCGTTCATCTGGCCGTTCATCCAGTAAGCGTGGTTCCACTGTGCCGACATACCGGCCATCACGTTGAGCGAGTGCTTCTTTGCGAAGGTGTAGTCGAATGTGAAATAGTTGTCCCACAGGTAGGTGAAGTTGCGGTTCGACGACTGGTACTGAGTGCTCTCCTCTACGGGAGTGGGCTTCCAGTCATATTTAGGAGTGAACGATTCGTCGAAGAAGAACTTTCCGTCGAAGCCGAACAGCGAGCGGAATTGCAGCCAGGGGGTGAAAGTGATGTCGGCTGCCACATTGGCAAGGAGGTTGTAGCCGTTGGTTTTGCTGCGGTTCATTTCGTTTGTGCCTATCGGGTTGCGCACGCTGCCGTACCATTCGGAGTTGCCCGAGGGACCGCTCCACTGGCCGTCGTCGGTCTTCACAGGGAAGGTGGGGAGTGCCTGCATGGCGTCCCACATGCTATAGGAACCGGATTTTTTCACGTCGGCGCTGAAAAGGAGGTTGTTGGAGAGTTTGAGCCAGCTTTTGAGCTTCACGTCGTTGTTGCTCTGGATGGTGAAGCGGCGGTAGTCAACGTTGCGCACAATGCCGCTCTGGTCGAGGAATCCGGCCGAGAAATAGTAGTGTGCCTTGTCGTTTCCTCCCGAATAGCTTACGTTGTAGTTCTGCATCACGCCGGTCTGCAGCAGTTCGTCAACCCAGTTTGTCGACCGTGTGAGAGTGGAGGGGTCGGCCCAGTCGGGGTTGGTGTTGTGTCCGGCCTGCGAAAGCATGTCGTTGCTCAGTGCCGCGTAGCCTGCGGCGTCGAGCAGGTTCATCTTCTTGGAGGCGTTGGAGAATGCGGCGTTGACCGATACGGACAGGCGCGAGGTGCCGGTGACGCCCTTGCGGGTGGTGATCATGACCACGCCGTTGGCGCCGCGCGAACCGTAGATGGCTGTGGCCGAGGCGTCCTTGAGCACATCGAGGCGCTCTATGTCCTGCGGGTTGAGGTTGTTCAGACCAAGGTCGGTGGGCACACCGTCGATTACTACAAGGGGGTCGCAGTTCATGATTGAACCGAGGCCGCGCACTTTGATGGTGACGTTGTCGCCGGGTTTGTTGCCGCCCACGATGTTGACACCGGCAATCTTACCCTGGATGGCCTGACCAACGTTGTTTACAGGCACGTCCTTGATGTCCTTGGCGCCGAGCGACGATACGGCTCCGGTGAGGTCGCTTTTCTTTAATGTACCATAACCGATCACCACCACTTCGTCGAGCATCGCTTCGTTTTCGGTCATGGTCACGTTGATGGTGCTGCGGCCTTCAATGTTGACGGTCTGCGAGGAGTAGCCGATGTAGGAGAAGCGCAGCTGCCCCAGGGGATCGGCTTTGATGGTGTACTGGCCGTCGATGTCGGTGGCCGTGCCGTTGCCGGAGTTGTCTGCGATAACACTGGCGCCTATGATCGGGTCGCCGTTCTGGTCCGTTACCGTTCCCGTTATGCTTATCTGTTGCGCCGACAGCAGTTGTGTGCCGACAACAAACAGCAGCAACAGGAACAGATGGTGAAATCTGTTGTTTTTGGTTGCCATGTTTTTGATATTAGGATTTAATTATTGTGATTAAATGATATTTAGATTTATTGATGGTAATTAGATTTAATTTGGTGTTTGTATCGCAAAGTTATAAGTTGAAACAGCCCATGTCAACGCCATGTATTGAAAATATAGTGATGTTGAATGCTTAGTTGCTTTGTTTGTAGGTGATTACATTTTGTAAAGGGTCGATAATAAGTAGTGCTCATGGAGTGGAAAATACAAAAAAAAGCGCATATCCTTCAAGAAAATGCGCCGGCGTGTCCGGTTGATGAGGCACTCCGGAAGTGTCATGGAGTGTGAACGGAAATTAAATCAGGCATCGTTGCGGCGGCCGAGTTTTATCACTTCCTGTTCGAGTTGGTTGCGGTCGCCTTTGGCTTTGTTGCGCACTTTGGTCCGGTAATTATAGATTGTGGTGAGCGAATAACGCAGGAACTTGGCTATGCTGTCGCTGTCGGTGATGCCGAGGCGTATCAGCGCGAAGATGCGCAGTTCGGTGTTGAGTGTGCCCTCTTTCTTGGGGATAATGGCTTCCTGCGGTTGCAGCAACTGGTTGAAATCTTCCACAAATGTAGGGAAAAGGCTGAGGAACGTCTGGTCGAACTGGTCGTAGAACGCTTTCAGCTCGTTGTCGATGGGTGTGGTGGATTTAAGGGCTTTGACAAGTTCGGCTGTCTTTCCGGTATTATAGAGTTTGCCCAGCGATTTGCGGTAGAGATCAAGCTTGTCGATATACTCCAGACACTGGTCCATGTAGCGGCCGATGTAAACCTCTTTCAACTCGGAAATTTCTGCTATGTCGCGGTTGGCGTCGTGCAGATTGCGGTTGGATTTCTGCAGTTCGGCGTTGAGTTCGTTGAGCCGTTCGTAGGCTTCCTGTATGGTTTTGCGCGCTTCGGCCACCTTCTTCATCTGCTTGCGGGTGTAGGTGAGCAGCGCCAGCAACACCAGGGTCAGCACGGTGATGATAAGGATGGCCCATGTGAGCATCCGTTTCTGCGACTGGATTTTGTCTACATAAATATTATTGATGACGGGATAAAAAGCGTTCAGTTCGATGATGCGCTGACGGGCGTTGCATTTGGTGGCGTCGTCCACGGCAATTGTAAGGAATCTGTAGGAGCGCTCCAGGTCGCCTTCCTTATATAGAAGGAATGCCAGTTGGCGGAGCGCCACATATTCGCGCACGGCCGACTTCATGTCGGCTATCGACGATATGAGCAGTTCTTTTTTCTGATTTTCAGTGTCACCCAGAAGGGAGTAGGATTCCGACAGGGTCCATGCGCATATGGCCAGGCCGTGTACTGCCAGATTATGGTCTTCCCGGTATTTCTTGAGGATTGCCACGGCATCGGCCGGATGCCCGTTGGCGTTGAGCTTGTCGGCCTTGATGATGGTCCATGTGAGCGAATCAGGATCGTTGACAGCCAGGAGCGAATCGCGGTACATGTCGGTGAGCCTTCTGTAGCGTTGTCGCTCAGGCTCGAAGGCGGCATAGTCGGCCAGACGTCCGTAGACGGTACGTTTTATATGGAAATAAAACGGGTGCAAATAATCGGGAAGCTGCTCGAGCCGGATGGGTTTCATGAGGTCGGCGCACTCTTTGTACATAGCCGTGGCGTTGAGTATGTTGGCCTGGTTCATGCGTGCGTTCATCAGCAGCACGGAGTCGGCGAGGGCTGTGGCTATCCGTTCGCGTTCGAGACTAAGGGTGAATGCCGAGTCGGTGTTGAACGGTAGATATTCGTCCATGAGTGCTCCGAGGGCGTCAAACCGATCGCGGGCGTCGGGGATTGAGTCGGCCTTGAGGCGCAGCTGTGCCAGACGGGCTTCTTTCTGGTCAATGTATATCTGCCGTTCAGACAGCACTTTATCCAACTGATTCATGAGCGAATCAATTGTGTGGGCAGACGATGCGGCGCTCGCATGAGCTGCCAGAAGGCATGCCATGATGCCGGCTATTACGAGTTTCCGTAGCATGATATGGCAAAATTACAAAAATTTTTCACATGTAAGGCACACGCTTGCCATATACGCAATAAAAAGAGCGGCGCCACGTTATGTTTGTTAGGAATATAATATTTTCATCTACGACTCATGAATAAATCCATGATGCTGCTCGCAGTTGCCGTAGCGACTGCAATGGCGGTGGCCGGTAAGGGAAATGCCGGCGACGAAGTGCTGATGACCATCAATAAGAAGCCTGTGACGCTCGGTGAATTCGAGTATCTCTATCACAAGAACCAGTCGCAGCAGGTGGCTCCTCAGACCATTGAGGAATATCTTGACATGTTTGTGACCTACAAACAGAAGGTGGCTGCCGCCGAGGCAGAGGGAATTGACCGCACGGAGGCGTTCCGCAACGAATTCGACGGCTACCGCCGTGACCTGTCCGAGCCCTATCTCGAGATGAAAGAGGTGGAGGACAGTCTGGTGAACGCCATCTATGAACGTATGAAGACAGAGGTGGATGTGAGCCACATCATGCTTGCATCGCGCGGCAAGGGTGTTGATCCCCAGGCACAGCGCCAGCGGCTCGACTCCATCCGCACAGCCCTGCTTGCCGGTGCCGATTTCGCACAGCTTGCACAGCGCTTTTCCATTGATCCGGGTGTGAGCCGCAACAGCGGACACATGGGCTACATCACCGCCGGTGTCTATCCTTATGTATTCGAGGATGCCGCATACACCACTCCCGTAGGGCAGATTTCTCCCGTAATCGAGACCCCGTTCGGCTTCCACATCGTGAAGGTGCACAATGTGCGTCCGGCCAGCGGTCAGGTGCTTGTGGAGCATATTCTCAAACTCACTCAGGGCCTTTCGCCTGAGGCGGCCGAACACAAGCGCATGCAGACCGACTCGCTGCGCACGCTGCTTGTGGCAGGCGCTGATTTTGCCGAGATGGCTGCACGTGAATCGGAAGATCCCGGTTCGAAACGCAACGGCGGAAAACTCCCCTGGTTCGGCATCAATCAGATGGTGCCCGAATTCGAGCATGCGGCCTATGCACTTAAAAAGGGTGAAATCTCCGAGCCGGTGAAAACCGCCTATGGTTATCACATCATACATAAGCTTGACAGCCGCGGCATCGACACCAAGGAGGCGTTGACCCCCAATATCAAGAAGGTGATAGCTTCCGACGAACGTTCCACATGGCCCCGCAAACGCAGGCTCGAACAGCTCAAGGCCCACTATGGAGCCAAACCCGATATCCGTAATCTCGATGTGATTGAATCGGAGATTGTGAATAACGGCGGCCTCGATTCAGTCCTGATGGCACGTTACATCACAGACAACCGCACAGTGGCCGTGGTTGACAAGCAGGAGATTCCACTCTCGGAAATCGTGAGCGAAACCACTGCCCCTTATGTCGGTTCGGCAACCAATCAGGCAGCAGCCTTCCGCCAGAATGTGATGAATGCCCTTGATGCGGCTGTAATCGAAACCGAGCGCAACAATCTTGCCGCCACCAATGCCGACTACCGCAACCTGCTGAACGAATACCGCGACGGCATGCTCCTTTTCGAGGTGAGCGACCGCAATGTATGGACACGCGCAAAGCAGGACAAGGAGGGACTTGAAAACTATTTCCGCACGCACCGCGATGCATATGCATGGGACAAACCCCGCTTCAAAAGCTTCATCGTGTTTGCCAACAGCGACTCGGTAAGCCAGGCCGCCAAGGCTTATCTCGATGCGAATCCTCAACCGGCCGATTCAGTGGTCACCGCATTGCGCCGACAGTTCGGCAAGGACATCAAAGTGGAGCGCGTGATTGCCGCCAAGGGCGACAACCCCATCACCGACTATCTTGCTTTCGGAGGAGAGAAACCCCAGCCCAAAACCAAGTGGGCCTTCTATTTCCCTTACCTTGCCAAGATTCTTGACAACCCGGAGGAGGCTGCCGATGTGCGCGGAGCCGTGACCGGCGACTATCAGAACTATCTGGAGGAGCAGTGGGTGGCTGAACTCAAGAAGCAATATCCTGCTAAAATCAACAAGAAAGTCCTCAAGAAAGCCAAATAACCCTGGAAATATCGTTGGTTAAACAATTTAAGGCGCTGTGTCAAACTCCATGATTTTGACACAGCTCCTTGTTTTTTACTGAATGGTCATAACCAATGAGGGTGTTATGGCTATCAGTTGATTGCCGGACGCACGAGTCGGGCGTCCCTATATAGCTGACCGAAATTCCGCAGTTTTGCAATATTCCCATCAGTCAGGCCTCACCGACTTTGTCGTAAGGTAAGGAATTTGCTACAAAGCTGTCGGGCGTGTATGCTGGGTTGAGGAATGTTTTATGAGGGAATCGTAAAAGAGTGTGTAATAATAGTTGTTGGGTTGCAGATAGATTTTGTTGTTCCTGAAGTCAATAAGCATATTGAATATTTTGAGGAAATTATTGCCTATCATGCCGTCTATGTCCCCTTTGCTCAGCTTCCATTTCGTCAAAATACACATCTTTTAATTCCCCGGTCCCTCCGTCCCGATAGAAAAACATCTTGATGATTTGAGCGCTGGAGATAGTTGTTAAAAAAAAGAGGATGGGGTGTATGAGAGAAATATGGGTTGTTTTTACGGTTTGATAAGTTTAATGCAATTATTGTGTCATTGTGAATGGATATTTGAGCAAAATCTGTCTCTTATACACATCTCCGAGC
>ENA-OYWU01000793-OYWU01000793.1-human-gut-metagenome-genome-assembly--contig:-NODE-793-length-15824-cov-9.784007_pt1 | contig 15824 bp, 12 predicted proteins | sample MGYA00244173_ERZ653403 | MGnify/ENA primary metagenome ERZ653403 (study PRJEB26926, sample SAMN06165043) | human gut metagenome | biome: ENVO:00009003; feature: ENVO:2100002; material: ENVO:00002003...
ACCGATGTGAGGATAGCCTATTCTTCCTCAATGGATGAGTACTCGGCCGAAGCCTCCCGCAAGAACATGAAGATATGGGAGGAATTCTGCGTAAGGGGCTACTACCGCACTTACGACGGCATGAACCTTCTCAGACACGCTCTGCATAATACCGTCCCTGATATAAAGAAGTCAATCGGCAAAGATGACGACGGCCACGACATAAAGGTGCCGGACAACGAGGCGATACAGCTTGCCAACAGCAAGATTGACGAGATACGCAATGGATTCAGCGAATGGCTGGAAGCCCAGTCGCCGGAGTTCAAGGAAAAACTCGTTGACCTCTATAATGACAAGTTCAACTGCTTCGTGCGTCCGCAATATGACGGCAGCCATCAGACATTCCCGGATTTGAACATGAAAATGCTCGGAGACCGTTATGGAATCAGCTCCATTTATCCCTCGCAGAAAGATTGTATCTGGATGCTGAAACAGAACGGAGGTGGTATTTGTGATTTCGAGGTGGGGTGTGGTAAAACGCTGATAATGTGCATTGCAGCGCATGAAATGAAGCGTCTCGGACTGGCCCACAAACCGATGATTATCGGTCTGAAAGCCAACGTTGCCGAGATAGCTATGACCTATCAGTCGGCTTACCCCAATGCCCGCATCCTCTTCGCCGATGAAAAGAGTTTCAAGGCTGACAAACGTGTGGATTTCTTCAACAATATCAAGAACAACGACTATGACTGCGTGATAATGTCGCACGACCAGTTCGGCAAGATACCGCAGTCGCCGGAGATGCAGCAGCAGATTCTTCAGGCGGAACTTGATACGGTCGAGGAAAACCTCAATGTCATCAAGGAGCAGGGACATGACATAAGCCGTGGTATGCTCAAAGGTCTGATAAAGCGTAAAGAGAACCTGACCGCGAAGATAGCAACAATCCAGTATCAGATGGAGCAGAACAAGGATGCCGTCGTCGATTTCAAACAGATGGGCATCGATCATATCTTCGTTGATGAATCGCACCAGTTCAAGAACCTTATGTTCAACACCAGACATGATAGAGTTGCAGGTTTGGGTAATTCGGAAGGCTCACAGCGTGCATTGAATCTTCTTTACGCAATCCGCACTATTCAGGAGCGTACAGGCAAAGACCTCGGAGCCACTTTTCTAAGTGGCACAACCATATCCAACAGTCTGACGGAGCTGTATCTGCTGTTCAAGTATCTTCGCCCGAATGAACTTGAAAGGCAGGAGATTCGGTGTTTCGATGCGTGGGCGGCAATCTTTGCCAAAAAGACAACCGACTTTGAGTTCAATGTCACGAATAATATTGTTCAGAAGGAGCGTTTCAGGTACTTTATCAAAGTGCCGGAGTTAGCAGCTTTCTACAACGAGATAACTGACTACCGCACGGCGGAGGATGTCGGCGTTGACCGTCCGCACAAGCATGAGATCCTCCACAATATTCCACCGACACCGGCGCAGGAGGCTTTCATCGAGAAATTGATGAAGTTCGCCGAAAGCGGCGACGCCACTATCCTCGGACGCGCCCCGTTGAGCGAGACCGAGGAAAAGGCGAAGATGCTTATCGCTACCGACTATGCCCGCAAAATGGCACTGGATATGCGTATGATTGACCCTGAATATGGAGATGATCCGAATAGCAAGGCCTCACACTGCGCCCGTATGATAGCGGAATACTATCACAAGTATGACGCGCAACGTGGCACACAGTTTGTATTCAGCGATTTATCCACATATAAACTCGGCGAGTGGAACGTATATTCCGAAATCAAGCGCAAACTGATTGAGGATTACGGTATTCCCGCGCATGAAATACGCTTTATTCAGGAGTGTAAGACAGAGAGGTCAAGGAAAGCTGTAATTGAGGCGATGAACAATGGTGATGTCCGTGTATTGTTTGGCTCTACCAGTATGCTTGGAACAGGTGTAAATGCCCAACGCAGAGCGGTTTGCATCCATCATCTTGACACGCCGTGGCGGCCGTCAGACCTTACTCAGAGGGATGGCAGAGCCATACGCGCCGGGAACGAGATTGCTAAGTTATATGCTGATAATAAGGTGGATGTAGTCATCTATGCTGTTGAGAAATCTTTGGACTCCTATAAGTTCAATCTTCTTCACTGCAAGGCGACATTCATCGACCAGCTCAAATCCGGCGCACTCGGAGCGAGAACCATCGACGAGGGCGCAATGGACGAGAAGAACGGCATGAATTTCTCGGAATACATGGCTATTCTCAGCGGAAATACAGACCTGTTGGAGAAAGCAAAACTCGAAAAGCGCATTGTGGCGTTGGAGAGTGAGCGCAAATCCTTCAACAAGGGCATCAGCGATTCCCGGTTCAGGCTCCAGACCATCAGCCACGACATTGCCAACAACGAGGCTGCGATTGAGAGAATGAAAGCAGACTATGCCCGGTACGAGGCGGTTGTTCAGCGAGATAAGGACGGCAATCCAGTCAACAGCCTTGTACTTGATGACTGCAAGTATAAGGACGAGCAGAACATGGGCATCCATCTGCAAGGATTGGCTCGCAAGACCGATACCCACGGCAAATATGTCCGTGTCGGCGAGGTCTATGGATTCCCGATTTCCATTATCTCGGAGCGTAACCTCGTGGACGGAAAAGAGACTGTTCAGAACCGTTTTGTTGTTGAAGGCAACTACAAATACAAGTTCAACAACGGCTTCATCGCCATGAGCGACACACACGCCGCCTGCATGAACTTTGTCAACGCTCTGGAGAAGATACCGGGCATCATAGCACAATATGAGGAACGGACAGCCAGACTCAAAGCCGATGTTCCTCAGCTCGAAGCCATCATCTCGAAGCCGTGGGGCAAGGAGGATGAACTGAAACAGCTCAAATCCGAACTTGCTGCCCTTGACCGAAAGATTACGGCTGAACTTGCGCCAAACCATGAGGAAAAAGACGGTGTTGAGAACAGCCAGACCGCCGCGCAGACAGTCGATGCGCCCTCTCAATCGGAGGACGCTAAAAAGAGTATGGTCGCGGAACCGGCCACAGACTATGCTGTCCCGCGCAGATTCAGTGCCGTGCCGGAAACAGGAATACCGAGGCACGCCGGAAGAAGAATGTAAGAGAGACAGGGAGCATACGGTCAATCCGGTATGCTCCCTGCCTTATAAAATGAAGAACGCTCCTCAAGTATGCTGTCTTGCGACTCGCCTGAGGAGCTTATTATCTTTAAGGGTTTGAAAAAAGAGCGGCGAGTTGCCGCTCTTTCCAATCGACTACTGTCGGTTTCTAAAATCGTTGCTTTCGCACTCGAAGTATTTCGTTAAAGAGGAAACTACCCTTTGTGGATACAAAGTTAAGAATAAAATCTTTATCCCACAAATAACTAACGCATTTTTCGGAGAAAAAGTTTTAATGGGATTGTTAATGAGGTATTATCTTGAATCCCAATCTCGCCCCCTTGTAGGTGTAGATATGTTTGGCGATTACCTGAAATGCCGGATTCGGTCTTTCGGGATTAAGCACATACCGGCTTATGGGATATGCAATAAGGTCGGCAACCTGCAATCCGATGATGTTGTCGGCTTTGTACTGGAACTTGAAATTCTTGATTCGGTCCGTCAGTCGCTCAGGTGTTATCCATTTGGTGCCTGTCACACGCAGTCCGTTGTAATATTTCAACAGCATCTGGTTCTGATTGGGATTGCGGCGCTCGACAATTATTGACAGCTTGCAGTTGCCGTTATCGCAGTCGTCCATGTGAAAAATGGCACGTTCAATCAGATATTTGAGTGAAAGACCATACACATCCTCCCCGGTATTGAATCTTTCTACAAACGGCTCTTTCAGTATGCAGCAGCAAACTATCACATAGATGTCTTCGGTGCCGAGTATCTCATTTATGCGTTCATAAAACCGTTCTTTGACGGTCGTGTCAAGCAGATTGACGAAAGCGCGGCTGTGATTCCTGATTTCTCTGGAATGGAAAATTACGCTCTCGTCCTGCCAAAGCTCCCTTTTCAGACCGTTGATTTCATTCTCCAGCCATTTCAGTTTATCCGATGACACGAGTATGCCGCACAATGTGAACATCGGGAAAGTCCTGTCGTACTTTTCCAGATTCGGGTCGCCGCACTCGTCTATGAACAGCGTATAGTGTTTCCTTCTTTGTTCAATCTCCATAATAGACATTAAACATTCTTAAATTGTTATATTTACGCACATACGCGCGTGACAAATACGTTAACAAAGGGATGAACTATACGAAAGCACGGAATAATCCTACGGCGTTCCTGGCACTCACAAGTGTCAGCATATCCCTTTTTGACGAGATTTTGCCTTTTTTCACTGAATCCCATGACGAATACTTCCGATGGCATGATGTCAAAGGCAAAAAGGTTGCAAGAAAGCGTTCCCATACAATTCAGTCCAACAGTCCGCTTCCCACGGTTGAGGAACGGCTGTTTTTCATACTTGTCTATTTGAAGAACAACCCTCTTCAGAGCTATCATGCGGCATGTTTCGACATGAGCCAGCAGCAGTGCGGGCAATGGATTCACACCCTGACGGAGATACTCCGCAATGCGACCGGGGATGCGGGGATGCTTCCGGCTTCCGATGTCGAGGCATTCAAGCGACTTCTCGATGAGCGAGGGGGCGATGCTGTCGTGCATGAACTCATTCATGACGGGACAGAGCGCGAGATTCCGAGACCCTCCGACCCTGATCTTCAGAAGGAGCACTACAGCGGCAAAAAGAAGAAGCATACCGTCAAGAACGCGGTAATCACCTGTATGGCAGGATTTATCCTCTTTGCCAGCCTCACTGTGGAGGGAAAGATGCACGACAAGCGTATCGCCGATGAGATGTATTCCTTTCCCTATGAATGCATTCTTCAGCAGGATACCGGCTACCAGGGTTACAGTCCCGATAACGTCACCGTGATACAGCCGGCGAAGAAGCCGAAGGGAAAGGAACTTACCCGGGAGCAGAAGTCTGCCAACACAGAAATATCCCGGACACGCATCAAGGTCGAGCATGCCATCGGAGGAGCCAAAATCCTTCGGATTGTGAAGGACGAGTGCAGACTTCGCAAGAATGATTTCGTCGGCAGGATTTTTCACCTTGCCGCCGGACTTCATAATTGGAGGTTCAAGACTCGTGCGTAACATATAAGTTTATTTAAACTCTATTGATTATTTTTGCCAATAACCTAAAGTAATTGTCATGGGAGTCAGTATTCATTTTTCACAATCATATCACTGCTTGAATTCGTGGATCTTAGCTAACGTAATTCAATTGGCTACTCAGTATTTTTGTTAGCGGTTTGTGGATTATCGTATGGATCCAGGACGACGCCTATATGACCAGATGGTAATGGCTGCAAGATGTGGCGTTATTGTGATGCCGAACTGTATGCGATGCTGCGTCCGAAAACAGAAAAACTGATAGAAGCCGTTGTGACACTGATTGAATACTAATTATTATGCCGGTAAGAATATCCGGGCAAAGACATCAACCGGGGCGAATTCAAAGACGAAGTGCGAAGGCGGTGAGCTAAGAAAGCCTTCCTCTCTCCTTCTGGAGGGGGATGCCCTAGCGGCGGGGGCGGCCTAAACCGCCCCCAAGAGCGGACAGCGACAAATTCAACTGGCAATACAAAAAAAGGAGACCGAAGTCTCCCTGAGATTAATTAATTTTGTATTGTCATGTCGTATAAACAACTAACCTCGGAACAAAGGTACGTAATTTCTGCGTTACTGAAAAGAAAAACTTCTCCAAAAGAGATTGCGGAGGAGATAGGCTGTCATATTTCGACAGTTTACAGGGAAAAATCCCGCAATGCATGTAAGGACGGGCATTATAGCGCCAAAGTTGCCCATGAGATGGCAATGGAACGCCGGGAACGTATTGTTACAAACAGCCGTCTTAAGCCAGGGGTACTGAACAAGGCACTGAAGCTTCTGAAAGAGGAACAATGGTCTCCGCGTCAGATTTCAGGGTCGCTTGCCCTGAAAGGATTTAAGATCTCTCATGAACGCATCTATCAGGAAATCAGGAATGACAGTACAGGAGAACTTGCCTCGCATACCCGCCATCTTATGAAGCACAGGAAGCGTTATGGAACACCGGGAGCCAGGGTAAAGAATATTCCGAACAGAACCAGCATCCATGACAGGCCGCAGGAGGCCAACGGGAAGAGGTTCGGTGACTGGGAAATGGATCTGATTGTCGATTCCCACGGACACGCCATTCTCACGATGGTGGAGCGTAGCCAGTCTTTTCTGCTTATGAAGAAGCTGCCTCATGGCAAGAAGGCCGAAGCGCTGGCGCATGAGGCTTATAGGCTTCTTTTCCCTTGGCGTAAATATGTGTTGACTATAACCACAGATAACGGCGGCGAGTTTGCAGCCCATGAATTGCTGACAAAGCTACTGCGGCGTAAATCACTGCCTGATGTAAAAGTTTATTTTGCCGACCCATATGCCTCATGGCAGAAAGGGGCTGTTGAGAATATTAATGGCCTCATAAGACAATATATTCCAAAAAGAGCTAATTTTGACGACTTTAGCGATGATGCAATTTTGGAAATACAGCATAAATTAAACCGAAGACCTCGTGAAAAATTACAGTTCCTGTCACCAATTCAAGCTTTGAATCGAAAAATTTCGTAATTTCGCACTGGCCAGTTGACTCCGCCGTCGACTTCCTGCCGGGCGACCGCGACGGCTGGATCGGGAAGCTGGTGTGACACATCGACCCGCACAGGCCGCATGACGGCATATATAGAGGGAGACGCCGGAGCGCCTCCCTCTCTATATTTTTCCTATATGCCGGAATTCCTATTTCACCATGATCTTCTCTGCACCAGCCGATTTCTTCACGATATAAACGCCTTTGCCGAGATTGAAGGGACGGTCGGCGACACGGCGGCCGGAAAGGTCGTAGACCCCCTCGACGGCATCCGCATCATCGGCGTCGACGCCAGCCACGCCGGCACGACACTCCGGCACATTGATGACGTATGTGAGGAAGCCGCCGTCGTCGTCCATATAGAAGCCCTCGATCAGTCGTCCGTCGGGAGTGATGCCGCAGGGCACGTTGGCGTAGTCGTCCATCTGAATCACCTCCTTGACGGGAAGCCAGTCGGAAATAAGGGTGGCCTCGGTCGTGCCGGCGGGCCATACCATTCCCATACGGCCGATCATGGTGTCGCAGTTGCTGAAGCCGATCAAAGTGCCGTCGTCGGCGATTGCCGAAGGAAGGAAGCCGCCCATATGGTTGTAGGGAAGCTCGGCGATCTCGATCTCCTGAGTTGAGAGGTTCATGCGGGCGGGGAAGGTATCGAAGCTGTCCCAAGGCATCGCATCGAGGGCGAGCCACTCGCCGTTGCCGCTGATGGCGCAGCCCGAAAGCTGATAGTAGGGATACTCGCCTGTGGGCATTTCACCGGTCTTGTCGACGAGACCCTCATAGAGGGGAAGGAATTCATACTCGCCCGTGACCTCATTGCGCAGCCAGAGCACTATCTGATCGGCCATCCAGTCGTCGAGATTGCCGTAGATGATGCTGCCGTCGTTGGAGATGCCCTTGGCGGAGGCGCCGTTGGTATCGAATGGGATGTCTTCGGCCGGGAACTCGAGCAGATGCCTCTCTGTGCCTGTCCAGTAGCACGGTATCTTGCGATAGGTGTCTGTGTCCCATGTACATCCGACTGCGATAGTGCCGTCGGCAGATATCGCCCATGCCGAGCCCTCCTCATTGTCAGGAACGTCGAGGATCTGGAATGCGTCGGCTTCGGCCACTGTCGCGCTGTAGGTGAAGGGAAGGTTGCTGTCGGTGCTGCCACATCCTGTGCCGTTGTTGGCCATCGCGTTGATGCCGCCGAGCTCGCCCGACTCATATGCGATGTAGGGAACGCCGAGTGTCCAGATGGCAGGCTCACTGATTCTGGTGGATCCTCCCACGTAGAAACCGTCAGGGGAAATTGAAAGGCCCTGCATGGTCTCGGGGCTGAACGTTACCCCGTCGGCCATGGCGGCAGGAGCGAATCCCGCAAGGGCCAGAGAGAGAAGAAGTGTAGTCTTCATAATAATAATGGTAAAATTAAATGATAATGATGAGATTTAAATGGTTGAAAAACTATTGTATGGTATATGACGGATGTCTGGAGCGGAGGCGGGGCGTCCGGATTAGGACGCCCCGCCGGCGTCACTCCATAAGCTTGCGGTATCGTATGCGGTGTGGCGTGTCGTTGCCGTCGCGCTTCCTGCGGAATTCCTCGTAGTCGGAATAGGAACCCTCGTAGAACGTCACCTTGCTGTCGCCCTCGAAGGCGAGGATGTGAGTGGCGATGCGGTCGAGAAACCAACGGTCGTGGCTCACCACGACGGCGCAGCCTGCGAAGTTCTCGAGACCCTCCTCGAGCGCGCGCAGGGTATTGACGTCGATGTCATTGGTGGGCTCGTCGAGAAGGAGCACGTTGCCCTCTTCCTTGAGGGCCATGGCCAGATGGAGGCGGTTGCGCTCGCCTCCGGAGAGCACTCCGATCTTCTTCTCCTGGTCGGCGCCGGTGAAGTTGAACTTCGAGAGGTAGGCGCGGGCGTTCATATCGCGGCCGCCCATGCGGAACGACTCGACGCCCTGCGAGATCACCTCATAAACAGACTTCTGCGGGTCGAGGTCCTTGTGGTTCTGGTCGACGTATGCGATCTTGACGGTCTCCCCCACCTCAAACTCTCCGTTGTCGGGCTTCTCGAGACCCATCACAAGGCGGAAGAGGGTGGTCTTTCCGGCGCCGTTGGGGCCGATCACGCCCACGATGCCGTTGGGGGGAAGCATGAAGCTGAGGTCGTCGAAGAGCACCTTCCCGTCGTAGCTCTTGGCAAGATGGGAAGCCTCGATCACCTTGTTGCCGAGCCTCGGGCCGTTGGGGATGAAGATCTCGAGCTTCTCCTCGCGCTCCTTCTGGTCGGCGTTGAGCAGGCGGTCGTAGCTGGAGAGCCTTGCCTTCCCTTTTGCCTGACGGGCCTTGGGAGCCATCCTCACCCATTCGAGCTCGCGCTCGAGGGTCTTGCGGCGCTTGCTGGCCTGCTTCTCCTCCTGGGCCATGCGCTTGGTCTTCTGGTCGAGCCATGAGGAATAGTTGCCCTTCCATGGTATGCCTTCCCCGCGGTCGAGCTCAAGGATCCATCCGGCCACATGGTCGAGGAAATACCGGTCGTGGGTCACGGCGATGACGGTGCCGGGATACTGCTGGAGATGCTGCTCGAGCCAGTCGATCGACTCGGCGTCGAGGTGGTTGGTGGGCTCGTCGAGCAGGAGGATGTCTGGCTGCTGGAGCAGCAGACGGCAGAGGGCCACGCGGCGGCGCTCGCCGCCGGAGAGGAGGCCTGTCTTCCTGTCGTCGGGCGGACAGCGGAGTGCGTCCATGGCACGCTCGAGCTTGTTGTCGATATTCCAGGCGTCGGCGGCGTCGAGCTTGTCCTGAAGCTCGGCCTGACGGTTGATGAGCTCGTCCATCTTCGCGGGGTCGTCGAGCACCTCGGGGTCGGCGAAAGCGTTGTTGACCTCCTCGTATTCGGCGAGAAGGTCCATCACGGGCTTCACGCCCTCCTCCACCACTTCCCTTACGGTCTTCTCGGGGTCAAGCTTCGGCTCCTGCTCGAGATAGCCTACGGAATAGCCGGGCGAGAACACCACGTTGCCCTGATAGTCCTTGTCGAGCCCGGCTATGATCTTGAGGAGCGTCGACTTGCCGGAGCCGTTGAGACCTATGATACCGATTTTGGCGCCATAGAAAAACGACAGGTAGATGTCTTTGAGAATCTGGCGCTGGGGCGGGATGACTTTGCTCACTCCCACCATTGAGAAAATTACTTTCTTGTCGTCAGCCACGTTATATCGTTGTTTATGAGATGTAGCGAATCAGATAGCCGGGGAAAATCAGTGGGCGGCCTTCACACGGTAGTCGCATTTCACCTTCCCCTTGGCGATATTGTTGAGTTTGTTGCGGATCAGCTGCTTGCGGATGGGCGACACGCGGTCGGTATAGACCGTGCCGAGCAGATGGTCGTATTCATGCTGGATGATTCTGGCGGCGAAACCGGTGAACTCCTTCTCGTGTTCGACGAAGCTCTCGTCGAGCCAGTTGAGCCTGATATGCTCGAAGCGCTTCACCGGCTCCGAAAGGCCCGGAAGCGAGAGGCATCCTTCCTCGCGCGACACGGCGGGAGCATCCTCGATGACCTCGAGGTCGGGATTCACAAGCACCATCTTCAGTCCGTCGCATTCCGGGAAGGTATCGGCGAGCGGAGACCCATCGATGACGATGAGGCTGATGGCGCGCCCTATCTGCGGGGCGGCAAGGCCCACGCCGTCGGAGTGATACATGGTCTCCCACATGTCGGCAACCAGCTTCTGAAGCTCCGGATACGAGGGTTCGATGTCGTCGGTCTCGCGCCGAAGCACCGGCTGGCCATAGAGAAATATCGGTAGAATCATGATTTACAGGTTTATATCTTTTTTTGTAGAAGCGGCCTATAGAAGGGAAGGCACACTTCGCACCACAAAGGTACGAAAAAATTCTCGTCAAGGAGTCGGACCGAAGCTTAAAGCGTGTTAAAAAACGTCATCTGCGACTGTCGAGATACCCGGTGAGTATCAGGACGGCAGCCATCTCGTCGGCAAGCTCCTTGCGCCGGCGGTCAGACTTCTTCATGCCTGCGGCAATCATCTCCCGGTGGGCGATGGCGGAGGTGAAGCGCTCGTCGTGCATCACCACCTTGAGGTCAGGCATCTCGCGGGCGAGGCGGCGCAGGAAGGGGGTGATGAAGCGCATGCTCTCGCTGGGACCGCCGCTCATGGTGCGGGGCTCCCCCACCACGAGGAGATCGACGGGCTCGCGAGAGACATAGTCCTTGATGAAGTCCATCAGGTCGCAGGTGCGCTGGGTGGGAAGGCCGTTGGCGGCGATTTGAAGCGTGTCGGTCACGGCCACGCCGCAACGTTTACGGCCATAGTCTATGGCGAGGATTCTGCCCATTGTTTTAAGAGTCAAGAGTCAAAGGTGAAGAGTCGTCAAGAGTCAAGGTAAAAAAGGGGCGCCGGGCCATCGGGAAGACGGCCCGGCACCTTTATGCGGGTATCGCTTCGGATTATTACTTGCCGAAATAGCGGTTGTAGAGACCCTGGAAGCCCTGACCGTGGCGAGCCTCGTCCTTGGCCATCTCATGCACGGTGTCGTGGATGGCGTCGAGGTTCTGGGCCTTGGCGTTCTTTGCGATGCGCATCTTGTCGGCGTTGGCTCCGGCCTCAGCCTGCATACGCTTCTCGAGGTTGGTCTTGGTGTCCCATACCACGTCGCCGAGAAGCTCGGCAAACTTGGCGGCATGCTCTGCCTCCTCGAAGGCATAGCGCTTGAAAGCCTCGGCCACCTCGGGATAGCCCTCGCGGTCGGCCTGACGCGACATAGCCAGATACATACCTACCTCTGTACACTCACCCATGAAGTGGTTGTTGAGGTCTTTCTTCATCTCGTCGTCAACGTCCTTGGCGACGCCGATCTCATGCTCTGTCACAAACTGCAGAAGCGCGCTCTTGTCGAGCTCCTTGAACTTGGAAGCCGGAGCGCCACACTGGGGGCACTTTGCCGGCGGATTCTCACCCTCAGCCACATAGCCGCAGATGGTGCATATCCATTCTTTTGCCATAATATATTGTATTTTAAAAAGTTTGACAATAGAATCAAGGGCTGCGGAAGCCAGGGCTGGCGCATGAGATTTAACTTTCCTTAAAAACTTTGAGGAGGTAGTCAATATTGCGGCCACATTTTTTGCGTCGACGCTTAAGACTGAGTTTATCGTCCTGCTTTTTGAGCATTTCCAAAGCATACTTGCGCATGGCGGAGAAATTGACGGCACCATTCTTTGCGCGAACACGGCACATGTCCTCCCGGAAAGTCACGTCGAGATGCCAGTGCAGCTTGTTCTCTATGCCCCAATGCGCACGAATACGGTCCGCATAGTAAGACGCCTCATCTTTCTCCACGCTGCTCAGATAGAAGATGGTCTCACGGGAGCGGGAACCGTTCTCCGTACGCTCACGCTCCATTCTTATGATGCGTTTCAGCCCGGGCCATTTCTCGTACATTCCCTCCTGTTCCAGCAGTGTCGTATCCATGATGGAACAAGTCCTCTTTTCCAGTCTTCCGTGTCCTTTTCCCTCGGTCGTATATACCGATATCGGGGTGGCATTCCCAAAGATATCTTCTATCAAGTCCCTGAGTATTGGCTGATTGTCTTTAAGAGCCATAAGGTAATCACCTCCCTGAAGGATAATCTGTTCCGCGATATTACGGTGTGTGCCCATGGCATCGATTGAAACCAGTGATCCGGTAAGCCATAAGGATGACAATACCGACGGAAGAACCGTAAGCTCGTTGGTCTTGTCATCAACCGGCTTCTCGGCAACGCAGATTTCCGTCTCGGACACCCATGCGTTGAGGATATACAATCCATGGCATCCCTGACTCCTTGGATTTTCACCACGCAGTTTCTTTCCGTCAATGATGACCTGGTGTCCACACAGGGATTCCATGATATGGCCGCGGCAGCAGTCGAGACTGGCCCGAAGCTGGACGGGATTGACAGACTCGACAACGCGCAGTATCGTGTCTCCGCACGGTACGCCATTGGTAAGCTTCAGCAATCCTGTAGCTTTGAATTCCTCCTCCCTGTCGGTCACCATATCCGATATATCGTCACAGTCCTCACAGTCACACAATACGCCGATGAGCGCCATTCGGAGCACATCCTCAAGTTCATGTTTTACTTTGCCCAAGTCTCGCGGGTCTTTTACCTTGCTGAAAATTTCTATTTGCATATCACTAATTTAGCTATTCTCAGTCATATATGCAATAGCTTAAAGTTTATTTCACATAATCGCCCATATTTTTAACTGAAATTTTGCTAAATCTCATGCGCCAGCCCTGTGCGGAAGCACAACCCTATTGCAAAATTAATGAATTTATTTTAATTTTGCAAGGATGCGGCGACAAAAAGCAATGGAAAAACCACCGGGCGCCGCAGGCAGAATATATGGCACGACATGAAGAAAATGCGTCAGAAAGGATAAGGAGCGCCGTGGCGCAGGCGCTCGCGGGGCTCCGTGTGGAGCGCCCGTCGATTGTGGCGGCGCTAAGCGGAGGCCCCGACAGCGTGGCGCTCATGCTGGCGCTGCACGAGAGCGGGGTCGTGGAGCTTACCGCCGCCCACTGCAACTTCCACCTCCGCGGCGAAGCCTCCGACAGCGACGCCCTCTTCGTAGAGCGTCTGTGTGGCCGCCTGGGAGTTACCCTCTTTCGCATCGACTTCGATGTGGAGAGGTATATGCGCGACAATAAGGGGGTGTCGCTGGAGATGGCCTGCCGCGAGCTGAGGTATGAATGGTTTTTCAGGCTGCTTGCCGATACCGGCGCCGACCGGCTGGCCACCGGTCATAACGCCGACGACAACGCCGAGACCATGCTGCTCAACATGCTGCGCGGCGCCGGAAGCCGCGGACTCGGCGGCATGGACGCCGACAACGGGCGCGTGCTCCGTCCGCTGCTCGCTGTCTCGCGCAGCGAGATTCTCGAATATCTCGCTGCGAAGGGTCAGGACTACGTCACCGACACCACCAACCTCGAGTCGGACTACCGACGCAACTTCCTGCGCAACCAGGTAATGCCGCTGCTGCGTAGCCGTTGGCCCGGCGCCGACAAGGCGCTGGCCAACACCGCCGACAACCTGCGGCGCGAGGCGGCGATAGTGGATGCCGCCGTTGCTTCGACCCTCTACTCCTTCGGCTCACAGCCCGGACGACTGCTGACGTTCCGCGCCATCGACGCATTCGCCGACCCGCGCACGCTGCTCCACCGGTTTCTGGAGGAGGCCGGCTTTTCGGGTCCTATGATCCTCGACATCGCCGAGGCCATAAGCGGTACGCGACGTGCCGGGCGCTCCTGGCTCAGCGCCACACATATATTAGAGGAGCGTGGCGACGGGCTGCATCTACTCGAGACAGCCATAGAAGAGAATGACGCCTCGGTGGTCTTTGCGTGGGAGACCGTGGAGATGCGGCCCGGACTTATCGACGAGATAAAGGCGGAGAGGGACAACCGCACATTCTGGACGAGCGAGAACCCCGACAGATATGTAGTGCGCCATTACCGGGAGGGAGACAGGATGCAGCCTCTGGGCATGAAAGGTAGCCGGAAACTGTCGGATATAATGAAAGAAGGTGGCGTCACGCCGTCGCGGCGCCGTAAGGTATGGGTAGCCGAGCATAAAGAGAGCGGTGAGGTGGAATGGGCCGAGGGACTGCGCCGCTCACGCCATCACCTGCTGAGCGCCGACCATCCCCTCGCCTACCGCCTCCGACGGAAATAACCGGAATAGACGGATTTACTTGCACCAGCGTCACGGTTATTTGCCCCAATTCCGGGTTTATTTGCCCCTTATCTTACCCTTATTTGCCCCTCGGAAGCGTTTATTTGCCCCATTATTCCATTGTCATCGCTGGTGACTCTCTTCATTATTTACCAGTTCAAAAGACCACATTCCAATTTTCTTAGAGCCTAAATGTTTGATTTTAAGCCATGTCCCCACCTTATTCATCGCATAGCGTATTGACTTTGAAGACAAATCAAACACCTCCGCACATTCCTTGACAGTCGCAGATGGCTTTGAGAGCAAATACAAGAGCACCTCTTTCTGCAAACCTGACAAACCTGCCGCATTTTCTATCTGCCTTTTTATTTGACCTAAATCGGAATTCATTTGCCCCTGACCTCGATTTGCTTGCCCTTTTACTTGCCTTTGCCCAGGGTTTTCAACTGTATTTACAGTTGAAACATATTTAGCTGCTGCTTCTTCCACCTTACTAATTCCCACATCTTCCTTACCGATTTCAACAAGAGGCAAGGTGAGCCACACCTCCTTAACATCCTCAAGCTCCTTGAGATCGGGACGCAAGAATCCGAGAGTATTCCATGCCGCAAGTATTTTCTGGAATCCGGAACCGATATTGTCGCCATAGCCGATCATACGAAACATCTTCTGGATATTTCGATTTCGGGCATGAGTGAAGTCGCCATTATAGATACGCTCCGCGGAAATTCTCAGCAAGCCTGGGTTCCGGATAATGATCTCATCGTCGCGCCGGTCAATGCGCAACACACCTTCCGTCTGGAAATCAGAGTAAGTCACTGAATTGATCACAGCCTCGCGCACACCGTCATATAGCGCACTGGTGTATATCGGTTGCTTCACCTACGAATGAGGCAAAGTCCATGTTAGTGCCACATAGGAAATCCTTGGCACCAGCCTTCAATATTAGAGCCATTACTCCCTTATAAGCAGCTGAATTTATTGTATATAAATGACGCAATCGAGACGCATGAAAATTGGAGCGAACAACAGTATCCGGCTCCTCTTCATCGTTTTTGGTCCAATTGATCATTCCTGTGACATCATTAACATAGCGTCCTCATTAGCGCTTCCTTAAAGTTCTCCAAACACCCCACACCAATACCATTTCTGCAGCTTATTCCGATTGCTCTGATTGAACCATAGGTTCCTTATCTACTGCAAACCTTATCAAGATAATTGGTCAACAATGTGATGGCAGTGAGGAAATCAGTATTCCCAAATGAACTGATGTTCTTATAATTGAGTACATCGTTCTTTTTTAAATCATTCCAGACCGCATCCCAATCTTTGCGCAATTCAAAATTATTAGACATTAAACATTCTTAAATTGTTATATTTACGCACATACGCGCGTGACAAAT
>ENA-OYWU01000864-OYWU01000864.1-human-gut-metagenome-genome-assembly--contig:-NODE-864-length-14854-cov-6.840259_pt1 | contig 14854 bp, 23 predicted proteins | sample MGYA00244173_ERZ653403 | MGnify/ENA primary metagenome ERZ653403 (study PRJEB26926, sample SAMN06165043) | human gut metagenome | biome: ENVO:00009003; feature: ENVO:2100002; material: ENVO:00002003...
CGAGATGACGTCGAGTCTCGTGGGCTCGGAGATGTGTATAAGAGACAGTTACTACACCCTTTGGCTTAACAAGGAGATTGAAGTTAAAGGTCGCGGCGTTGAACGTCATGGCAGAATAGTCGTAGTGTCAGAAAAAATGTATTATAAATTAACCAAAACATATTCAATTTTAACTGATTTCTAATATGCAACCTAAAATGAAAACCGGGGCGGTAATCGGGGCCGCCCATCTCACCCTGATTGATGATTTTCAGAACAATGAAACATCTGTTTTTTATTGTGAGGCTCTTTCGGAAATAGCGACTTACATCACCTTGGTTGATGATCCGGATCTTACACTGGAAAAACAAATGCACTGGCTGAAAACGCTGGCATTAATAAAAGCCGACATAAATACCATTGCAGAAACTTAATTGCGTCCTGCATCGGGGAATTTTCTGCCGACATATTTGTGTCCTTCCTTTGGTAATTACCGGCTTGTAACTTTGCACCGTAAACAATTATCAGCCATGACTACCCAAGACAAAAACCAGATTACCGAATACCTCGCCGGTTCCCGTGATTATTCCGAGGGTGTGTCGCTTTATCAGCGCTTCGGGCAAAATTTACGCCTGAAGCGTCTGTTTGTAACTGACGACACGCAGACAACGAAGGAAATCCTGTTTGAAGAACTCCGGAAACTCGCCGGGCTTACTGACCAGGAGTTCGCCCACCTTCCGCGACGCGCAGCCACCCCGAAACCGACCCTTAACGGGCTAACCGCAAAAGCGATAATTTTCGACGACCCGAAGGATAACGAAGCCGCCCTGAAAGAACTTGCCGATTCTTTCGGCGTTACCGTCGATGAACTGGTAAGCCCCGATTTTCAGGAAAGGGTGCTGGCAATGGACGAGAACGCCGACCGTATCGAGGCACTGACCGACCAACTCGACGCGGCCCGCTCGAAATATGCCGAAACTCCGGAGCCTGTCAGGAAAATGATACGTTTCCGCGAAAAATATCCCTTCCTGAACTCTCCGGACTGCCCGGACGTACTGAAGGTACTCGTTGCCGATATGTTCACTTCATACGACAACTATAAATCCGCCCACGCCCGCCTTCAGGTTCTCGCCGATGACGAGGCGGCCGCCACCGTCGCCGACTGTGAGAAAGTCGTTACCGAATACCTGAAGAACCGCGAAATTTGGGACGAACTCGAATATTACCGGGAAAACGGCGCGATTCTCGGAAAAGCCGCTAAGTTCCGCGAAATCGCTGAAAGCGCTTTGATGGACAAAGAAATGGAGGCCGCCGAGGATTATACCCAACTTTCCGAAATCGACCTTATGAAGAAACTCCAGAGCGCGAATGTCAACGAATCAAAACACCGGAAGGCTGTCAACACCGCGAAGGAAAAGGGCGAGACCAACGACCGCGCCGAAGCCGCTCTCGCTCGTTGGAGCGCGACAAAAAAGGCTATTCAGGAGGAAGTGGCACGACGAAAAAAAAAGTAACCGGGGAACTCGCCAAGACTGAACGTAACCGGTCCGAAATAACGCGATTCCTTTCGCGTTCCGGCTGCCACCCGTGCGACCGTTCCGAAGCCGGTTATCAACTGGGAATAATTAACAAGAAAATCGACGCGCTGAATGTATCTTTATCCCGATTACAATCTTTCGACGACTGACCTCCGGGAATTTCCCGGAGGCACTATATACAACGGCGACTGCCTCGAAGCGATAAAGACCCTTCCGGCGGCCTCCGTTGACTGTGTGATTACCGACCCTCCCTATTTTCTCGGAATGACCCACAACGGGCAAAAAGGAGCGTTTAAGGATTTATCAATCTGCCGACCCTTCTACCGGGAATTATTCGAGGAGTTCCGGCGTGTATGCCGCCCGGAAGCCTGTATTTACTTTTTTTGCGACTGGCGCGGTTATGCATTTTATTATCCTCTGTTCGATGAAATCCTGAAGGCGCATAATATGCTCGTTTGGGATAAATTGAGTGGTCCGGGCAATCATTACGCATTTATACACGAACTTGTGTTGTTTCATGCCGGCAAAGGCGCGAATATAGGAGGAACAAATATTATTTCCGCAATAAAAGCATTCAACAGCGGCGCGAAATCTACCGACGGCGCGAAGGTTCACCCGACGCAAAAGCCTGTTTCCCTGATTCAAAATTTTATCGTCGACGCTACAAAGCCCGGCGATGTTATCCTCGATACTTTCGGCGGATCCGGAACGACGGCCGTCGCTGCTGTCCGTTCCGGCCGTCGCTTTATCCTTATGGAACAGGACGAAGGCTATTATCATACCGCTTGTAAACGCCTCGAAGATGAATACCGACAATAACGCCGTAACTTCCAAATTACCGGTTATCTCCAAGAAGGAGGAAGAAGAAATAATGAAACTCGCCGCCGTCGGATTCATGCCGAGGGAAATCGCCGTGGCTATGGAATGGCCCCGCGAGAAACGCGCCGCCTTCTGCCTTCTCGCCAATACACCCGGTTCCGAGGTTGCTATGCTGATAGCTGCCGGCAAAGCCGTGGGTCGCGCCGACCCTCAAATAAAGTTACAGGAAGCGGCAAAAGCCGGAAATATCGACGCCATAAAGACCCTTCAGAAACTTCAGGCGAATAACCGATTTAACGAACTGGTTAACCACATGGACGACGATGAGTTTACCGATTAAACCCTCCCGAATCAATTTTGAGGCGATAGATTCCCACCAACTCGACCGGATTCTGAAAACCGGCGATGTTGATAGCCTGACCCCTGCCGAGCGCGAATATTTCGACCTTATGAAGGTGGTCCGGGGTTTCCATGCCCGAATGATGATGCCCGGAGGCGAACGCATAGTTACCAAATCCGGAATTATCAAACTCCTGAAGTCTGACGCTTACGGGCTTTCAGACTGGATGGCGCGGCAAATCTACACCGACACCCTGAATTTTTTCTACGACCAAGAGGGGGTGACCGCCCGCGCATGGTCGAATATCTACGCCGGCCGTCTCGACAACCTCGCCAAACTCGCACTCGCCGCCGGAAAACTGAAGGAGGCAAAGGGCTACATTGTAGAAGCTGCCAAACTCCGAGGGTGTTACGATGATGAAGCCCCGGAGATACCGCAGGAACTCCTCGACGCAGCTCCCGTTACTATCTACACCGCCGACCCCGAAAGTTTGGGCGCACCACGCGCCGACCGCAAGGAAATCGACGCTTTCATCGATTCAATTCCCGACATTCCGGAGATAAGCCGCCAGCGAATCAAGGAGGATGCCGGAATCAAGAAACGCAATTTGCTATCCCGAATTATCGAGGATATTAAAGAGTTCGGCGATGAAGATAAGTAAAGAAGCCACTGAAGCCGCTGTAAAATTTGGCTCTGAAGCCCTCGTTTTATGCGACTGGATAGATACGACCAACCTCGTATTTATCGGCGGCCGTGGCGTGGCTAAAAGTACCGTTATCCTCGCCCGGCGTTCCGAACGCTGTGTGCGCCTTATGCCGGGCGCACCCGTGGCGATTGTGGCGAACACTTATTCAAACCTTATCGACAATATCATGCCCGCCGTTCAGAATGGCTGGAAACTTAACGGGCTGATTGAAGGCGTTCACTACATAAAGGGAAAACGCCCCCCGGTGGAATGGTCGAAAAGATGTTCCGTTATTGTCGATGATTATCGGCACGTTTATAGTTTCTGGAATGGCTCTGTTATCTTTCTCGGCTCTCTCGATAACCCCTCCTTACTCGCCGGTAAATCCGTCGCCCATCTCCTGTTCGATGAAGCGAAATACGCTTCCGATAGCCGCGCCGCCCGTGTTATGCCTATTCTCCGAGGCGACGCGATTACTTACGGACGCTGCCACCTTTACGGAGGTGTAACGATTACAACCGATATGCCCGACGTTACCGAAGGGGAGTTCGACTGGTTTTTCCGCTATGCCTCCGAAATGAATCCCGAACGAATCATAAAGACGATTCAGGCGGCCGGCGAACTCAATAAATACCGGATTAAACTCACACGCGAGAACCGGAACACGCCGCCGGACGTTCGCAAAATCGCCCGGATAGAAAGGAAAATCGAATATTATACCGAGGGTCTCCTGAAGTTAAGGAAGGGGCAAACCTTCTTTATGAATATATCGAGTTTCGTTAATATTGACATTCTTACCCTCGACTATGCCAAACGCCTGTATAACGCCGCCCTCGAACACCACGAGTTCCTTAAATCCGTTCTGGGTATGCGTCCGGGCGTGAGACAGGACGCGAGATTTTACGTTCTGTTCGGCGAACGCCACAAGTACACCGACGGAACGATTTCCGGAGAAGCCGCGTTCAACTGTTCGCAACTCCGTTACCTCGACCCCTCCCGACCGCTGGAGGGAGGTATGGACTTCGGCAATATGCTTTCTTTCGTTATCGCCCAACCTGACGGACAATATTACCGGATTCATAAAAATCTGTACGAGCTGCCGCCTAACTCTATGCGAGAACTCGCCGACCAATTCCTTACATTCTTTCAGAGCCACCAAGAAAAGGTGCTTTATCTCTACTATGACCGAGCGGGCAACAACTACCAGAGACAGAACGAGGACCAGGCCGGCAAGATTAAAGCCGCTATCGAGAAGGACGGAGAAGGAAGGCGCACCGGCTGGAGTGTGGTCCTGATGTCGCGCAAGCAAGGAACGATAAGGCAAGAGGCTGAATTTAACTTTATGCACGAACTTATGAGCGGAAAGAACAAACGCCTTCCGCTCCTTATGGTTGACGCTCTGAACTGCACCGAAATGATTTCAAGTATCGAACTCGCAAAGGCTGAAGTTAAATACCGTGGCGATGTAAAGATAGTGGCCAAGGTAAAGAAGTCCGAGAAACTGGAGGCGAAGAAGCTGCCCCGGTTATCGACCAACTTCTCGGACGCTTTCAAGTACCTGATGATGCGCCGTTCGTGGCTGACAGCAGCCAAGGCGGAGAACGCCGCCGGTTCCGGGGCTGATTCTATGGTCGAACAGTGGATGGCTGACCGCTTCGATTCCTGACCTACTTACTGGATTACCAAACAACGCCCGACGGCCCGACGACCGCCGGGCGTTTTGCGTTTCACCGCGCCGCCTCCATGTAACGAGGTAACGAATCCCCCGGCTCACATTTCACTCCGGTAAGGGGTGGTAATAACTTTCGCGCTTCAGAGCGGGCCGCGCTCCGGGTTGTGTCGTTTTTTGCAATTTTGTTTTTGGTTGGGGCTAACGCTCTGATACATACACATTACACCAAAAGCCGACCAAAATTTCACCCCGAAAACCGCAATTTTTGCGCGGTAAGTTGCCGTTTTTCTCGCTATTACCGCCGAAAAATTGTAGATTTGCGATGTCAAACACCCGAAAACCGGCGAAAGTTATCTTAAAACTTACACCATGTTGAAAAAATTTATTTTGTTTTTTGCGCTGATGGTATCATTATTCGGATCGGCTCAAGACAAACCACTAAGCTACTCGGAAGTTATTCAGGTTGAAGGTAAAAATCAAGCAGAAATATACGGTGGATTACGCCAGTGGGTGGCCACAGCTTTTGTAAACGGAAAGGCCGTTACGCAAATGGAGGACGCCACTACCGGCACACTCATCTTACGAGCATTGTTTATATTCAAGAAAGGCGGCATTTATAGTGCCTACCAAGGGAAAATAGATTATACGTTAAAACTTCAATCAAAAGACGGACGATTCAGGGTTGAAATGTCAGGACTTACTCATGAAAATGATCCCGGGAATGCGCCTGATTGTTCTCTTGGACTTATTACAACAGCAGAAAAGTCTGGGAAAGGCGGTATTAATAAAGGTGCACACAATAAAATTTGGAGGGAGATTAAAAATAAATCTGCCGAACATTTCGCCGAAATCGTGACTTCACTTAAAAGTCTCGATAATTTCAATGCTGAGGCAGAAGAGGATTGGTAACGCCATCACGAGTGTCTGATTTATAATGCGCCGGAGCTTCAGGTTCCGGCGTTTATTTTTCGTCTTTACATTAACTAATTTTAGTATTTTTTTTTTTTTTGTTCACTACATTCTCCCGATATTTGCAACGTCAACAAGCTACGGAGTCAACTCCGGGTCGGGTCTGAAACGGCTCGAAATCTTTCGGGCTATTATTTTGCCCGATTACATACGACATATAGGCGACCGCCTACCTCCAACCATTTAGTTAACTCGACCCTTCGTCGGTTTCCGTGGCTTGTTTGACGACATGGAGGAGGCGGTCGCCTTTTTCGTGCCATAATAAAACGTCAAACAACCTAAACAAGCCACACAAATGAAAACAGAATCAGCACTACCTATTCCGGCATCTTCGTACAAGAACAGAGTGAATATACTCCTCATTAAAGGTGTTATTTACCTTACTTCCGAAAAATTCAGTATATTTGTAACCGTATTCGCTACACTGATATGCTGGGTCGGCGTATTCATTGACAACTACCGCCTCATAGGCTCAGGCGCCATTTTGTTCCTGCTGGGGTTCGCCCCACAGGCAATGCGCGGAACCTTGCGCGACATGCGCCAATTCAATCTCGGCTTAAAAGATTGGTGAACTTCACAATTTTAACAACTCTAATAACAAGCAATATGCATCACGAACTTAATCTCTCCGCTGAAGCCATCCGGGCCATCACCGCCCTTCAGCATAAAAACGGCACATTCCGTTACTACAAACATACTATTAACCGCCTCAAAATACTCATACTCCACCAAAGCGACGAAATCGGGATGAGCGATGCCGAGGCGTTACATTCATTGCGCGTTCTCGACGCCATAGGCTGCGACCTTGCAGCTCTCGCCGGATCAACAGCCACCGAGACAACCCAAGATGCTAACGCGGAAGAAGTGGCCGGGCGTGTTGAACAATCATTTGAAGGGCTTACAAATATCGATGAGGCAGATGATATTCATGATTCAAACCACCCTGTTTCAGACATGAATCATGACAAGTCTCCGAACGCAAAACCATAGTCACAATTTTGAGCTAAAGGATAAAGAAGATTGTTAACTACCCATCAATTCCAAAGTAATGATGACAACAGGGCGGCATGCGATGTGAATCGGATGCCGCCTGTTTTATCGTCGGTCAGTTGTCCTTCATTCCGGCATGCATTATAGGGATATTTGCAACGTAAATGATAACACCGCAAAACGATGAAACATTTAAAACAAGAGTTCGACAAACTGACATTCAAAGAGGTGATAATATATATCCTGGCAGTGATCACAATGCTGGCGGGTCTGACTTTGCTCTTTATGGGCATGTTTATCCCTCCTGAAGGCGAGATACACGGCTCTGTGCTGACAGCCTTCGGAAGTATCTGTATTTTTGTGGCATCACTTTTGGGAATTTCATTGCATTACGCCAATGAACTTGACAAGCTAAAAAATGAGGTTCAGAAACAATTGGAAGAAATCATACAGTAAAAACTCTGACGAATGAAAGCAGATGGAAAACTTCATCACGGTAACAGGTTACGCGCTTTCGCATCTTGGGCACTCCTTCTCATTGGTGTTGCTACTGGTGCTGTTGCTGGAGGCTGCCGCAGCTCCCGGAACGCGGTGGAGGAATCGGAGACAACCGAACACCACAAATTCGACATCTCAGAACAAAAAGATTCAGTTCACAGCGAAACAAACGATAGTATATATCAACGGGACACTACTAAAGGTTGTGCCGGGGAGCGTGGTCGTATCGACATTGAGCGGGACACCGCCGGTCGCCCCGTGGCCATATACTGGTTCCGGCATTTCGACTTTAAAGGCTTTGGTGAAAGCCTACAGACGACTAAAACCTTATTCACGTTACGCAGTGCGTCGAACAGTTCCAATAATTCCGGCGCCGTGGATTCCATCACCAAGAAAAAGGAAGAAACTCAGGAGGAAGTTAACCCCACAATTCCTGTAGAATCGTTTGTAGGCGCTGGTGTAAAACTGCTGGTTATCTTTTGTGTGATTTTTGTATTAATCAGAGACTACCTACTGCCATGGATAAAAAAGCTCAGGCGATAGACCTTTACGAAGCAATCGACCAGATGAAACGGATTAGCCTCGCCGGTGGAACATTCTCGATAAAGTTCCGGAAGTGGAATAGCCAGACACAGAGCGGTGGCGACATGGTAACAGTCCGCGCGGCCCGTGTCCGTCCGAAAGCAGCCGACGAGAGAATCAAATATTCAAGTTACAAATTATTTTTCACCGACACGGAAACAGGCCTCGCCCGTAATTGCTGGCAACCCCTTGTAATGGAGTTTAACGGCCGGCGAACCGTGTTAAACTGATACTTTTTGCGATGATACGAAGAATCGGAAATTTCGGTTTCGTCGAAAACGGGGCCGGTGAGATTTGCTCTTTCAACCTGAACGCCAAAGCGGGTGGCTGGACCCCTTCAACCTATATGTTGCGAGGGGCGACCGCCTCCTTCGGCTACAAATATATCAATGTCAACGGAGTGCCTATAATCCCGTATGGAAACGACAACAATCTGCCAGGAAAAGTCCGCCACCTACTTGAAAACTTTTACGCTGGCGAGGGTATCATGGGCAAGAAAGCCGGTTTGCAGTGGGGTGAAGGTCCCCGGCTCTACCGCGACGCGGTAGACGGCTCGAATATCTTTTACCGGGCTTGGACCGTCGACGACGAGATTACAGCCGATCTGAAGGCGACCGATCACCTAACGCAGTTGCACCGCTGCCTGATAGACCTTGTTCATCTGGAGGGGTTCTGGGTAAAATTCACCCGGACACGCGGATCGCGTATAGGAAACGGCAGAATCGCCACAGTAGAACACGTTCCCGCCGGAAAGGTCCGGTTTGTCTATCCGGGTGAGAATAAATTGCCGACACAGGCAATGGTGGCGGACTGGCCCGCCGCCGACCCCGCGACATCGCACGTTTACCCCCTGTTCGACCCCAGCGACCCGTTGAAATATCCGGTCTCTCTGGCATATTATAACATATACAGCTACAACCACGACCATTACAGTGTTCCACGATTTATCGGCGCATTTGACTGGCTCGAACTTGCCGGAACTCTCGCCCCCCTTCTGGCAGCTTACAACGAGAACGCCGCCGCAATATCGAAACACATCAAGTCGCCGCAGTCTTATTGGGACCGTGCCGAGGAGCGGATAAAAGACGTTTGCCGACAAAAGAACATTCCTTACCGCGCCGAAATGCTGGAGGAGTTCAAGGACGAGGCCATGGAAAAATTTGCAAATTCCATGGCCGGTAAAGGAAACGCCGGAAAGTTCCTTCATACTTCCGACTACTGGAACCCCGAAGCTAACAAGTTCGAAGGTTGGGAGGTTGTTACCATCGACAACAAGGTAAAAGACTATATCGAGGCACAGGTGGCAATCTGCAAGAAATCGGAAGCTGCCGCCACCTCCGGTTTCGGTCTGGACCCCTCCCTCTCTAATCTTATTCTCGATACAAAATTAGGCTCCGGCTCTGAAAAACTGTACGCCCTGAAGGTCTACAACGCCACGGAGACCGCCGTGCCTGATATGATTCTTTGCAAGCCCTTCCAGATATTTATCGACGTCAACCACCCCGGCACAGATATAAAAATCGGCTTATACCGGACAGTTGTCGAGGCTGAAAAGAACGTGAACCCCGAAAACCGAGTTAAAGCAAATGCGTAAACTGTTCGCCACGCCGGAGGCACAGCCGGCGAAGAAGGGAAACGGCAAGGACGAGGGTAAAGAACGCGCCGAGGACCGCAATACAGGAAAGCAGACAAGCGTTTTCCGATCGTTGTCACGCAACTTTGAACGCCGCGTAAAATCCGAGTTGTTCCTTGAAGATTCCCTGCCGTGGCATTTCAAGCCCGGCGAGGCGTATCACTGTTTTTCTTTCGGCGATGTTGACGCGCTTACATATTTACGGGCAGTTCTGAAACAGCAGCCGCTGGAATATGTCTGTTTATCCGCCTTCTCTATGGCGTTGACCGACGCGGAACTCCTGTTGAAGTGGCAGCGTAGCGGACTAATCGGGCGGATCGACCTATATCTCGGCGAGATATTCGATTCTAAATTTGTCGAAGTCTACAATACATTACGCGAAGCTGTCGCGCTCATGGGCGGCCGTGTCGCCGTGTTCCGCAATCATTCTAAAGTAATGGCTGGTTTCGGCGAAAATTTCGATTTTGCCGTAGAAGGGAGTGCGAACCTTAACAGTAACCCGCGATGTGAACAGACTGTTATAACGGTCGATTCAGGAGTGGCACGATTCTACAAAGAAGAAGTTTTCGACAATATTCATTCCTTTAACAATGATTTCCCCGACTGGAAACCCTATAAACTGAAACGCGATGAAATTATTTAATGTGCAAGCCGACGGAAGCAGCGAGATAACCGCAGCTATCGGGTTAATATCTAACGACGTGGATTTTTCCAAGTGGGAACCGGTTCTACCTTTGGGAATCCGTGATGTAACCGCAATAATAGGCCCGGAACCAGTCAAGGCTCTGGCGGATTTCTACGCCGGAACAACAGCACCGGGCGAGGACGGCTCACCCGGAGCCGTCGCAGCTCTGAAATACCTCCAGCAGGCGGTCGCCCTGTTCACATGGCTGAAGATAATCCCGACGCTCGACGCGCAGCACGACGACACCGGACGTTCCCGCCGCCTCGGTGAGAACGAAAAGGGGTTAACGGCCCTTCAGGAGTTCAAGGACGAACAGAATATCCTCCGTCTCGCATACGAAGCGACGGATGCCCTTATCGAGACAATGGACCGCGAAGCCTTCCCGTTCTGGACTGAATCGCGGAAATACAACCTACGCAAGGGGCTACTGATTCAAAGTAAAGAGGAGTTCGACGAATATTATAATATCGGATCCCACCGTCTGTTCGTTACCCTCCTTCCGATTATCCGCGAGGTACAGGGCGCACAGGTCGCCCCGGTTCTCGGTCGCAAATATCTTTCCCTCCTGTTGACCGGAGAGGATTCCGAAATTACCGGATTACTGAAGGAACCAGCGGCCCGCGCCGTGGCGTTGCTCACTATGCAAAAGGCAATAGAACGCCTTCCGGTGGAAGTGATTCCTGAAGGAGTGGTGCAGATTCAGCAGTCGCAACCGGTAAACTCCCGGCTACGCGCCGAGCAGTCCGCCCGCGCAGCCGTCGCCGCCTCCCTCGGCGCGGACGCAAAAAAATATATCGAGAATATTCAGGACACCGTGGCGCAGCTCGACGCGGAAGGCGAAACGCCCGACCACACGATGCCCGGCCCGATTGTTCACAGCAAAGGCATGTCGTTTTAATGGAAACAATCACCACACGGGGAAAAACGGTCGAAATTCCGGTGAATGTAGCGGAACTGACCCCGGCGCAATATGAATATTATTGCTTTCTGGCTTTCGCTCTTGCCGGAAATATAATAACGCCCGATTACTTCCGTATTCGCTGGTTTTCCTTCCTGATAGGTCTCGGAAAATTAGATTTCACAATCCTGAAACAGGAACACATCGACGAACTCGAAAGACAGATTTCGGCGATTGACGGCTATTTTGTCAAGGAGATGATCGCGGGGCGGGAACGTGTTTACCTCGATTTCGATACCGTGGTTAATCTCCTTCCGGAATATAAGGGATATAAAGGCCCCGGCGACCTTTTTCAGGGTGTTACATTCGGAGAGTTCGTGGAGTGCTACACCGTCGCCGAGTGTCTGGACGGCACAGACCAAGACGCAATGACCGAGGGGTGCGAACATATCGCCCGGACACTCTACCATATCCCCGACACAGCCCCGGTGCCCGACCTCCTGACCTTCCACGCCCCGAAACTGTTTTCCTCCGTCTGGAAGGCTATCCAGAGTGGCCCGATTGAGATAAACGGTAAGAAAATCGACTTTCGGATTATCTTCAAGAGTTCCGGAAGCACAAAGCCCGACGACAAGACAGGGTGGACCGGCATAACCTTCGAGGTAGCCACCGCCGGACTATTCGGAAATGTCAGTAAGGTAGAAACGGCGGATATGTGGGCCGTCCTCATTTACCTGTATAAATGCAAATTCGAGTACCTGAACGAAAAACGCAGCAGTCAGGCAAAATAGACCGTTTTTAATATGCTTATTTGGAAACAACAACTCAAATATTTAAAAATCATGAAATTATCACAGAAAATTAAGAACATGATTAAGGCGTGGGAGGGCTGTAAGCTCACCGCCTACCGTTGCCCTTCCGGAGTGCTTACCATCGGCTACGGACACACCGGCCCCGATGTTACTCCCGGCAAACAGATTCTACAGGCTGAAGCCGACGCACTTTTTGAGAACGACATTAAAAAATTCGCCGATTCTGTGGCCGCAGAACTTGATGGAGCTTCCATCAATGGCAACCAGTTTGACGCGCTCGTTTCACTGGCCTATAATATAGGGATTCACGCCTTCCATAAATCAACATTGTTCAAAAAAGTAATGGCCAATCCCTCCGACAAATCCATCCGCAGCGAGTTTGTCAAATGGATTTATGGTGGGGGACGCATCCTCCCCGGCCTTGTTAAACGAAGAATCGCGGAAGCAAACCTCTATTTCGGGAAGCCATGATAAATCTCCTTCACTATCGCGAATATTGGGAGCGGGTAGCCGACCGCCTCGATTCCGTTACCGGCGTTCTACCCGTGGCGGTAGATAAGGACATGGGGAAAAAGATCCAGGCGTTACCTACCGGCTCCGTTACCCTGTTTATCCTTCCTCCCGGAGGTGAATCAGAAAGCAAGAACCCCGACGCTTTCCGCGAGGCGAATCAGTGCGTGGTGTTCGTCATGGAGAAATACGACCCACAGCGAAAGACCTCGTTTGCCGCTCTGGAATCCTCGCAGAAGGCTATCGAGGAAATCAAGGCCCTGATGCTCGACGACCTCGCCGCCGGTTGCCCTGTAATGCGTTTCGATGTCTCAACCCTGAACACCCTCCCCGAAACGGAGTTTTTCGCCGGGTTCGCGGGCTGGTCGATAGGTTTCAAAATAACAACCTGACAGCATGGAAGCCGAAAGCATCAAAGCGCAATATTTCCGGCAGCAGCTCGAAAAAGGAATCCGCGACATCTTCGAGGCCCAAAGAGCAATCGCCACCGAAAGAATATACCAAAGCGGCCACGACCGAATCCGCGAGAAACGGGGTGGCTCGATCCTTCAGGGAAGAAGTGGCGTTTTGCTGGAGGCGTTGACAAATCCACACTACAGTATTACCAACGACAGCGGGGGCATCAGGACCGAAACGACATTACCGACTTATATCCGCTTCCTCGATATGAAGCGGCACGGTAATTATCAAATCTATAACCGTCAGATATGGGGTATTCTCTACAAGGAAACCCTGATAAATACGAAATATGAATTCCGTGACTGGCTCCAGAAACATTTCCCCGAACTTTTGAAACAATTCAACAACCCATCAAAATAACAGCGTATGAAAAAGATTATACACATCGTCGCCGTGCTGATTAAAACGGCCATTCTCTTTGCCCCGGGCATTGCCGCCGTCATCTTTCTCCGCGACACACACGGTTGGCCGGTGTCGCTCCTTGCCGCCCTTGGTGTGGAGTTCATTACCGGCGTAATCATCACGTTAGCCACGACAGTAGCCGCACAATTCAAGGCGCAGCGCGAAATCAAGAAAGAACAGGCGGAGGCATCCGCTGCCTGAACATCTCCCCTTCCCTATCGTTGCATCTGTCCCCGCTGATTTTCCGGCGGGGATTTTTTTGTAGAAACTTGAAAAATATTTTGATATTAAAAATAATATCATTATCTTTGTATTGTTAATTAATCAGAGACTGAAAATGAAATACAAAGAACTCCACAAAATCCTCCGGAAAGCCGGCATGATTGAATTGGATGAACAACGAGCGGGACACCCATTGTGGTTGAACCCTACTACAGGTGAAAAGTTTACAACAAGTAACCACGGAATGCATGAAGTTGCAACCGGAACCCCGAAATCAATTCTCCGGGCGGCAGGACTGGAAAAGAAAAAGTAAACACAGAGGGGGCTTATCCCCGCCCCCTCTTTTTAAAATATACTGATATGAAAAGCGTAAGAGTATTTATAGAACGGGCAAAAGACGGTATATATAGCGCCTACATGCCAGATGACAACAAGCTTCATTTCAATGCTATTGGGGAGGGCGAAACCGCCAGGGAGGCACACGATGATTTTCTGGCAGTTGTTGATGCTTTCCGTATTGACTTCCCCGAAGAAATTGCCGACCTTCATTTTGAGTTTTCCTATGATCTGGCTTCATTTCTGGCCTATTATAGCGGAAAACTCACCCTCGCTGGATTGTCACGTATAACCGGTGTCGCACAAGGGCAGCTTTCCCATTATATTACAGGCCATCGCCATCCCTCGCCCCGTACCGTAGAAAAGATCAACCAGGCACTTCACACGTTTGGCACAGAATTAAGTCAAGTTCATTTCGTCTGATTAATTAACACCTTCGACTTTATTGTTCTTGACCTCACCCTCGTCCATCACGACGGGGGTGTTTTTGCATGAGCTGACGGCAAATTCGCCCCCGCTTTTTTGTAGATTTAAATTTATTGTGTATATTTGCAATGCTAAACAACATGAACATTCCCTGTTCTCGGTGAGCCTCGATTAACGGCTCAGACATAATTGGGCTTTTTTTATGCCCATATATATCAGCTCATAGCGGCTGCCATATCCACACTTACGGCTCATCGAGCGGCGTTTGTGTTGTTTAGCGACGGGATATGGCAGCCGTTTCTCTGCCTAATGCTAAACAACACAAACGCAATGAGAACCTTATCATTGAAAGCCCCGGCGGCCGGGCAGATGGCCGCAGATTGCGGCACGCCGCGCTCC
>ENA-OYWU01000871-OYWU01000871.1-human-gut-metagenome-genome-assembly--contig:-NODE-871-length-14768-cov-6.793516_pt1 | contig 14768 bp, 8 predicted proteins | sample MGYA00244173_ERZ653403 | MGnify/ENA primary metagenome ERZ653403 (study PRJEB26926, sample SAMN06165043) | human gut metagenome | biome: ENVO:00009003; feature: ENVO:2100002; material: ENVO:00002003...
CTACACAAGGCTATTCGTCGGCAGCGTCAGATGTGTATAAGAGACAGGTGAAGAAGTAGCGTCCTTTGATCTGGTCAATCTTGAATGTCTCGAAGTTGTTGGAGAAGGGGTTGAACTGAAGTTCTACGCTGAATTCGCCTTTTTCGGGAGCGTACTCATTCTGTGCAACAGCGGGAGCTGCGATGGCTGCAACGAGGGCAGCGCTGATCAGAAACTTTTTCATTGCTGTGTTTTGATTAAAATAGTTGTTAAATTGTATTCGTGCTTATTGAAAATCCGGGGTTGTCAGATGTTTGGGTGGAATGCTTATGTTTTTGAAGCGTCGCATGTGGCAACCCTTTTTATTTATGTGTTTTGGTGTGATTTTTCCTAAAGTTTTGTTTTGTGCTGTTGTGATGTTTTCGGCTACAAAGTTAGATATTGGCAGGGAATTGTAAAGATATTTTGTGTTAAGATTATTTAATTTTTACATTTCGGGTTGATAATGAGATGGTTGTAATGTTGCAAAAATATGTTATAAAACATGTTTTTCTTCGTTTCCGGCGGCTGTTTTAAGCATTCGGCCCGTTAATCATGGGATGTGGAATGTGATTAGAGTGGAATTTTGTAACTTTGCTATCATGGCTGAAACCGCTATGATAGCTATAATAGCTATAGTAGCTATGTTAGCTACCTTGGCACTATAGCTTAGGTTGTGGTTCTGCCTGTTCTGTAATGCAAATAAGATGTCTACACATTATTATATAATAGTAGTAGCGGCCGGAAGCGGTTCGCGTTTCGGCGGGGAGGTGCCCAAGCAGTTCGTGATGCTTGGCGGCATGCCGGTGCTTGCCCGCACCATCGGGGCGTTTGCCGAGGCTCTGCCCGGGGCTGAAATAGTTCCGGTGCTTTCGTCCGATATGTTCGGGTTCTGGGAGGATCTTTGCACGAGCTGCGGAGTGGTGTCGCCTCGTCCCGTGAGCGGGGGAAGCACCCGTTGGGAATCCGTAAAGAATGCCCTGACTGTCATTGCCGAACGGCATCATGCGTCGTTCCCGGGTGAAGATGCCGTTGTGCTTGTCCACGACGGAGCCCGTCCGCTTGTCAGCAACGAGGTGATTCTGGCTGCGGCGCATGCGGCAATGGAGGCTGACGGCGCCATTCCGGCGATTGCGGTGACCGATTCGCTGCGCACGGCCGGAATTGACGGCGAGCCTTCGAAAGCGGTGGACCGCTCTCTGCTGCGCGCCGTCCAGACACCTCAGGCCTTCAGGCTGTCGGTGCTTGAAAAGGCTTATCAGCTCCCCTACACTCCCCGTTTCACCGATGATGCCTCGGTGGTTGAGGCAGCCGGATTCACCGGTATTGTTCTCACCCCCGGTTCGCCTGAAAATCTGAAAATCACCAACCCTTCAGACATAATAGTTGCCGAGGCGATACTCCGTGCCCAAGGCAAAATCTGACATGAATCTGCGCGAGCGCGACATACAGTATGTGAAAGGGATAGGCCCGGCCAAGGCGAAACTTCTCGCCGAGGAACTTGGCCTGCGGTCGGTCCACGACCTTCTGCACCATTATCCCAACCATTATGTTGACCGTTCGCAGATTTACCGTGTGGCCGATTTCACCGGCGAGATGCCTGCGCTGCAGGTGCGCGGCCGGTTTGTCACCATGCAGGTGCAGGGTGAAGGGGCTAAAATGCGTCTCACTGCCCTGTTCTCCGACGGGTCCGCCACGATGGAGGTGGTGTGGTTCCGGCGCATCCGTGCGTTGCGTGAGCTGTATCATGTAGGAAAGGAGTACGTGCTGTTCGGCAAGCCACAGCAGTTCAACGGCCGCTGGAGCATGGTGCATCCTGAGGTGGATCCCCCCGAGGCCACCGGCGCCGCGCAGGGTCTGAGGGGTGTGTACCCCCTCACCGAGAAGCTGCGCAACCGTGGGGTGTCCTCCAAAAATATCTTTACCTGGGTGCAGAACGCTTTGGCTGCGTGCCGCGAATTGCCCGACACGCTTCCGGCCGATGTGCTTGAGCGCTACCGCTTCATGAGTTTCGATGAGGCCATACGCACCATTCACAATCCGTCGGGACCGGAGCAGCTGCAGCGTGCCCGCGAACGCATGAAATTCGAAGAGCTGTTTTATCTGCAGCTCAACATACAGCGGTTTGCCGACCGCCGCAGCGCCGAGCTGCAGGGGGTGAGGTTCAGCCGCATCGGCCGTTTCTTTAACGGCTTTTACACGCAGATGCTCCCGTTCAGCCTCACAGAGGCTCAGAAGCGTGTGTTGCGCGAAATCAGGGCTGACGTGGCCACAGGGAGGCAGATGAATCGCCTCGTGCAGGGCGATGTAGGCTCGGGCAAGACCATCGTGGCGCTGATGGCGATGCTCATGGCGCTCGACAACGGATGCCAGGCATGCCTCATGGCGCCCACCGAAATCCTTGCCGGACAGCATTACGAGAGCCTGCGGCAGCTCGTGGCCCCGCTTGGGGTGAACGTGCGGCTGCTCACCGGCTCGACGCGTGCGCGTGAACGCCGCGAAATCCACGACACGCTTGCCGACGGAACGCTCCACATTGTTGTCGGCACCCATGCCCTCATCGAGGATGCTGTGAAGTTCCGCAATCTCGGTCTGGTGGTCATCGACGAGCAGCACCGCTTCGGGGTGATGCAGCGTGCGCGGCTGTGGAGCAAGAACACCGTGGTGCCGCACGTGCTGGTGATGACCGCAACCCCCATACCGCGCACGTTGGCCATGACGCTGTACGGCGATCTCGATGTGTCGGTCATCGACGAGCTGCCCCCGGGACGCAAGCCTGTCACCACATTGCTCCGCTACGACGACCAGCGTTTCTCCGTCTACCGCTCCATCGGGCGTCAGCTTGCCGAAGGGCGTCAGGTCTATATCGTCTACCCGCTGATAAAGGAGAATGAAAAACTTGACCTCCGCAGCCTTGAAGAGGGGTACGAGCTGATACGCGACACGTTCCGCTCCTACCGCGTGGCCTGTGTGCACGGACAGATGAAACCCGCTGAGAAGGAGCACCAGATGGAGCTTTTCGTCTCGCATCAGGCCCATATACTTGTGGCCACAACCGTGATAGAGGTTGGAGTGAATGTGCCGAACGCCACCACCATGGTAATTGAGAACGCCGAGCGTTTCGGGCTGTCGCAGCTGCATCAGTTGCGTGGCCGCGTGGGGCGCGGGGCGGCGCAGAGCTACTGTGTGCTCATGTCGAAGCGCAAAATCGCAGCCGACACCCGCAAGCGCCTCGAGCTTATGACCTCAACCACCGACGGATTCAAGATTGCCGAGGCCGACCTGAAAATGCGCGGCCCGGGCGACCTTGAAGGCACCCTCCAGAGCGGTCTTCCCCTTGATCTCCGCATTGCCAATCTTGCCACCGACGGCCAGATGGTGCAGCTCTCGCGCGACGTGGCCCGTGCCATTCTCGATGCTGATCCGGGTCTCGACGCACCGGAGCACCGCGCCATGAAGGCCGAGCTGTCGCTGCTGTTCAAACGTCCGGTCGACCTCTCCCGCATCTCCTGATAGAGGGGCGGGGTTTGAAAACATGTTGTAGAACATATTTGGCGTAAGTCTCTTTAGCTTAGAATTATACACTCGGATTTTGCGGCGCGAAAAGGAATTTAGTATATTTTAGCGCGGAATCTTTTCCGATTGGTTTTGATTTTTCGTAATTTTGTGGAAATCAATCAGGCGGCATATGACCTTTAAATCCGGCGATGCGTTGTCGCCACTCTCCGCACCGCTTGTTGACCGTGATCTTACCGATACGCAGTGCATCCCGCGCCGATGGCCGGAGTCAGAGCAGCTTCAATTCTCTCTCTTCTCCCGTGCGTTCCTTCCTCCCGAGTGCGAAGGTTCCCGGAGCTGTGAGCGTGCTGCGACGCAAATATGACAACATAAATGGAAACGACACTTGTAATTATAAAACCTTCGGGGATACAGCGCGGCCTTTGCGGCGCTGTGATTTCGCGTTTTGAACAAAAGGGTCTGGTGATTGCTGGCATGAAGATGATGCAGCTCGACGAGAAGATTCTCAGCGAGCATTACGCACATCTGGTGGGCCGTCCGTTCTTCCCCTCGCTTGTGGCGTCAATGACTGCCACTCCGGTTGTTGTACTGGCTGTGCGCGGCGTCGATGCCGTTGCCGTGGTGCGTGCCATGACCGGTGTGACGAATTCCCGCAACGCCGCCCCCGGCACCATTCGCGGCGACTTCGGCATGAGCGGACAGATGAACATTGTCCATGCATCCGATTCGCCCGAGAACGCTGCCATCGAGGTGGCCCGCTTCTTCCGTCCCGGCGAGGTGTTCGATTATCTTCCTGTAACTGTCAAGGCCATCTATGCCGACGATGAACTAAACGCGTAATTCCGATCTCTCTCAGTAAAACATGCTTCAGAAAACATTAAGAAACCTCACATTACTTCTCATAACCGCTGCATCGGCTGCAGTGGCCTCCGCACAGACACTCCGTGTGCCCGACGCACACAAGGCGGAACATGACAACCTGATTGCACGTCAGGAAAACATCGGCAACCAGATTTCAAGCAAGGATACACAGGCTTTTCTCGACAACCTGTTCAAGGACGAGGAGGAGCCTGAGCTCGACATCTATAACGAAGGTTGGAACAGCCGCAGCGTCAATGCCTACGCAGGCATGGCCGTGCCCGACACCAAAACGATTGATGTGAGCGAATTCGCCATGCCCTGCCCCGGCTATGTGACTTCGCCCTATGGCTACCGCCGCCGTTTCCGTCGCGAGCACAAGGGCATCGACCTCAAGCTGCAGACCGGCGACACCGTGTATGCCGCATTCGACGGCCGTGTACGCCTCACCAATTTCGAGCGCCGTGGCTACGGATATTATGTGATTGTGCGTCACACCAACGGGCTGGAAACCGTCTATGGCCACCTGTCACGTTTCCTCGTGGAGCCTGACCAGGATGTGAAAGCCGGCGAACCCATCGCCCTCGGCGGCAACACCGGCCGCAGTTTCGGCTCGCACCTCCATTTCGAGACCCGTTTCATGGGTATCCCCATCAACCCTGCCGCAATCTTCGACTTTGCCAACCAGACGGTGCACACCGACACATACACCTTCGACAAGAACACTTACAAACGTGCACGTAACTTCGATCCCGCCGCCAACGAGCAGTATGCAAGCAAGTATCGCGCTTCGCGTCCGGCCTCCCAGAGCGCAACGGCATCCTCCGGTTCGCGTTCCAAGAACTATACTGTGCGCCGTGGCGACACGCTGAGCCGCATCGCATCGCGCAACGGTGTCACCGTGCGTCAGCTGTGCAAGCTCAACGGCCTCACCACCAAATCGAAGCTCCAGCCCGGCAAGAAGCTGCGTCTGCGCTGACGCCCACGCGCTTTTCCCCCCGATTGTAGGGTCGCGACCTGTCGCGACTGCACTCTGCGTAATATATTTGGGCATCAGGCATTCATCTGCAACATCCCGCCTGCAGTCGCGACAGGTCGCGACCCAATGAGCTGATGGAAGCATTTGTTTTTTAAGGCTCGCCATTTGTTTTTTAGGCTCACCTTTTTTTAGCCAGCTAACTTACAACACAGGCTCCGGCATCCGCCGGGGCCTGTGTTTTTTTGTTTCCGTTACGCCGCGTGACCCGGCGTGGGAGACGGGCGCGAGGCGCCTTGCACGGCATCAACTTGGCAGGGATAAGCTCTGATAAACTCGGATAAGTTCTGATAAGCTCTGATAAACTCGGATAAGTTCTGATAATTCTTATAAGAGTTTATCCGAGCTTATCCGAATTTATCCGAATTTATCCGCGTTTATCGGCGCTGGCCGGGGGCGCCCCCTCGTTCCGGGCTGCGGGCGACTTTCGCGGCTTTCGCGGCGGTGAAAGCCGCGAAAGCCGCAATTAACGAAATTTTTGTCAGGGTGTTAAAAAAGCAAAGAAATCATTGTGTTTAACAAGAATTAACTAATGGGGGGGGTAAATAGTGAATATATCTTTAACTTTGCCATGCAAATGTTGCGCCCGATAGCGGACGGGACCTGTCCCCGGCCGGATATCATCACATTTCGGGGTGCGACATGCGATAATTTTATGACATGAAAACTCGCTAAATCAGTTATTTAACCAATCAGCATCGCATCGTCATTATTACTTCGGTGCAAATAAAAATTAAAACACAAAATATTAACCAACAATTTTCCAATCGCATGCAAAAGAAGATACTTGCTTCACTTTTGGTGACTCCACTGGCATTCAATGCCTTTGCCAACATCGCTTTGGATAACCTGAACAGCGCCGCAAACTGGATTCCCGGTGCGCTTGCCGGCGGTGACTATAAGGTTACTCCCGGCGAAAACGGCGGTTACCTCATCAACGCCGGCGTCAGCGTCGGTACTGTTACCCAGCAGATCAAAGGACTTCTCAAAGGTACATACCAGATCAAGTTCACAACATTCGAGAACGCCAAACTTGAAGTGACCGGTGCAGGTGCATCCAAGGTTACTGCAGTTGAAGGTGCCGACGGCACATTCCAGTTTGACATAACAGGCGGTGATATCACCGTTACTATTTCCGCACAGGATGGAGCTCAGGCTTTTGTGTTCGGTGGTGCTTCGTTTGAAATCGTTTTTGATTTTGCCGCCATGCAGACCTCTCTCCTCGATGGTCTCAACGTCACACTTAAGGATGTGCCCGAAAAGGATGAAACTGCAGCTGCCAAAGACCTCCGCACTCAGAAAGCCACACTTGAGGCAGAATGCAAGACTCTGACCGAAACTGTAAATAAGCTTGATGGCGGTGACGATATGACCACCGAAGAACAGCTCAAGCTTTACGATGAGCTGAAGCTTTACAATGCTGCCGATCCCAAAGCAACCGAGGGTCTGGCTGCTGAGGTGGCCGGTTACCAGACAGACGCTGCTGCTTACAACAAGGCAGTAGATGAGGAAACTGCAAAATTCGAAGCAGTAGAGACCAACACCGCTGCAAAGGCTGCTCTCGTTGAAGGGGCAAAAGGCCTTCAGGAGAATCTTGATCAGTTCAAGACTATGCTTGACAAAGCAACTCAGCCGTCAGGCATTGAAGGTGATTATCTCGGCGGTCTGTTTGATGAGGATATCGCCGATGTCCAGAAGGATATTGATGCCTACAATAAAGAGATTGAAACTGCATATGCCGACCTGACCAAGGTTGACATCACATTCAAGCCTGCCAAGACTGCTGACGCTATTCAGGAGGAAATCTCCGGCCTGAATACTGATTACGAGCCTGTAGCTAAGGATATAGAGGCATACAATACGTTTGTTGACGTGGTTCTGCCCGGTCTGGAGAAAGCTTATAACGACGCTACTTCGGTTCTGACCGGTCTCAAGACCTACAACGGCGAACCCTCGAGCGCTTTCAACGCCCTCGTTCAGGGTTGGAAGAGCGATGTTGCCGCAACCTACGATACCGCCAAGACCGACATGGAGAAGAACATCAAGGTCGGCACCGTGGAGGGCGCAGCTGCGAAACTCGCAGACAATCAGGCTATCGCTGAAAAGGCAACCGGCGACATGAGCGACCTGGCAAGCGGAAAGAAAGAACTTGTTGAAGGTGACGGTGGTCAGAATGCACTTATGACTGCTGCGCAGCAGGAGCTTAAAGCTGCTCAGGATAGAATTGATGTCCTCAGCGGTCTGGCTGCCTTGGAGGATGAGCAAGATGAGATCAAAGCCCAGCAGACGGCCCTTGACGCTCTTAAGACCAAAGTTCAGGGTGCATACGATACCCTGACTCTTGAAGAGGCAACTTATACTACTGCCCTCGGGACCATCACAGGCGCTCTTGACACAATGGAAGGCACTGTTGCCGGTATCATTGAGGTTCAGGATCTGCTTGATGCTGCTAAAAAAGAAATCAACGAGGAAATCAAGGGCACTTTGATTGAGGGTAAGTTTGATGCTACATTCAATAACATTCAGGCTGCCATCAATGCTCTTGAACCCGGAGCCGACACTGACGCCATCAAGAATGCCATTACAGATGCGAAGGCCAGTGCAAAGACTCTGATTGACGCATTTGAAGCTGCCCAGACAGCTGTTGACACTATGGAGGCCGCCATCAAGCCTATCGACGAACTGATTGGCAAAACCACAGTGGTTGAAGGTGCAGATTTCGATAAGGAAGAATATAAGACAGCTAAAGACAGCAAGTATAAGGAGCTGAATGACCTTCTTACCTCATTCCAGACCGACCTTGAGAATGCTGCCAAAGCAGAAAATCAGGCTTGCATCAATCAGGCCGAGGCTCTGCAGGAAGCTGTGGAAAAATCGGGCTATGCAGATCTGATTGCTGGGGTTAAGGTTGATTTCCTTGACAAGGTTACAACCGCCAACATCGCCGTTGCCGGAGATCTTCTTGACACAATCAAAGAATCCGCTCAGGACAAAGACGGCAAATGGAACGTTACCGGTGTGGATGCCGATACATTCAAGGATGCCGATAAGGCCATGAGTGACATCGAAGCAGCCTTTAACACTGCTAAAACCACAACTCCGCTCGATCCCGCTCTGTACGAGAAGATTCCGCCTATGGTTGACAAACTCGTGCCCGAGCTTGAAAAACTCCAGACCGCCGTACAGAAGAAGGTTGAGAATCAGGAAATCTACGATGGATTCACACCTAACATGACCGCTCTTGGTACAGCTATCGCGTCGGCTTACGAGTTCAATGAAGAAAATAATATCGACCCGGCCAAGACATACTTCGCTAATACTGTAATCGGTAATCCTGCAGCTGCAACCTGGGAAAAAACCAGCTATGCCTATCAGCTTGACGCTTTGCAGACAGAGATGAATACTGCACTGACCGGTCAGAAAATGGCAGGCCAGCAGGATGCTCTTACAGCAAAACTTTCGGCTCTTGAAAGCGCACTGGGTAAGGACGGCAATGTTGTAAAACAGAAGATTACTGATAACTACAACGCCTTCAATCAGCAGCAGCTGCAGTCGCAGAATGTTCGTACCACCATCCAGAAGGCAATTGACGAAATCACCGAGGCCAATGCAAAGGCCGGCGGCGATGATGCCCTTGTTGCAAAATGGCTTGAAGGCAACGAAGAGAATCCGGGCCTGAACGTGCTCCTGTCAGAAAATCTTCCCGAGGAGGACGATGCAGTGTACAAACTGTTTGGCCAGGGCCAAAGCGCAGCTCAGGCTCCGACCATCGAGCAGGAGTACGCAGCAATCGCAGCCGCAGCCAATGCTTTGCTTGAAGATTTCAACAGCGACGGTGAAACCGGTTTCGCCAATGCCATCTCTGCTAAGAACAATGAGCTTATCGCTACCAACAGCGCATGGACCAATGTTCTCAAGGCACTGAATGATACATACAAGGCTGATTCGCAGAAATTCAACGTGTTCCGATTCCAGCTTACCAACGCTACTTACAGCGCGGTTGTAAACGAAATGCTGAACGACAACGGCACAATCTATGGTTATGCCGCCAAGATCAGCAAACTTCAGGACGACGTCACAAAGTTTGTCCAGAAGCAGAATACTCTCGGACATGTCATCACTGAAGCTGAATTCGCAGCAGAGGCTACCACGCCTGCTGCTACGCTGACAACAGAAATGGATCAGCTGGTTCAGACTATGCTGGTCAAGATGAAGGCTCTGGCTGCGAATTTCTACGCCGACCGTCTGGCAGAAGTCAACACTGCCATCGCAACCGCGCAGACAAACATGACAAATGCCGGCGTCAACGAGGATCTCGTTAAGTCGACACTGAAAGAGGCAAATGCTCTGTTGGAAGGTATTACCGATGCAGACGGCGGACAGAATGCAAATGCCGTTGCTGATGCCGAGAAAGCTGCCGAAGACCTCTCCGGCAATGAGGCTGATGCCGCTTACGGATTCTCGTATGGTCAGGCAATGGATGCGATTGCAAATGCATTTGACAATGTTGTTGCCGTAATCGATGTTGATGCTGCTGCCAAGGCCCAGTGGACACTCAATTACGACGCACAGCAGAAGGAAATTGCAAAACTCGACAAGGAACTTGCCGGTTACACTGCTCCCACTCCTACCGCCGAACAGACCAAGGCTATCAAGGATGCAAAAGACGCAATCGCCGAACTCAATAAAACTACCGATACTCTTGCAGAACTGAAGGCCAACACCGAAGAGCTTGAGAATCAGGTTGAGGCGATTGCCGATGTTGTTGCTGACGTTAAGCAGGCAAATCTCGACAACAAGGCATATCAGGAAGCTGAACAGGCTTACAACAAGGCACTCACCACGCTGAATGGCGATTACACAGATCTCGAGACCTATGTAAACGGTCTGATGGTTGCTTCTGAGGTAGACCTTACAGTTGCCAAGAAAGCCATCGAAGATGCCGAGGATCTGGTTGCTGCTGGTAAGCTGATTGAAAACAAAGCAAATATCGATGCTGCCATTGCAGAAGCAAATGCCGCTGTGGCCACCGTTTATGCAACTGCAGCCGGTAAGGAGATAACTGCTCTGCAGACCCTCGTAAGCAATGTCAACACAGCATATGCCGCAGCTGAGGGTGCTAAGGAGAAGACTATCACCGATGCCCGTCTTGCTGAAATCCAGAAGGCAGTAGCTGTGATCGACAAGGCCGTTGACAATGTCAAGAACGAAGCCGGCGACCTCATCTACACCCCCGAGGATAAAGCTGATTTCCGCGCAACGGCTCTCGAATATGAGGCTGCCCTCGCCGGTTACTATCAGGAGCTCCAGAGCGGATGGACTGTTGGCAGCGATGACAAGAAGAACCCGGATCAGGATCCTGCTGCAACTGTGGCCGCTGCCCTTCAGGCTCAGTACGACGAAGTTTCCGAGGCACTCACCGAGGCTCAGACCACACTCGAAGGCTGTCTGCCCGCTGTAACTGAATCTGACGAGAAGTTTGGCGAACAGTACGATGCTCTTGCCACCAAGCTTGCTGACCTTAAGGCTGCTTGGGAGGCTGACGGCGACCTCGTCATTGCAACTCAGGGCAACTATGCCGCTGCAATGACCGAAATTGCCGGCGAAATCAAGACCATCTCCGCAGCTGTTGATGCTGCTCAGAAGGAAGCTCAGAAAGTTCAGGATGCACACGATGCAAGCGACGCTATCGCCGCCACACTGCAGACCGAACTTGACGGCCTGACCGCTGCTCTCGACGCTGTAACCGAAACTCTTACCGGATATGGTGTTCTCACTGAGTTCCAGTACAGAATCGCACGCATCAAAGAGATGATTGCTTCTGCACAGGAAGGTCTGGATGAGGCTAAAGAGGATTATGCTCTGACGGACGAGTCCACACTTGTTATCAAGGATGCCGTTGAGGGTGACATCAAGTCAATTGCTTATGATGGTGCATACAAATATGCCCTGAGTGAAGCCGATAAGGCAGCTACTGAGATTGCGGACGCCAATAAGGTTCTCACCGGCAATATTGTGCCTGAATCAAGAGAAACTCTCAATAAGCAGCTTGACGCTCTCCGTCTCACCAAGCAGGATATTGATAATGCAATCCAGGCTCTCTATGAGAAACCTGCTACACTGGATGAGGTTGACGATTATGTTGCAGCATTCGAGGCCGAGGCTCAGAAGGCCAAGGACATTGCTGACGAGGCCAAGGCAATCGCTGAAAGCGCTGCCGAGAACGAGTTCACTCCCGGCGACGTTAACAATGAACCTGACGGTGTGGTTGACGTAGTGGATGTTCAGATGATCGCAACATGGTCGGGCGAAAAGCTCAGCTATGACCAGATCAAGGAGCAGTATTCCGCACGTCAGGCAGCCGCAGCCGACCTCAACAACGACGCAATGGTGAACATCGCCGACGTTACGGCAGTTGTCCGTCTGGCAATGGATGCCGAGAACGGCAACGAAGGCGCACGCTACATCTATCCGCGCGGTCTTGGCGGCGGCAACGACACCATGGACCTCGTGCCTCTGGGCACCGAAGACGGCGTTCGCAGCTACGAGCTGAACCTCAACAACTCGCAGACCTTCATCGCCGGCCAGTTCGATGTTGTTCTCCCCGCAGGTGTTGAATTTGTAGATGCCAAACTCGCAGGCCGTACCACCGACCACGTGCTCAACGTCTACTACCACGAGGGATTTGTAACACTCCAGATCTTCTCGTTCACCAACGCCGAAATCTCCGGCCACTCGGGTGCTCTGGTTGTTCTGGAAACCCGCGGCGCAGGCACGGTTGAAATCGAGAATGCTCTGTTCGTTGACACACGCAACCAGACGTACAACGTACAGATGGGCAGCATGTCGTTCATCGACACCATCACCGAGGGTGCACGCAACCTGAAGGAGAGCATCTACAATGTTGCCGGCCAGGCTCGTCAGAGCATCCAGCGCGGCATTAACATCATCCGCCGCTCCGACGGTACAACCACCAAAGAGCTTCACAAGTAAAAACGATGGTGCGGGGCAGCCGCTGCCGACATGCCGGAGACGGCTGCCCGACACCATTTTCAATTATTCATCATTGAAATATCCGACAATAATGAAATTACTTACAAAACGATTTGGATTCAGGGTGCTGATGGTGCTTGCGGTGATGCTGTGCGCGCGGTCGGTGTCGGCTGAAAACAAATTCTACATAGAACCGTTCACCATCAGCAGCTATGATGTGGTGAACGTTCCGGTGATGCTCGAGAATACAGGAATCAACCCCACGGGCTTCCAGTTCGATGTGGTTCTCCCGGCCGAGCTGGAATTCGCCGGTGAGCCGACGGCAAATCCCGCACGTCTCACCAATGTGCACACCCTGTTATTCAATAAAAATAACGGCCGTGTGCTGTCATATTCAAGCGACCGCCAGACCATCAACGGCATCGAGGGCGAACTGCTCACCGTTCCCGTAAAGGTGAAGACCGGCATGCTTACCGAAAACACAGAGGTTAAGATCGGGATTGTCGACGCCATCCTCACCACCGCGCTCGGCGAACAGACCGTGCGCCCCGAGGACACAGAGGCAACCGTGACCCTGCAGGCATTCACCGCCACAGGCTATAGCCCTGCCGCTGAAGTGGTGGCCATGCCCGGCTCTCCCGCCACAATCGAGTTTGCTCTCCGCAACAACTGCAATGTGCTTGGCATGCAGGTTGACTTCGTGCTTCCCGAAGGTTTCACCGCCGATGCAAGCGGCCTGACCCTCGGCACACGCTGCACAGCAGGCATCGCCAAGAGCGTTAGCGTCAATGAGGGTAACGTTTACACAGTGCAGCTTTACAGCGCGATCGACAACAATATGCTCACCGGCAACGACGGCGTTGTGTTCACACTCGCCGTGAACGTCCCTGAGGATATGGAAGCCGACGCCGCCACCGTAACGGTGAAAAACCTGGATGTGTCGTATGCCGCAGGCAAGTCAATCACCGGCGAGCCTTTCGAGGTGCAGATTGTGAACGGCATGAAGGTGGCCGCTGCTGCCAATGCAGAGATCGAGGCCCTCGAGCAGGAGCTTACCAAAGTGCTCCAGCAGATTGCCGAGGAATGCGCCGACGTTGCCGAGGATTACACCGGTTCGGAGGTTTATCAGCAGATCACCGCTCTGCGCACCGCTGTTGACAACGCTTTCGAGGATGGTACGCTCAAAGACAACTACGACGAGATCATGAAACCCGTGGACGACATCCGTACCGCCATCTCCACTCTGCTCACCGACGCTCAGGCTGCCGAGAAGCAGTTCAAGGAGAACGAGCGTGTGGCCGCCAATCAGGCTGCCTTTGAGGCTGCCATGGCTGAGGCCGACAAGCTGCAGGAGGCTGTGGATGCCGCCAAGGAAGAGATTGCCAAGGATTATCCCGGTATCGATGTGACTACAGAAATCGAGGCTGCTCAGGCTGCTGTCAACGCTCAGGTTGACAACATTAACAAGGCTCTGGAAGCCGTTGAGAACGAAGGCACATTCGAATACACCGTTGATGCCACCGACACCGACGCCGCCATTGCCGCCGCCAAGAAGGCTGCCGCCGATGAGGCGAAACGTCAGGCCGACAACAAGGCCGCCTATGAGGCTGCTGTGGATGCAATCGACGCTCTCGAGACCAAACTCGATGAAGCCATCGCAAAGATTGCTGCCGATTATCCTTCGGCAAATGTGTCGCTCGATGTGATGCAGGCACAGAAGGCCATCGACAAGGCCCGCACAGACGCCGAGGCCGCACTTGAGGCAGTCGAGGAGGAGGGCACTTACGACTACACTCCCGATACAAAGGCCATCGAGGATATGATTGCCGCTATTCTGGAGAAGGCCGAACAGTCGGGCATCGAAATCATCACTGTTGACAATCTTCCCGCCGATGCCCAGCTATATAACCTGCAGGGCATGCAGATCAGCCGTCCGGCTGCCGGTACAATCGTGATTGTACGCATGGCCGATGGCAATGTCAGCAAGGCAGTTGTGCGCTGATGCGCAATGTCCTCCCGCATATATCTGATAAAAACGGATTTTGCTAATTGTTTTGATTAGTTGGCTTTAAGCGATGCAAAGCCAACAGCCGCCGAGCGGTGTAGCAGTTTTCCCCTGCACACCGCCCGGCTTTTTTGTTTTTTGCGGGATAAGTTCTGATAAGCTCTGATAAGTTCTGATAAGTTCTGATAAGTTCTGATAAGTTCTGATAAGTTCTGATAATTCTTATAAGAGCTTATCCGAGTTTATCAGAGTTTATCGGGTCAAGCCGAAATATCGGTGCATGAAATCAGCATTTCTCCATGATAATGATTTCATCCACTTGTAGGGTCGCGACCTGTC
>ENA-OYWU01000884-OYWU01000884.1-human-gut-metagenome-genome-assembly--contig:-NODE-884-length-14640-cov-12.918615_pt1 | contig 14640 bp, 14 predicted proteins | sample MGYA00244173_ERZ653403 | MGnify/ENA primary metagenome ERZ653403 (study PRJEB26926, sample SAMN06165043) | human gut metagenome | biome: ENVO:00009003; feature: ENVO:2100002; material: ENVO:00002003...
TCACCGGCGAGATCACCAACTGGTCTGAGGTCGGCGGCGACGACGGCGAGATCGTGCTGGTGGGCCGCGAGGCTGGTTCCGGCACCCGTGATGGCTTTGAGAGCATCGTGGATGTCAAGGACGCCTGCAAGTATGCCCAGGAGCTGACGGCCACCGGCGCTGTCATCAGCGCTGTGGAGGCCAACCCCCTGGCCATCGGCTACGCTTCCCTGTCTGCCGTCGGCGACACCGTCAAGGCTGTCACCGTGGAGGGCGTGGAGTGCAGTGAGGATACCGTCAAGGACGGCACCTACAAGATCCAGCGCCCGTTCGTCTTCGTCACCAACGATTCCGCTCCCCTGTCCGAGCAGGCGCAGGCATTCTTCGACTTTGCCACCAGCACGGACGCTGCGGACCTGATCCGTACTGCCGGTGCCGTGCCCGTCAACGAGTAAGTCCCACTTTTGCAAAAGAAAGTGATCCATATGAAACAAACCGTTTCTTCCCTGCGGCGGCTGGAGCTGCCCCGCAACGCGGCAGAGTGGCTGGAAGCCATCATGAACTTCCTGTTCTTCCTCTGCGGCATCCTGGCGGTGGGCTGCGTCGTCCTCATCTCGGCCTACATGATCATCTCGGGCGTGCCGGCCATCCGGCAGATCGGCCTGTTCCGGTTCCTGTTCGGCACCGAGTGGGCTTCCACCGCGGCAGACCCCAAATTCGGCATCCTGCCGTTCCTGCTCTCCAGCATCTACGGCACGCTGGGGGCAACCCTCATCGGCGTGCCTGTCGGCCTGCTGACGGCGGTGTTCCTTTCCAAAGCCGCCGGGCCCCGGGTGCGTGCCGTGGTGGTCACGGCCATTGAGCTGCTCTCCGGCATCCCCAGCGTGGTGTTTGGCCTGCTGGGAATGCAGGTGCTGGTGCCCGCCGTGGCCAAAACCTTTGGCAAGGCCTCCGGTGCCTGCCTGCTGTCGGCCATCGTGGTGCTGTCCATCATGATCCTGCCCAGCATCGTGTCCGTGTCGGTCACGGCCCTCAACGCCGTGCCGCCGGAGTACGAGCAGGGCAGCCTGGCGCTGGGCGCGACGGACACCGAGACCTGGTTCAAGATCAGCGTTCCGGTCGCCAAGAGCGGCATTGCCGCCGGCATCGTGCTGGGCATCGGCCGCGCCATCGGCGAGGCCATGGCCGTGATGATGGTGGCTGGCAACAGCCCCAACATGCCGGACAGCCTGTTCCGCAGCGTCACCTTCCTGACCACCGCCATTGCCAAGGAGATGAGCTACGCCAGCGGCCTGCAGAAACAGGCGCTGTTCAGCATTGCGCTGGTGCTGTTCGTCTTTATCATGGGCATCAATATCCTGCTCAATGTGGTGCTGAAGGGAGGAAAGCGCGATGAATAACAGTGCTTCTGCCTCCCGCCGCACCTGGAACCGCGTGATGAACGCGCTGGTCTGGGCCTCGGCTGTGCTGGTCATCGTACTGGTGGCGGGCATTCTGGGCATGGTGCTGGTGCGCGGCATCCCGCACATCAGCTGGAAATTCCTGACCACTACCGCCAGTGTGCTGAAGGGCACAGACGGCATCCTGCCTGCGATCCTCAACACGCTGTATGTCATCCTGCTGACGCTTTTGATCGTACTGCCGCTGGGTGTGGGCGCGGCCGTTTACCTGACCGAGTACGCCCAGAACCGCAAGGTCATCTCGGTGATCGAGTTCACCAACGAGACGCTGGCGGGCATCCCCAGTATCATTTACGGTCTGGTGGGCATGCTGGTGTTCGCCCAGACACTGGGCTTCCAGACCTGCCTGCTCTCCGGCAGCCTGACGCTGGTGATCATGAACCTGCCCACCATCATCCGCACCACCCAGGAATCCCTGAAAACGGTGCCCCAGGGCTACCGTGAGGGTGCGCTGGGTCTGGGCGCGGGCAAATGGCACATCATCCGCACCATCGTGCTGCCCTGCAGCATCGACGGCATCGTGACCGGCTGCATCCTGGCCGTGGGCCGCATCGTGGGCGAAAGCGCCGCGCTGCTCTTCACCGCCGGTGCCGCCGAGGTCATTGCCAACGGCGTGCTCAAGGCCTACACCTCCAACGGTGCCACCCTGTCGGTGCTGCTCTACCTCCGTGCCTTTGAGGACGGCGATTTTGACTCCGCCTGGGCCATTGGTGCAGTGCTGCTGGTGCTGGTGCTTGCCATCAATCTGGCAGCCCGGCTGGCCAAAACCAAACTGAAACAGAAGCAGTAAATAACTCCCTCCGTCATCGCTGCGCGATGCCACCTCCCTCACGGAGGGAGGCTTATCCTGCCCGCAACGCAAAAGGCTCCCTCTCAGAGGGAGCTGGCGCGGCATAGCCGCGACTGAGGGAGTCAATACAAGAGGAAAACTATGGAAAACGTATCACCCATTATCACAGCCAAAAACCTGAACCTCTGGTACGGGGATTTCAAGGCGCTGAAAGATATTTCGCTGGACATGGGCGAGCGGGAGATCACGGCCCTCATCGGCCCCTCCGGCTGCGGCAAGTCCACCTTCCTGAAGACCCTGAACCGGATGAACGACCTTGTGCCCGGGATCCGCATCGAGGGTGATGTCCGCCTGAAAGGGCAGGACATCTTTGCCCGCGAGATGCAGCCCACCGAGCTGCGCCGCCGGGTGGGCATGGTGTTCCAGAAGGCCAACCCCTTCCCCATGAGCATCTACGATAACATCACCTACGGCCCCAGGCTGCACGGTGTGCGCAGCAAGGCAGAGCTGGACGAGCTGGTGGAAAGCTCCCTGAAGGGTGCCGCCCTCTGGAACGAGGTCAAGGACCGCCTGAAAAAGAGCGCTCTGGGCCTTTCCGGCGGCCAGCAGCAGCGCCTGTGCATTGCCCGCGCCCTGGCTGTCAAGCCCGAAGTCCTGCTGATGGATGAGCCCACCAGCGCCCTGGACCCCGGCTCCACCATGAAGGTGGAGGAGCTGATGAGCGAGCTGAAAAAGAACTACACTGTGGTCATCGTGACCCATAACATGCAGCAGGCTGCCCGTATCAGCGACCGCACCGCCTTCTTCCTGCTGGGCGAGCTGGTGGAAGCCGGCCCCACGGCGCAGATCTTCAGCACCCCGCAGGATAAGCGCACCGAGGATTACATTTCGGGCCGGTTCGGCTAAGGAGAAAAACGCAATGAGCAACCGTACACAATACGAAAACGACCTTGCCGCCCTGAAAACGGCCCTGACCGAGATGGGTCAGAGCGCTGCCGATGCCGTGGAAGCTGCAATGGAAGCCCTCTGCACCGCCGATGCCAAGGCTGCCGCCGCCGTGGTGCAGGGCGATGGCCGCATCAACAACATGGAGCGGGACATTGAGCACCGCTGCATGACCCTGCTGCTCCGCCAGCAGCCGGTGGCAGGCGACCTGCGCCGCATCTCCACCACCATGAAGGTGGTCACGGATGTGGAGCGCATCGGCGACCATGCCTCCGATATCGCGGAGATCATCCCCCATCTGGTCACTGTCCGCAAGGAGGGCGACCCTGCTGTGAGCCAGGCCATCAAGATGGGCCAGAAGGCGCACAAGATGATCCTGGATGCCCTGAATGCCCTGACCTCTGAGGACGAGCAGGCCGCCCTCAGGGTCATTGCCGCCGACGATGAGGTGGACTACGATTTCAACGCCATCAAGCATACGCTGGCGCAGGAGATCGCCGCCGACCCCGGCAAGGTGGATGCCGCCCTGGATCTGCTCATGGTCATCAAGTACCTGGAGCGCATCGGCGACCACGCCGTGAACCTGGCCGAGTGGGTGGAGTTTGTCCGCAGCGGGCGCTATCATAACGAAAATATGTTCTGATCTTTTGTTTCTGTAAAAATTTGAGCCATTTGCAATTATTTCTGTGACCCGCCCGTATTATAGGCAGAAAGGCTTCCCCAGAAAGCCTGATGAACTGGCTGCGGCGGGTGTCCGGCATCCCCCTGTCCCCGCCCGCCGCTGCCGCAACGGAGGGTTTTAACGCTATGGTACAGACCAAGAATTTCCCGCTGGAAACGCGCGGCGAGGCGGTCAGCCGCGAAGCGCTGGTCCAGGCGGCATTACAGGAGATCACCCAGAATTACCGCGAAGCAAGCCTTTCCAATGTGGCCCGCAGCTACGGCGTTTCGCTGGCGTATGTCAGCGAGTGCGTCCGGGCCCAGACCGGAAAGACCTATAAGGAGCTGCTGCAGAAGCACCGGATGGAGACCGCCGCCCGCCTGCTGCGCCGCAGCGACCTGAACATCCAGCAGATCATCACCCAGGTGGGCTACGAGAACACCAGCTACTTCTACCGCCTGTTCCATGAGCGGTATGGCCAGAGCCCCCGGGAGTACCGCCGGGCACGCAGCCAGCGCACATAAGCGCATCAGTGAACGACCCTCTCCGCCTTTGCAGCAGGCTTTGACGGAGAGGGCCGTTTTGTGTTATATTAAGGCAGAACGATCAGGGCGGGCAGCGGCCTGCCGGAAGAGAGGTTGGATGACGATGTTTCGTGGAGCAAGACGTGCAGATCTGGATGCGATCCTGAAAATTTATGCCCGCGCCCGGCAGGCGATGGCGGATTCCGGCAACCCCACCCAGTGGGGAGATCATTTCCCGCCGCAGGAGCTGCTGGAAGAGGACATTGATTCCAACCGGCTGTTCCTCTACCTTGTCAACGGCGAGCTGGAGGGCGTGTTTGCCTTTATCCTTGGCCCGGACCCCACCTATGCCCGGATCGAGGATGGCAAGTGGCTGAACGATACCCTGCCCTACGGCACCATCCACCGGCTGGCTTCGGCGGGCAGGCACCCCGGCGTTGCCGCCGCTGTGATCACCTGGTGTCTGGAGCACTGCGAGAGCCTGCGGGCCGACACCCACGCCGACAACAAGATCATGCAGCACCTGCTGGAAAAAAACGGCTTTACCAAGTGCGGCATCATCCATGTGGAGGATGGCACGCCCCGCATTGCCTACCAGAAAATGTCCCTTACCCTGCCTTTGCGCCGGGATTGAACCGCAAAAATGCGCCGCCCCACAAACGATGGAGCGGCGCTGTTTTTATGCGGTTCTGTCAGCCGTGGAAGGGAGCGGGTGCGCCTGCGTTCAGGAAGCGGCAGCTGCTGCCGGAGCTTCCGGGGCGGGCTGCTCTGCCGCAGTTTCTTCCGGCGTGGGCTGGAAATACTTCTCGTACAGCTCCATGCCGATGCGGTAGCCCTGCCACACGATGACCGCCGTGCCTGCACCGGCCACGCCGATGATGGCGGCAGTGCCCAGAATGCTGGGCTCGCTCTCGATGGTGGCATCCCGGTACTGGGCCTCCACGGTCACGGTGCTGCCCTTGGCCACGCTGCCCGCCGGGATGGTAAAGCTCTCCTCGTTGTAGGCGACCGCCGGGTTGCCCAGCAGGCTGGCTTCATCCATGGCCCACAGGTCGAACACCATGCCCTCGGGCACGGCGCTCTGGTTCAGCGTCACCTTGACCTCGGCATCCACCGGCACGCTGGCGCTGGTCATGGCTTCGCCGCCGTTGTAGGTGAACGTGCCGCCCTTCACCGTCAGGGTGTAGGTGGGGGCTTCGGGTTCGGGCTCGGGTTTGGGTTCGGGCTTCGGGTCGGGAATCTTCTCCCAGTTGGCGTAAAGGGTGAGCTGGCCGGTAGGAGCGCCAGGGAAATCATACAGCTCGCCATCTTCTGTGAGCCAGCCCTTGAACTCATAGCCAACCACGTTGGGAAGCGTGGTGGGAGCTGTCAATGTCCCGCCCGTTTTGACGAACACTTTTATCATTCGCTCTGCTTCAGGCACTTTGTCGCCATAGTCGAAGGTGACGAGAGTGGGGACATAGCCAGAAAGAGCAGAAATAACGCTTTCACTTGTGCCAGAGTAGCGGATGTCATTCAGGCTAGTACAACCATCGAAAACATACGGGCCAATTGAAGTTACGCTGCCGGGAATCGTGATACTAGTCAGGCTAGAACAATTCTTGAAAGCCTCGAGGTCAATAGTTGTCACACTATCAGGAATCGTGATACTGGTGAGCTTAGTGCAGTTACAAAAAGCAGCCAAGCCAATTGAAGTTACACTGCCGGGAATCGTGATACTGGTGAGGTTGGTGCAATCTTCAAAAGCGCTGCTACCAATGGAAGTTATATTATTTGAAAGTGTGATGCTGCTTAAGTTTGTGCAATGGAAAAAAGCCAAGGGTCCGATATATGTGACACTTTGCGGAATTGTAATGTTAGTAAGGCTGGAGCAATAATAAAAAGCATCCCAGCCAATGGATATTACACTATCTGCAATGTCAACATGAGTTAGCTTAGCAAACCGGCTAAAAGCGCATTGTCCAATCGAAGTTACGCCGGGAGAAACGACAACAGAGGTGATTTGATCGTGGAAGCTGTACCATGGCTGATAGCTACCAAATGGAAAATCTTCCATTGCACCACTGCCGCTAATCGTCAACTTATAAGTACTCGGATCATCCGTGTTTTCGGTCAGCTGCCAAGTGACACCAGACCCATCTCCAGCTGCGCCGCCGGTCAGCGTTGCACCGGATTTGACCTTCAACTGGACAGCCGGGTTCAGGGGGTGCAGTGCGTTTTTCTCACCGGAGAAATCATAACTGCCGCTTTCCAGCGTCAGCGTGCTATTGCCCTTCTCAAACTTCCAGCCGTTGCCGCTGTAATCCTGGGTGCCGCCTTCGGTGCCAACGGGGTAGCCGGCTTTATCGATCACCAGCCGGGTCAGTATGCTCAGGGTAACGGTGTCCGCATCGGCGGGTGGTGCGGTAAAAGTGACATAAAGGACCTCGGGATCGCTGGAGCTTTCTACCTTTCCGGCCCATTCAGTCAGAAGCATTTGCTGAGTATTGTCGATTGTAACATCAATAGGAAATGGTTGAAGGCCACGGGGATTATAATACAGGACGGTGATACTAGCTGTATAGGAAGAATGGGGAATAATATAACGAGAGTCCTTGAAATATTCGATGCCTGCCTCGGTAGTACTGTCCGGGGATTCTACATTCAAAGTATAGCCAGCAGCAACCTTGCCACCATTTGGTTTTTCTTGAAAAATGCCGCCATTTATGGCACCACTATTAGAAAGACTAGAGACACTAAAGATACCACCTTCAATGGTTCCGGAAATGTTATTTGTAAAATATAGAGGCCCCAAAGTAGAAAGAAACTCACCGCCTGTAATGATGCCAGAATTTTCAAATGTTAAACTCTGACTACTCAAGGGCTGAAAGACTCCACCAGTAATCGTTCCAGAATTCGTTATATTATTTATAAAGCGCCCATCTGTAATTGTGGCTTTTTCACCAATTTTGAGAGCGCATGCAAGGACGTTTCCTCTACCAGAAATAAGTTTGGAAAAATCGTAATCTGTCGGGCTGGCAGGATGCAGGTCAAGAGTGGCACCATCATAGCTCCAGCCTTCGCCAGAACAACTTGTAGTATGGGTACGGTTAGCATCGATAGAACCTTCGGGATATCCATCAACAATTTTTAATTGGCGGCCTTCCTCCGCCCACGCTGTGATTGCCGACACAGGCAGGAGCGTTACCGCCATGCACAGCGCCACCAGAAGGCTGATAAGTCGTTTCTTCATAGGGGGTCCCTCACTTTCTTTGGGCCGGAAGTGGAGCTCCGGCAAAAATGGATGCTCTTACTTCCTTAAATACACGCCGCGCGAAATCCTTTCACCCTTTTTCAAAAAAATTTGAAAAAAAAAACGAACTGCAAAACAGTCCGTTTTCGGGTCATCTTTCGTAATGTGTCCAAAGGCTTAAAATCTTGATGGTTTGCTCTTCTTCAAAAACATCATACACAAGGCGGTGCTGTACGTTGATGCGCCTGCTGTACGAGCCGTTCAAATCGCCCACCAGCTTTTCATAGGGCGGCGGGTTCTGGAACGGATTTTCTTTTATAACGGAGATCAGCGCCTTCGCTTTTTCGTCAAGATGGGCGGATTTCAGCTTTGGAATGTCCTTGAGCGCGGTTTTCGCATAAACAATTTTGTACATTTACCACTCCACAGCCGATTCGTCAACACAATCTTCCAGCGGTTCGGCCTTGGCCGCCATGAGCTTTTCCCGCATTCCCGGCACGGAGACGAGATAAAGCGTTTCCATAATGCCGCTGTAATCTTCTTCCGAAAGCAGAACAGCGTTGCCGTCTTTGGTGCAGATGTTCAGCGGTTCATTGTACTTTACGGTCTGCTCTACATACTGGAAAGCATTCTTGCGAAAGTTCGTGATATTAGTGGTCGTCATCGTGCATCACCTCTTATGTACATAATAGCGTACATGCTGCGCGGTGTCAAGACCTTTTTTGCCGAACTTGGGGCTTGTGGAGCGGGGGCAATCGTTCTATAATACAAGCTGTGAAATGAATCACAAAAGGGGTGGAACGTATGGACAAAAAACTGAACGAGGCCGTGGCGGCGCTGCGGCCCCAGATGGTGGCGGCGCTCCAGCGGCTGGTGCGCAGGCGCAGTGTGGAGGCCGACCCGCTGCCGGGCAAGCCCTTTGGCGAGGAGGTGGATGCCTGCTTTGCCGAGGCGCTGACCCTCTGCCATGAGCTGGGCTTTGAGACCACCGACATGGATCGGTACATCGGCTGGTGCGAGATCGGCACCGGGGACGAGATGGTGGCGGTGCTGGGGCATCTGGACGTGGTGCCCGAGGGCGAGGGCTGGCATCACCCGCCCTACGCCGCCGAGATCGAGGGCGGCAGGCTGTATGGCCGGGGTTCCATTGACGACAAAGGCCCGGTGGTGGCCAGCCTGTTCGCGCTGAAAGCCATCCGGGATCTGGGCATTCCGCTCAACCGCCGTGTCCGGCTGCTGTTCGGCCTGAACGAGGAGACCAACGACCGGGACGTGCTGTACTACAAGGCCCACGGCGGGGAGATCCCGGTGCTGGGCTTCACCCCGGACGGCGAGTATCCGCTCATCAACGGCGAAAAGGGCATCCTGAACGAGAGCTATGCCGTGCAGCTGCACCAGACCGGGGCCTGGCAGCTGAGCAGGGTGCAGGGCGGCGTGGCCGGCAATGTGGTGCCGGACTACGCCTGCGCTGTGCTGACCGCCCCGGCGGGGGCCTCCCTGCCGGATGCGGAGTACATCACCGTGACGGCCATCCCCGGCGGCTATCAGGTGGAAGCGGTGGGCGTTTCGGCCCACGGCAGCCACCCGGAGCAGGGCGAAAACGCCATCGGGCGGCTGGTGTGCTACCTTGACCGGCTGCCGCTGGAGGGGGATGCCAAGCAGGCCGTGCACTTTCTGGCCGAGAAGCTGGGCACCGACCCCTACGGCGAGCGCCTGCTGGGCCGCCGGCTGGAGGATGCGCTCTCCGGCCCCATGAGCTGCAACTGGGGGCTGATCGAGGGCGACGCGCAGCATCTGTGGGTCAAGCTGAACTACCGCTATCCTGTGACCATGGAACGGGCAGACTGCCAGCCCGCTGTGCAGGCCGCCTTTGAGGCCGCAGGCTGGGCGCTGGATGGGCAGGTGCACAAGGAAAAGCTCTACTACTCTGCCGAGACCCTGCTGGTCAGCGCCCTGCTGGAGGTTTACCGGGATGCCACCGGCGACAATGCCCCGCCCAAGTGCATCGGCGGCGGCACCTACGCCAAGATGCTGCCCAATGTGGTGGCCTTTGGCCCCCTGTTCGCGGGGGACCCGGTCACAGAGCATCAGCCCGATGAATGCATCGATCTGGAACGTCTGGTGCAGAACGCCCAGATCATTGCAAACGCCATTGTCAAGCTGGCAAACCTGCCGCTGGAATAAGAAGGAGGACGGGACTATGAAGATCACACAGGTGCGGCTGGGCCGCATTTCCACCCCGCTGCGGGTGCCGTTCAAAACAGCACTGCGCACTGTGAACAGCGTTGAGGATGTTATCGTGGAGCTCCACACCGATACCGGTGCGGTGGGCTACGGCGAAGCACCCCCGACCGGTGTCATCACCGGCGACACCACCGGGGCCATCCTCGGTGCCATTCAGGATCATATCGCCCCTGCCCTGCTGGGCCGCGACCTCGATGAATTTGAGGATCTGACCGCCGCTGTGCAGAAGGCGCTTGTCCACAACACCAGCGCCAAGGCCGCTGTGGACATGGCCCTGTGGGATCTGCTGGGCCAGAAGTACAGCGCCCCTGTTTACCGGATGCTGGGCGGTGCCCGCAGAAACATCGTGACCGATATCACCATCAGCGTCAACCCGCCCGAGGAGATGGCCCGGGATGCCCGCACCGCCGTCCAGCGCGGCTACGACTGCCTGAAGGTCAAGGTAGGCATTGACCCTGAGCTGGATGTGGCCCGCCTTGCCGCGGTGCGGCAGGCCGTGGGCCGGGACATCAAGCTCCGCATCGATGCCAATCAGGCCTGGAACGCCAAGCAGGCGGTCCGCATCCTGAACCAGATGCAGGAGAAGGGGCTGGACATTGAGTTCGTGGAGCAGCCCGTGCCCGCCGCAAACCTTGAGGGGATGCAGTATGTCACCCGCCATGCCGATGTGCCCGTACTGGCCGACGAGAGCGTGTTCAGCCCGGCAGATGCCCTGCGGATCATGCAGACCGGCGCGGCCGACCTGGTGAACATCAAGCTGATGAAGTGCGGCGGCATCACCAATGCCTTGCGCATTGCCGCCGCCGCTGAGGTGTACGGCGTGGAGTGCATGATCGGCTGTATGCTGGAAGCAAAGATCTCGGTCAACGCCGCTGTGGAGCTGGCCTGCGCCAAGAAGATCATCACCAAGATCGACCTCGACGGCCCGGTGCTCTGCAGCGAGGACCACATCCTCGGCGGTGCCGTGTTCAACGAAAAGAACATCACCGTCTCCGACGCGCCCGGCATGGGCATTCAGGGCTTTGTGCCCGGCAAGGTGTCCTATCTCGACTAAAACAGGAACAGACCGCATCCCGAAACACACGGGGTGCGGTCTCTTTTTGTGAATCTGTATTTCATATACGGACAGTGAAAAAAGCTCGTGTCTGTATATGTTGAAATGAAAAACAAAAAAAGCAGGTAAAATCTTTGACTTTTCGGCCTGCGAGGCGTATAATCGTACTTGTTCCGTGTAGAGGAATGGGAAAACTGTGCGCAATAGGCGCACAATCTGGATAGGGGAGTAGAAAAGTTATGAAAACGTTGAAAGCGGTTGCGGCAAGGTACAACGCCACCAGCCTGATCCTGCGCATCGTCATCGGCCTTGTGGTCGGTGCGGTGCTGGCACTGGCGGTGCCCGGTGCGGGCTGGGTGGAAGAATTCGGCAGCCTGTTCGTGGGTGCCCTGAAGGGCATTGCCCCGGTGCTGGTGTTCGTTATCGTGGCCAGTGCGCTGGCGCAGGGCACGTCCAAGCTGGACCGGCGCTTTGGCACGGTCATCTGGCTGTACATGCTCACCACCTTCCTGGCCGCCGCCATTGCGGCGGCGACCAGCTTCCTGTTCCCTCAGACCATCGTTCTGGCTGAGGCGGCAGAATCCGAGGTGGTGCCCCAGGGTCTGGGCGATGTGATGAACACCCTGCTCACCAACTTTGTGGCAAACCCCGTCAGTGCCCTGCTGAACGGCAATTACATCGGCATCCTGTTCTGGGCCTGCCTGTTCGGTCTGGCCATGAAGAAGTACGGCGCAGACAGCACCAAGCTGTTCCTGGCGAACACAGCGGATGCAGTTTCCCAGATCGTCCGCTGGATCATCAATCTGGCACCCTTCGGCATCATGGGCCTTGTGTACACCAACGTGTCCAGCAACGGCCTGTCCATCTTTACCCAGTACGGCAGGCTGCTGCTCCTGCTGGTGGGCACCATGCTCTTTATGGCACTGGTCGTCTCGCCCTTTATCATCTTTGTGTATCTGCACTGCAACCCGTATCCGCTGGTGTTCCGCTGCCTGCGTGAATCCGGCCTGACCGCCTTCTTCACCCGCAGCTCTGCCGCCAACATTCCGGTCAATATGGATCTGTGCGAAAAGCTGGGGCTGGATAAGGATATATATTCCGTCTCCATCCCGCTGGGCGCTACCATCAATATGGATGGTGCCGCCATCACCATTACCATTATGACGCTGGCTGCGGCCAATACGCTGGGCATTCAGGTGTCCCTGCCCGCCGCCATCCTTCTTTCGGTGATGAGTGCTCTGGGTGCCTGCGGCGCTTCCGGCGTGGCTGGCGGCTCCCTGCTGCTGATCCCCATGGCCTGCTCCCTGTTTGGCATCTCCAATGATATCGCCATGCAGGTGGTCGGTGTCGGCTTTATCATTGGCGTGGTGCAGGATTCCGTGGAAACTGCCCTGAACTCCGCCGGTGACGTGGAATTTGCCGCCACTGCGGAATATCACCAGTGGCGCAGGGAGGGCAAGCCCCTGCCGGCGTTCCTGTGCAAGTGATGCAAAACTGAAATGGCTTTTCAAAGGCTGCTGTGCTGCTGGCACGGCGGCCTTTTTGTTTGGAACTTTTTTCTGGGCATTTTGCACAGGAAAGCCCTCGTCCTGTTTGAAATTGACGGATTCTGACGGATTTTGCATGAGAGTATCCACTTTTGCAGAAGAAATTCTGGGCAAAACAGAGAGAAAATCTGAAAAAGTTTTCCAAACAAGGCTTCAATCGTCCATGTATACAAGAACTTTATTTTTCATAAAAAACGTTTTGTGCTAGTTGCGCAAAGAACGAAAGAACGTTAAAAATGTATCACTAAATTCATAGTTTGTTCATAGAATTTATAAAACGATTTCATAATTGAGTGGCATAATATGGCCATCCTCAGAGAGGGGAACAAAAGAACGAAGGGTTCTGAAAGGTTCCGCTTTGAGGATGCAGGGAGATAGAGGCCCTGCCAAAAAACACAATGACATTTACCGATATACGGAGGATATTTATTATGATGAACAAGAACACTGCTATCCTGGACAACACTATGATGGACGCTTACCTGACTGTCACCGAGGGCGTGTCCGATAACTGCGGCATTGGCCTGGCTTTTGCAAGCCTGCTCGAGAGCGCAAAGAAGAACTTTGTCAACCAGAGCAACCGCCGCGCTGTCAATGCAAGCTTTGCCGGCTGATCTTCTCCAATTTGCCGGTTGAAGATTCTCCTTCTTTTTTTGTTACAGCTGCTGCCACACTGTAATATGAACTGAAAAAGCCCGGAACCACCTGCCGCCATAGCAGGTGCGGTTCCGGGCTTTTTTGCTGTGTGGGTTCGGTCAGCGCAGGGGTTTTAATCTGTCAGCTTTGCTTTCTGCAGTGCAGCCACGATCAGCGGAATGAGGATGAGCTGCGCCACGATGCCGGGCACGGCAGTGAGCACCGCACCGGACAGGAACGCGCTGAACGGGAAACTGGAGCCGGACAGACCGGCCAGCACAAAGCGCACCGCACCCCAGACAAGGCGGCCTGTCACCATTGAGGTGACAAGGGTGGCGTAGATCATGGGCAGGGTGTGCTGCACCTTGCGGTACATGAAACCGGCCACAGCGCCGTATGTGGCCAGCTCAAAGGCCATGGCGATGGCAATGGGGTACATCGGGGGCATCCCGAACAGCACCGAGCGGAGCAGCGGGGCGGCAAAGCCCAGTGCCAGGCCCCAGGGGCCGCCCAGCACAAAGCCTGCCAGCAGCACCGGGAAGTGCATGGGGCAGAGCATGTTGCCGATCTGAGGCACATGGCCGGTGATCATGGGCAGCACGAAGGCCAGTGCCAGAAACAGTGCGGCCAGCACCAGATCACGGGTCGTGGAACGGGTCTTGGTATTCATCAATGATTCCTCCTGAAAATGCGCAGACAAAAAGGGCCTGCCGCCAGCACGCGCGCCAGCGGCAGACCCCTTCATGGTGTCTGTTTCAAAATAATGTTTGCGGGGAGAAACACGGGCTTCGGCCCGCAAAGCCCCGGCTTCGGCCGGGAATTGTGCAAAAAGTATAGCAGATGCAAAGCCGCCTTGTCAAGCTCAGCGGATGAGGATGGTTACAGGGCGGTGTTTGTCGATTTTTGAAATTTGTAGATGTAATAAAAGGAATCTTCACCGGGGCCTTCTGCAAATGTACTGTTACAGACATTGGTGTGAGAATAACCATTGTCGGAGGCTGCATTCAATTCGGCATCAGAAAGCAAGCCGGTCAAAAGCTGCAAAAATGTTTTGCGGGGGCAAAATGGCCCTGCATTTTCAACAAAAACGGGAACATTTACAAGCGATTTTGCCAAGGGATGTACATTTTGACGAAAGAACCTTGACGTTTTTGCATAGAATAGATAATATAGACTTGAGAAATAGCGCATCGGGGCGTACGGCCCGGGTGCGTACCATATCCGATGCAAACGCTGAGGTTCATACGGGAGGACCAAAGATGACAAATGCAGAAAAGCTTACCCTGGCAAAACACGCCTGCCACATCCGCATGGGCGTGATCGAGGGCACTCACAGCGCCAAGTGCGGCCATCCGGGCGGCAGCCTGGATATCGCCGAGGTGCTGGCGTACCTCTATTTCGTAGAGATGAAGGTGGATCCGAAGGATCCCAAGAACCCTGACCGCGACCGTCTGGTGCTCTCCAAGGGCCATGCGGCCCCGGCGCTGTACGCCGCACTGGCTGAGCGTGGGTTCTTCCCGGTGGAGGACCTCAAGACCCTGCGCAAGATCGGCAGCTACCTGCAGGGC
>ENA-OYWU01000886-OYWU01000886.1-human-gut-metagenome-genome-assembly--contig:-NODE-886-length-14624-cov-6.296520_pt1 | contig 14624 bp, 15 predicted proteins | sample MGYA00244173_ERZ653403 | MGnify/ENA primary metagenome ERZ653403 (study PRJEB26926, sample SAMN06165043) | human gut metagenome | biome: ENVO:00009003; feature: ENVO:2100002; material: ENVO:00002003...
GATCTACACAAGGCTATTCGTCGGCAGCGTCAGATGTGTATAAGAGACAGCTTGTCAGGTATGATGTTGATCTCGGCGTCAAGCTGCTGCACCTGTGCGTATGCCGTGGGGCTTACAATCGGTGTGGAAGCGGCGCAGAGGGCCACGATGGCTGCCAGTTTCAAAGGTTTCATAGTTGTTAAGTGGTTTTATATGTGGAAAGAGGTTCAATTGATTTGACCGGCGTGAAGCGGAAAAGTTTATTGTTCTGCTTTTTTCGCTTCGTTCCAGAGAGCGTCCATCTGTTCGAGATTCATCTCACGGAAGTTTTGGCCTTGAGCTTTGGCGGCAGCTTCCATGTGGTTGAAACGGGAGATGAATTTTTTGTTGGTGCGTTCCAGTGCGGCTTCGGGATGTATGCCGTAAAGGCGGGCTGCGTTGATAAGGGAGAAGAGCACATCGCCCATTTCAGCCTCCATCCGTTTCTGCTGCTCGGCAGTGAGGGGAGTGCCGGCTTCGGCTGCAGTAGCTTCGGCCGAGAATTCATTGATTTCCTCTTTAACTTTGGTCCACCCGTCGGCAGGTTTTTCCCAATCGAATCCTGCGTTGGCGGCTTTTTCCTGAACGCGGTAGGCTTTTATCAGTGCGGGCAGCGCGTTTGGCACTCCGGCCAGAATGCTGCGGTTGCCACCTTTTTCCTTGAGCTTGAGCTGTTCCCAGTTCATCGACACTTGCTGTGCTGTGTCGGCCTCAACATTGCCGTAGACATGCGGGTGGCGGTAGATTAGTTTTGCGGCAAGAGCGTCGGCCACGTCGGCGATATCGAATTTGCCTTTCTCTTCGCCGATTCTTGCATAGAAGCACACATGAAGCAGCACATCGCCCAGTTCTTTCTTTATGTCGGCATCGTTGTCGTTCATGAGGGCATCGCACAGCTCGAACACCTCTTCTATCGTGTTCTCACGCAGAGTTTCGTTGGTCTGTTTTGCGTCCCACGGGCATTTTACCCTGAGTGTGTCGAGCACATCGAGCACCCGGCCTAAAGCTTCTATTTTTTCCTGACGTGTATGCATGTATGATGGATGAAATAAGTTATCGTTATCAAACAATCAATTGCCTGACACGGCATATGCCTTAAGCCCGGAATTGAGCCATTCCACAAATTTGGTCACATTCTCGTCGTAATAAGTGGGAGGAGCGAGAGCTGCGCCTTCATTGTCAAGCATGATGTAGTATGGCTGGGAGTTGGCGGAGAATTTGCTTCGCTGCAGGTAGCTCCATTTGTCGCCGATGGTCTCGAGTTTCAGTGTTTTGCCGTTCTCTTCCACGGTCATGGGCTGTGCAAGCGGGGTCTTGTCGTCGACCATCAGTTTAATCAACACAAAATTCTCCTTAATTGTTTGGGTGACAACCGGGGTGTCGAACACTGCCCCTTCCATCTTGCGGCAGTTCACGCATCCGTAACCCGAGAAATCGATGAGCACGGGACGGTGGTTGCGGTCGGCATATTCCATACCCTTGTCGAAATCGTCGAACTCCTCGAACTGGCCGCCTGTGTATAGGCTGAAATCCTGAGTGAACAACGGGGGCACAAATGCGCTCACGCCCTTGAGAGGCGCGCCCCACAGTCCCGGAATGAGGTAGAGTGCGAACGACAGGGATGCAAGCGAGAGGAAGAAGCGCGGAATCGACACGTGGTCGATTGGGGCGTCGTGGCTGAATCGGATTTTGCCAAGCAGGTAGAAGCCGAGCATTGCAAAAATCACGACCCAAAGACATACGAACACCTCACGGTCAAGAAGTCCCCAACCGTAGGCCAGATCGGCCACCGACAGGAATTTGAGCGACAGCGCAAGTTCGAGGAAGCCGAGCACCACTTTGACAGAATTTAGCCAGCCGCCTGAACGGGGCATCTCTTTAAGCCATGACGGGAATATGGCGAACAGAGAGAAGGGGAGGGCCAGGGCTATGGCGAATCCGAGCATTCCAATGGCAGGCCCGACAAGATTGCCCATTGTGGCCGCCTCGACAAGCAGGGTGCCGATGATGGGGCCGGTGCAGGAGAAGGAAACGAGCGCCAGGGTGAAGGCCATGAAGAAGATGCTAAGCAGGCCTGTGGCACGTTCAGCCTTGGCGTCGACCGAATTGCTCCATTTGGAGGGGAGGGTTATGTCGAATCCGCCGAAGAATGAGATGGCGAAAATAACAAGCAACAGGAAGAACGCTATGTTGAAGATGGCGTTGGTCGACAGTTCGTTGAGTTTGCTGGCACCGAAAATGGCGGTTATGGCCAGACCGAGTGAAAGGTAGATCACAACAATGCTGATTCCGTAGATGAGCGCATCGGTTACTGCTTTTCGGCGGTTGCCGCTCTTTTTCAGGAAGAAGCTGACGGTCATGGGTATCATGGGCCACACGCATGGCGTGAGCAGCGCGATGAGGCCACCGCCGAATCCCCACAGGAAGATAATCCACCAGGGGTTGTCGGCCGATGTGTGTTCAGCCTCGTTGTCAACGATTTCAACTGGTGCCCACCAGTCGGTGCCGTTGCCGGATGCTGTTGCCGGCTGCGCTGTCTGTGTTACGGCTGCGGCCACCGAATCGGTTGCGGGGGCTTCTGCTTCGGCTTCCGGACCGGTGCCTACCGAGATGTTGAAAGGCGTTTTCGACGGGCTGATGCAGGTCTGGTCGTTGCATCCCTGGAAATACACGTATCCGTCTATTTCATGTGTCTTGCCGTCGGTGATTTTCAGTTTCTGAGTGAATGTCACATCGGCATCCCACCAGGCCAGTTTAAGCGAGAAGATGGGGTCGAATTTTTCCACGGGCTGACGTGATGGTGTTATTTCGCCGTCGGCAGCGACACCATCGGGCAGATTCAGTACGATGGCGGTGGAGTTGGGGCCGTCGTCGGGTAGATTGAAGCCGTAGAGGTGCCAGCCTTTTTCGATTTTCGCCGAGATGGTAACGGTGGCGTTGTCGGAGCTGTTGGCCGTTACTGACGCATCCCAGGTTATCGGGGTCAGTTTCTGGGCGCTGACAGCTGATACACACGCCAGAAGTGTAGCGAGGAGCAAAGTGACTTTCAGTTTCATTTATTGGTATTGTTGTGAGAGGTCAAATGTCGGTTAACTATCCCATGGATATTGCAATGAGATGAGAGTTGTGTTATTTCTTTTGAGGGAGGATTCTGAGTTTGAATTCTTTTGTCTGGGGCGGCAGGCATGTGGCATCGTTGCAACCCATGTATGTCACGGAGCAGGCGATGGAGTTAACGGGCGCCTGATCGGGGTGCAGACGGAATTTCTGGGTGAACACCACTTTCCCCTCCCAGTAGTTTACATCGATGTTGAACATCGGATCGGCCTTGGTGAGCGGTTTGCTTCCTGCGGTCAGTTTGCCTGTCAGTTCCAGGCCCTTTGCGACTTCGAACTTGAATCGAGTGGGCTTGGGGCCATTCTCCGGCATGTCCACTCCGTAGAGGTGCCATCCGTCGGACATGGATGCCGTCAGGGTTATTACACCCTCTGTCGGGGATGTAAGGCGCGCGGTCCCGGTCCATTTTACAGGTGGCACTTCGTTATCCTGATTGCCGAAAGGGTTCTGCGCGTGCACGCAAAATATGGTCAGTATGCTTAATAATAATGTCAGCAGTCGGTTCATGATTAAATGTTGATGTGGGATTTGAATTTGGATGCAAAATTAAACATTTTGTGCGTGATGTGCAAACACTTAAAAAATGCAAAGGATTCTGCTTTTTGTTTAACTTTTAATGCTTCTGAAGCCTGAAATACACAGTGTTTTAAGCTGTTGAAGCCCAAATGGCCGCTTTGTGTCCGGAAAGGGCGGAAAATTGCAAAAAAAATCGTAAATTTGCACGTCCGATGCATTGTATCCGCAAAACAACGGCTGCGCATCGGCCGACGGAACGCCGTGGTAGCGGTCGATGCCGCTTAGATGCATCGCCATCCCTTTATGCTTATTACAGATTGATGAGAAATAAGAAAATTCTTTACGTGTCGCAGGAGATAACCCCTTATCTGAAAGATTCGGAAATGGGCGATATGCTGCAGAAACTTCCCCAGAAAGTTCAGGAGAAAGGTTTTGAAGTGCGTGCTTTTATGCCCAAGTACGGGTGTATCAACGAGCGCCGTCATCAGTTGCATGAAGTGATCAGGCTCTCCGGTGCCAACATTTCCATTGACGACAACGACCATCCTCTGATTCTGAAGGTAGCTACGCTGCAGGCATCGCGCATGCAGGTGTACTTCATCGACAACGACGACTTCTTCCAGCGTCATGCCATGAAGGATATCGAAATCAGGGAAACTCCGGCCGATAACGACGAGCGTATGATGTTCTTCACTCGCGGCACACTCGACACAGTGAAAAAGCTGCGTTGGGAACCTGCCGTGATGCAGTGCACCGGGTGGATTTCGACACTCGTACCTGCATATGTGAAGAAGCATTATGCCGAGGATTCCACGATAGGGGAGGCCAAGATTGTGTTCTCGCTGTATAACGACCGTTTCGACGGCACACTTGACGGACGCTTTGTAGAGAAACTGCTGATGGACGGCTTCACCGACGCCGACCTTGAGGCGCTTGGCGCAGGCGAGTCTGTTGACTGGATGGCGCTCAACCGTATTGCCATACGTCATGCCGACGGGGTGATGCAGATGTCGCCCGATGTTCCCGAGGAGCTTATTGCCTATGCCCGAGAGCTGGGCAAGCCGTTCCTTCCTTATCAGGGTGAGGAGATTCAGGCCGAGCCGATAATTGAATTCTACAAAAGTTTCTGACAGAAGTTCCGGCGGCGGCACTGAAGCCGAACCGCCTTATAATAATTTAGACTCCCGATGGGATTAAGCCTGCAAATGATGTTAAAGGCACTATTAGATATGAAACGTATGCTGCCTGTGTTGCTGCTGGCAGCTGTGTTTACTGGCTGCGACGATGTCCCCAATGTGGGCAATTCGCTAGTCGACAGTGAGACCGAGGTGGTGAAGGTGTCGGATTTTGATGTCAACGGCCATTCGGTGCTCAATCCGAGTGTCCAGACCCGCAACCTCGTACAGGTGCTTGGACGCATCGATGCCACAGGATATGGTCGTCTTGAGGCGGATTTCGTCACTCAGTTCATGCCTGCCGCGCAGCTTTCGTCTGCACTCACACAAGAGAATATCGACTCGATCAAGGCATTGTTCTTTGTGCCTAACGGTTCGTTCGTCGGCGATTCGCTCGCGCCAATGGGGCTTGAGATTTATCGTCTGAACAAACAGCTCCCCTCAACGATTTTCAGCAACTTCAATCCGGCCGACTACTATTCGTCATCCGATTTGCTTGCCACAAAGATGTACGTGTGCAATGCACTCGGGCAGCCCGACTCAATCCGCAATCTCTCCTACCGGCTCATTGATGTGCATCTCCCTGTGAGCCTTGCTCATGAGTTTCTTTCGCTGTATCAGACCAACCCCGAGGCATATCAGTTCCCTGCACAGTTCGCCCGTTATTTCCCCGGAATATATGTAAGGAATTCATATGGTGCGGGCCGGGTGGTTGAAATATCCTCCACACAGATACGCATATACTATCACACCACATCGGTCGATTCCGAAGGCAAGGAGGTGATCAACCGTTTTGAAGGCAACTATTTTGCCGTTACCCCTGAGATTATCCTCAACAACAATCTGGATTTTGCCATATCCGATGCTCTGGCTCAGCGCATCGAAGGAGGCGAGCAGATTATCGTAGCTCCAGTCGGCCGCGATGTGGAGATACAGTTCCCAATCAATGAGGTCATAAGCTATTACAAGCAGCATTCCGGCTCCCTGTCGGTGGTGAACACCCTGAGCTTCAAGATTCCGGTGGAACTCATTACGAACGACTACTCTATTGCGCCTCCTGCCAATCTGCTGCTCGTGCAGTCGGACAAGAAAGAGAAATTCTTCCTTGACAACGAGCTGGCCAACAACGAGACATCGTTCTATGCATCCTACAACTCAACCGATAAATGCTACATCTTCTCCGGCATGAGGAATTACCTGCTCAAGATGCTTGAGAAATCGTCAATTGAGCCAACCGACTACACATTCACCCTCACACCGGTTACAGTGGTCACTGAGTCGAATACCTCCAACTCCTATTACGGACAGACCACCCAGTATGTCAGCTCGATTGATCCCTACATCGGAGCGCCAGTAATGGTGAAACTCGACCTTGACAAAGCCGAGATTAATTTGACCTTTGCCAAGCAGACCATCGACTGAATATCTCAGTCAAACAAACCTCCCACGGTTTTTGCACAATAAAGAAAGTTTTTATAACTTTGTATCAAAATAAAGGCAGCCGGGATGTTAATCCAAACACTCTCGTATGCGCCATCAAGCCGCAATAGCTCAGTCGGTAGAGCATTTCATTCGTAACGAAAAGGTCGTGGGTTCGAGTCCCACTCGCGGCTCAAATAGAATTGATTGAAAATCAATTAATCTAATTAATTGATTTTCAATCTTTGTTTTATAACATAGCCGAAATTCTTGCATAGATAAAAGTTTTTGCCCAAATTTGAAACGCAATCAGCAACCATCATAGTTTATCTCGGTTTGTAATGGCAGTATTTTTACGAGATGTAGAGCTGTGGCAGATGGCTCGAATCGCACCATGCCAAGCTACTTACGGCACACTACTCCTCGTAATACTGCCTAAACGAAAAATAAAGAGTTTATTGGATCTTGACCTTCGCAAATTCGTGCGGTGGACTCAGGCGCAAGGCTTCTTCGTTGCAGAAATCGACTTTGAAAGGCAGTGCGGTCTGTCGACAAAGTTCGTCGCCAACAACTCCAGCACAGGCAAAGGCAACATCGGCACCGAGATGCTTGGGCGCATTATCCGCAAGTTCCCGTAGCTTAACCTCGCGTGGATATGTACCGATGAAGGTGAAATGATTGTCAAAAGTGGGGGCGCCTTCAACGCCGACTATAAGCAGGCTTACGAGGGCGCGATGCTGCAGATTGAGGCATTGAATAGGATTATCAAACAACTAAATAAATCCCATCAAAATTAAGACATGCAGACAAATATGAAAGCAATATGGCGCGTGACGATTGATGGTTGTTCCATCATAGCATTAGGAATCTCACTCTTCTTAATATTTACTAATTTCCCTAATACCGAAGCAACAAAATTCGACTATCAAGCTATTTTAGTAGGGATATTAGCAGCTATTTTCACCCTATTAGTTGGATGGAATATCTATAACGTAATTGATTTTCGTAAGAAAGAGTCCCTAATTAACGAATTGGAAGTACGCCTGCAATCTCAAATAGACAAAGATAAAAAGTATATTGATAATAACTACGCTATATCGATGTCTTATGTCGCAAGCATGTTAGCTCTAAGCATCACGCCTCGTTCTAAAGAATCTTTGCTGGATAAAATGATATTTACATACATAATCTGTATAAAATGTTATAATCATTCAAAAGATTTTCAACAAAGTACCAAACAGTTAAATGCGTTGCTTTCACATTTAGAAGAATTGAGTGACATTAAATTAGAACAAGCGCAAAAGAATAAGCTTCTAATTAAATTAGGGGAAATTGAGTATCGAGATAAATTACCTAAGATTGAAGAGTTGATTAATTATTTATCACGCTGATTCAATGAAAACATTACTATTAATAGTCGTCGTTCTTGCAATGGCGTTAGCTGGGTGCGTCAACAAACAATCTGCAACGCACGAAATGACCGCCACTGAGTTAGATTCAATAAGGCACAAACAGATCAATGACAGCATCAATCAACTTGACACTATTAGGTTGTTGGGAAGTTTGTTTATGGGAATGAATATTGGTGCCTATGATGCGCTAAAGGAAGAAAGCACATTGCCGATAAATATCGGGCAATTATCCTTTGAAAAGATAGACACGTCAATGTTTCATAATACAGTTCACAATATCATCCTAAAAGCGCAAAGAAATAACTATGCCTCAACAATGGACAATATGGCAGAATGCGCTGTATGGGGAGAAAACACCTTTTATGATGTCATTAAAGCCCTTTCATTAAAATATGGAAATCCAACGTGGGTGTCAAGAATGAGCAAAATTAGTGATAATGGCGAGCAATTCGGAATATCACAATGGGATTTTGATAGGTTCTCAATCAATTATGAACAGCGGCAACATGCGAACTTGCGAAACAATGAACATACTATCGATGCAAAGATAACCTATTCCATTCCAAGAATAAAAACGCCCGAAGAAAAACAAAGGACAGATTCTATTGTAAATGCGTGGAGGAAAGGACAGGAGGCTGAGGAGCAAAGAAATAATAAGGCAATACAATCGCTTTAAGCATTTTGCATCTTCACATAAATAAACTATCTTTGCATAGTTAATTAACCCATAGGGCATATCGCCTAAAGCCTAAAGAGCTTATTTCAGACTTCGGTCTGTGATAAGCTCTTTTAATTTTTCGGAATTTATGCCATTGTGTGATTTGTGGTACACGATGGGGATTAAAGACCTCACCGATGCCGACTTCAAAAAAAACGAGAAGTTAAAAAATGCAGGTGATAGTCTGAAAAGTAGATGGTAGATATAGTTTGGATATATGTAACCGGAACATTTGTGTGCGGTTATTATATATCAACAAGCAATGAGTTGTTTTTGTGTCAACCGGTGGCGCTGGTGACCACCTTGTGGAAGTGTTTGCATACTGTTTGAAATAGCGGTGCAAAATGATCTTTTTTGAGGCGAAATCCGTGCAGATTGTGTGCGGTTAATTGTTCATTGTGCTTTCGATTTAAGGTCTGGCTTGATGGGTGGCTTCATGTCAGGGATGGCGTGCCATTACTGCCATAGGCAGAGTAGGGGTGTATCATAGGGTGGAGGGTGGTGGCGTCGGGTGCCAGTTTGGCAAGCGGATGGTAGTCGCCTTTCAGGCCTATGGGCGTGGCATGGCGTATGTCGCTTACAATCTGGATGCAGTTGTGCGCCTCGCTGATGCGGAAGCCCTCTCCATCCAGAATTTTACGGTAGCTTAGGGTGTGAAGTTCTGTGAAGCCCGCGCTGAATTCAAATTCGTTGCCGTCGATACGGATGGTCCGGTAAGTTCGCTTTTCTCCCTGCACGGCATTATCGGGCAGATAGTCGGAGTTGATGCTGAGAAAATAACGAACGCGCGCTTTCTCAAGTTCCATATAGCCGGCAACGCGGTCGAAGCTCATCACATGAACCACGTTCCGCTTTACCGGGCCGAATATCCACTGGAGCATGTCGTAGAAATGTACTCCGATATTGGTGGCTATACCGCCGCTTTTACGGATGTCGCCTTTCCATGAGGCATGATACCATTTCCCACGTGATGTGATGTAGGTCAGATCCACGTCATGGATTTTGTCGTCGGGGTCTTCGTCAATCTTTTTCTTCAAGGCTACGATCGAGTCATGGAGCCGCAGTTGCAGGATGGTGTATGCCTTGTGTCCGGTTTCCTTCTCCAGATCCAGCAGACTGTCGACCTCCTCAGGGTTGAGCACAAGAGGCTTTTCACAGATGACATCTGTGCCGAGGCGCAGTCCGTAGCGGATAAATGCATCATGTGTATGGTTCGGCGTGCAGATTGAAGTGTAGTGCAAAGGGGTGGCGGAAGCCATCTGCATGGAACAGAAACGGTCGAAATGCTCGTGCTGTGTAAAGAAGTCGCATTCGGGGAAAGAGCTGTCCAGACGTCCCACGCTGTCGAAGCAATCATAAGCGGCCGTAAGGTTATTGCCCGTATCGGCGATAGCCTTGATGTGGCGCGGTGCTATGTAGCCCGCCACACCTATCAATGCAAAGTTCTTTCCTGTCATTGTCCTGTCTGTATTTTTCATCGTGAGGTTTTTCTTAAAATATGAAAGATGACAATGATAGAGATGATATATTGTGCCGTAAGGGCGAGACTGTAAATGAGGATTGTGCCGTTGGCGGAGAAATTGTGGATATAGGCTATAAACAGACTCAATGCCACAATCGTGATACGCGACACCTCAAGCCGGAACACGAGCTTCTGCTGTTCGAACACATTGAATATGCCGTCGCTTATCGGGCTATAGACGAACCGGAAGATAAGATACAGACAAAGATAGCGGGCGAAAGTGCCGGATTGAGTCCATTCGGAGCCAAAGAAGGTCTGGAAAATCCATGGACCGAAGCATATGATAAGCGTAAACGGGACAATGCTGACCGCAAGCAGTTTGATGATTATGCTTACGGTGAGAGCTGCTATCCGTCTGTTGCATTCCCTCCCCATCGATGCTATTTCACCATAAAAAGCTTTTCCCACAGATGTGCATACAATTGCTACAGGAACAGATAACATGGTTATTGCCAGGCTTATCTGTCCGGTTGTGCCGGTGCCGAAATGCCATGCAAAATAAAGAATAGGGATACTGCCGGATGCATTCAGCAATATTTGTGAAGGAACCCTGTATAACGGGAAATTGATGTATCGTTTAAGTACGAAACCGATTGTTCTGAATGTCACCGCGTATGCGCCTGCTTTTAATTTTTGCCAATAAGTACGCATGTACAGTGTGAGGCCTCCGCTTTCGGCGATGATGTTTCCAATCAGGAGGCCGGTTACATTGAAACGGAGCAGTCCGAGCACAATCTTGGTCAATGCTCCGATAGCTTTCTGTATAACCGAAACTTTTGCAATGGTTGAAAAATCGCGGTACCGGGTGGCGTAATATGATAAAACCTCGGATGCGCCATGAAAGAAAAATGCCAGAGGAATAAAATACCAAAAAGCATCTATGGCCTCCGAGGCAAAAAGCGAGAGGATAGGGGAATGGAAGATCCCTAAAGAAACACCGATGATTATGGTATTGCCGGCAAGGATAAGCAGGCATGCCGCCAATGCGTTGATGCCGATTTTTTCATTGGAAGGCAATGGTATGGCAAGAGTGTAGCGGAGCGTGCAGAAAGGATAGCAGAGAGCGCATAATGATGCAAAAACTGCGAGGATTCCGAAATCGGACGTCGTGTATAGTCGTGTAATGAATGGTGCTGCCATAAATCCGATGGCTCTGCCGATACCCTCTCCTGATATGAGTTTGAGGATATTCTTAAAAAGAGTATTTTCTGAATCGGATTTCATGGAAGCTTTGACTGTTTTCAACGGTTTGTGGGAGTGCAGTTTCGCTTAAGCCTGTCAAGGTTCTTTGGGGTTCCCGTTTTCTCGTTGCAGGAAAGTCTTGATTGCATTGCATACATCAGTGATTTCCCCCAATGAAATGTAAGGATGTATCGGCAGGGATAGGACGGTGTCGCACAAGTTGTCGGCTACAGGATAGCCTGATTCGGGTTGCCCGGAGTTTCTGTAGGCTATCTGGCGATGCAACGGACACGGATAGTAGACCATCGACGGGATTCCAAGCCCTTTCAGATATGCCTGCAACCCATTGCGTTCGGCGTTGCTGTTCAGCTTGATGGTGTACTGTGCCCAGCTCGACTGGAATCCGGCAGGAACAGCAGGTGTTTCTACGATGTCGGCCAGACGGGCCGTATATTCTGCGGCGGCTTTGTTGATGGCGGCGAGTTCTTTGTCGAAGGCTTGCAGTTTGACTTGCAGGATGGCAGCCTGAATAGTGTCAAGCCGCGAGTTCATCCCTATGCGTACATTCTCGTATTTTGACGCACCTTTTCCGTGCATACGGTATGAGCCTATCAGTGCGGCCCATTTATCGTTGTCGGTGAAACATGCGCCCCCGTCGCCGTAACATCCGAGCGGCTTGGCCGGAAAAAACGAAGTGGTTGAGATGTCGCCGAACGAACAGTTCCTTTTGCCGTCGACCGCACCACCGAATCCCTGGGCGCCATCTTCAAGTATGAGCAGATGGTGACTGTCGGCTATAGTGCGGATAGCAGGATAATTTGCGGGCAGCCCGAACAGGTCAACCGCCATTATGACTTTCGGTAGCAGTTCTCCTTCCCGAATCGTCGCTTGAATCTTGTTTTCAAGATCGGCAGGATTGATATTGAAGGTTTCGCGGTCAACGTCAACAAAAACCGGGGTGGCACCCACGGATGAGACGGCTTCTGCCGAGGCAAAGAATGTGAAATCCGGCACAAACACGGCATCGCCATGTCCGATGCCCCATGCTTTCAGGGCAAGCATCAATGCATCGGTGCCGCTGGCGCATGAGAGGCAGTGACGTGTCCCCACATAATCGGCCAGCATTCTTTCGAGTTCCACCACGGCAGGCCCCATGACATAAGCTCCCGAAGCCGCCACGTCAAGGATTGCCTTGTCTATGCCGGCTTTCAGAGTGTGGTATTGCTGCTTTAAATCCCTGAATTGCATAATCAATGCAGTTTCTTCAGACGTTCTCCGTCATACATATAAGTGTGTCCGCAAGGGCATTGGAGTGTTTTGTCGAGCGGTCGGCCGCATTCACATACCCATCCTGCTTGCCGGGCCGGCATACCCGCCATGAGCGCATAGTCGCGGACATCATTAGTCACCACAGCACCGGCAGCAATCAATGCGCTGCGGCCAATGGTGTGTCCGCAAATGATAGTGCAGTTTGCACCAAGCGACGCACCCTCTTTGATTAGAGTCTTGACATATACACCGTGTGCAGGAAATTGAGCACGTGGAGTTGTTACGTTGGTAAACACGCATGACGGACCACAAAACACGTTGTCTTCAATTTCAACGCCCTCATATACGGATACATTGTTCTGAATACGCACTCCGTTGCCAATTTTGACATTGTTACCGACATAAACGTTCTGCCCCAAAGTGCAGTTACGACCTATCGAGGCTCCTGTCTGAACATGGCAGAAATGCCATATTTTCGTGCCGTCGCCTACGCTGACATTGTCATCTATGTAGCTTGACGGATGTACAAAATAGTTCGTGTCGTCCATGTCGGATAGTTAAAGCAGTTCAATATTGCTCCTGTCGGGAATGTCGCGGGTGGCATTGCGTGTGTCGAAAATTACCTTGGCATGGCGTTGGACAAATCTGTAATCGACGTTGGTGTGCGGTGTAGTGATTACCACAATGTCTACACTCCTGATGAGGTCGGCTGTCAGTTCATTCGCCCCTTTATATACTTTACCTTCGAGCTGTATTGTCGAGACATAAGGGTCGAAGAATAAAATGTCGGCACCATTCGTTTGCAACTTGTTGATGAGGCGGGTTGCAGGGGATTCGCGATAGTCATTTATATCCTGTTTGTAAGCAATTCCGAGTATAAGAACCCTTGAGCCTTTGAGCGGCTGGTGGAACCGGCGGTCAATGATATGCCCGATACGTTTCACACAATAGTCGGGCATAAAGTCGTTGACCTCAGTGGATGCCTCTATCGTAGAAAACCGGAAGCCGTATGCGTTAGCCTTATAATTCAGGAAACAGGGATCGACCGGGATGCAGTGGCCGCCTATTCCGGGGCCGGGATAAAACGGGGCATAACCGAAGGGCTTGGTTTTTGATGCCTCTATAACTTCCCATATGTCAATGCCCATCTCATTGCAAAAGATGGCAAACTCGTTGATTAGTCCGATATTTACGTTGCGGTAAGCATTCTCCAGCATTTTGGCCATTTCCGCTACGGCGGGCGTAGAGGCACGGAACACTTTATGCTCCAGCACCGCTTCATACATGGCGGAGATAATCTCGCCTGCGTCTGCTCCCAAACCACCAACTACTTTGGGTATATTTTTTGTATTGTAAGTTGAATTGCCGGGGTCGATACGTTCCGGGGAGAATCCGAGATAGAAATCCTGACCGCATTTAAGGCCTGATGATTCGAGGATGGGTTTCACGAGCTCCTCGGTAGTGCCGGGATAAGAGGTTGATTCGAGAGTCACCATCATCCCCTTGTGGAGATGTTTTGCAATTGATTTCGCGGCAGCTTTAACATAACTCATGTCGGGATGTCGATCCGCATCCAGCGGCGTCTGAACGCAAATAGCCACTAAATCAACATTTTCAATATTACTGAAATCGGTTGTGGCGACAAGCATGCCTTGTTCGACGAGCTTTTTCAGGTCGGCGTCCGCTACATCCCCGATATAGTTGAGCCCCTTATTAACCGAATCAACTTTCTCTTTCTTAACGTCAAAGCCTATGGTCTTGAATCCTGCTTTTGCGGTCTCAACTGCCAATGGCAATCCTACATAGCCGAGACCTACCACTCCAGCCACGATGTCACGATTGGCAATTTTCTTCGATATCGTTTCTTTAAAATTATCGTCAGGGTGAGTATGATTCATTCCACTTTAAAGATTTCCGAAGGTCAGGCTTGATGACGGAATCTCATAGACTGCCAAGCTCAACTTAATTTCTTTACAAAATTAATTGTTTTATTTTAAACTATCACAAATATTTCAGACTTTTTAAATGTGGGGGGGGGTAATATATTGATATACAAGTATATACATAGTGTGCTTTCAAGCGCTCTCTTGTTCCGGCCTGCTACATGCTCTATAATTAAAAGGCTGTGCCATAAAAAAATACGGCACAGCCTTCATGGTTGTAAGTATTGGCGTTAGTCTGAGCTTATTTTCCGAGAAGATTGTTTACTTTGTCCTTGGCGTTGTTGACCTGTCTCTTATACACATCTCCGAGCCCACGAGACTCGACGTCATCTC
>ENA-OYWU01000895-OYWU01000895.1-human-gut-metagenome-genome-assembly--contig:-NODE-895-length-14520-cov-11.839198_pt1 | contig 14520 bp, 14 predicted proteins | sample MGYA00244173_ERZ653403 | MGnify/ENA primary metagenome ERZ653403 (study PRJEB26926, sample SAMN06165043) | human gut metagenome | biome: ENVO:00009003; feature: ENVO:2100002; material: ENVO:00002003...
TCTACACAAGGCTATTCGTCGGCAGCGTCAGATGTGTATAAGAGACAGTTCCAGACCTGCTTTGTCATCTGGGTTCATGATAGTGAGCATTGCAGCTCTATCCAAAGTACCATCCGGATTAAATTTTACTCCGCCTTTTGTATCTGGTACCTGTTTTACACATACAACTATTTTCACGGTATATTCACTCCTTATATTTTTAATTTGTGTGCGCCATGATTTTTCGTTTAAAATCCTTTTGCGCCGATCTGTCAGAAACTATTTTAATAATGCGCCAGAAATAACCATTCTCTGAACTTCGCTTGTTCCTTCGTAGATCTCTGTAATCTTAGCATCACGCATCATACGCTCTACATCGTATTCTCTGATGTATCCGTATCCACCGAATAACTGAACTACTTCTGTAGTAACTGCCATTGCGGTTTCTGCTGCGAATAATTTTGCTTTTGCTGCTTCTACAGAATATACCTTCTGTGTTGCTTTAGCCATAGCAGCTTTGTAAACCAGCATCTGAGCTGCTTCAATTCTGGTTGCCATATCAGCAAGCTTGAACTGGGTATTCTGCTGCTGAGCGATAGAACGACCAAACTGTTTTCTTTCTTTGGTGTATGCAACTGCTCTGTCTAATGCACCTTCTGCAATACCAAGTGCCTGAGCTGCGATACCGATACGTCCGCCATCCAGAGTATGCATAGCGATTGGGAATCCTTTTCCTTCCGGTCCTAACAGATTTTCCTTTGGAATTCTGCAGTCTTCGAAGATTAACTCGTATGTAGATGATCCACGGATACCCATTTTCTTTTCTTTTGTTCCGAAGGAGAATCCAGGAGCTCCCTTATCTACGATGAATGCAGAGAAGTTCTTCTTCTTTCTTCCTCTCTTATCTTCGGTAACACTTGTGATTGCGATTACGATATAAACGTCTGCAACTTTACCGTTTGTAATAAAGCATTTAGATCCGTTTAATACCCACTCATCACCATCTAATACAGCCTTGGTCTGTGCTCCCTGGGCATCTGTACCAGCACCAGGCTCTGTTAATGCGAATGCACCAAGCTTCTCACCTGTTGCAAGTGGTTTTACATATTTCTGTTTCTGCTCTTCTGTACCGTAAGTCATAATTGGGTCGATACAAAGAGAAGTATGTGCAGATACGATAACACCTGTTGTACCACAAACTTTAGATAACTCTTCTACACACATAACATAGGTTAATGGGTCACATCCCTGTCCGCCGTACTCCTTTGGTACCGGAATTCCCATGAAACCAAATTTTGCCATTTTATCAACTGTTCCCTGTGGGAATACTTCTGTCTCATCAACTTCCTGAGCCAGAGGTTTTACTTCGTTTTCTGCGAAATCTCTGAACAGAGTTCTCGCCATTTCATGTTTCTTATCTAAACTGAAATCCATGTTCTGAAATCCTCCATAAATTTTATTTTACTGAGCGTCAACCGGGGTCTTTGTACGGTCAGCGTTGTATACATAGAATCCTTTTCCGCTCTTAGCGCCGAGGTTACCACCACGAACCATTTTACGGATTAATGGACATGCACGATATTTGCTGTCGCCTGTCTCGTTGTAAAGTACATCCATGATTGCAAGGCAGATGTCAAGACCAATGAAGTCACCTAACTCAAGAGGTCCCATTGGATGATTTGCACCAAGCTTCATAGCTGCGTCGATACCTGCGATATCAGATACACCTTCCATTTTGATAAATGCAGCTTCGTTAATCATTGGGATTAAGATACGGTTTACTACGAAACCTGCAGCTTCATTTACCTGTACCGGAGTTTTTCCGATTTCTACAGAGATTTTCTTAATAGCTTCTACTGTTTCAGCAGGAGTATTTACACCAGCGATAACTTCGATTAATTTCATTCTGTCTGCCGGGTTGAAGAAATGCATACCTACCATTGGACGGGTAAGACCATTTCCGATTTCTGTAATAGAAAGACTGGATGTATTAGAAGCAAAGATACATTCTGGTTTAGCAATCTTATCAAGCTCCTGGAATGTTGTCTTCTTAACGCCCATATCTTCGAATGCTGCTTCTACGATTAAATCGCAGTCTGCGCAAAGATTCTCTTTTAAACCTGGTGTGATTTTAGCAAGGATTCCGTCAACAGTTTCCTGTGTCATTTTTCCTTTTTCTACCAGTCTTGCATATCCTTTTGCGATTTTCTCTTTTCCGCCATCAGCCCATTCCTGCTTGATGTCGCAAAGAGCAACTTCATATCCTTCTACCTGAGCAAATGCTTTTGCAATGCCCTGTCCCATGGTACCTGCACCAATAACGCCAACTTTCATGTTAGTCCTCCTTAAAAATTATGTATTATATTTACCCGAAAACGAAAGCCTTCTGGGTTATAACTTGCAACGCAAGACCCGAGAAGCGTTTTGCACTTCCCGGGTATATTTACTTATTCAGAAAGAGTGAATTAGTCTCTCTCAACGATTGTTGAGCAGCCCATTCCACCACCGATACACAGAGTAGCAAGACCTTTCTTAGCGTCTCTCTTCTGCATCTCATGAAGCAATGTAACTAAGATACGGCATCCAGATGCTCCAACAGGATGTCCAAGTGCGATTGCACCACCGTTTACGTTTACCTTAGACATATCGAATCCAAGATCTCTTGCAACTGCGATTGACTGAGCAGCGAATGCTTCGTTTGCCTCGATTAAGTCGAAATCATCGATAGACATTCCGGTTCTTGCAAGAACTTTCTTTGTAGAAGCAACAGGTCCAACACCCATGATTTCCGGCTCAACTCCGCCAAGTGCTCCTGCAACCCATGTAGCCATTGGTTTAACACCAAGCTCTTTTGCTTTTTCTTCGCTCATAACAACGATTGCTGCTGCTCCATCGTTGATACCGGAAGCGTTACCTGCAGTAACAAGTCCGCCCTCTTTACCAGAGCAGCATCTTAATTTGCTTAATGACTCAGCAGTTGTGCCTGGACGTGGTCCCTCATCTTTGTCAAACATAACAGTTTCTTTCTTAACCTTAACAGGTACAGGAACGATTTCGTCTTTGAATCTGCCTTCAGCAATTGCTTTTTCACATTTCTGCTGGCTGTTTGCTGAGAACTCGTCTAACTCTTCACGGGTAATTCCGTATTTGTCACATACGTTCTCTGCTGTAATCATCATATGATAATGATTAAATGCGTCTGTTAATGCATCATTTACCATGGTATCGATAATTGTTGCATTGTTCATACGATATCCAAAACGAGCTTTTGTCATAGCGTAAGGTGCCATAGACATGTTCTCCATACCACCTGCAACAACGATGTCTGCCTGACCAGCCATAATCATGTTTGCAGCTTCGTTTACACATTTCAAACCAGAACCACAAACTACGTTTAATGTAAATGCAGGAACCTCGATTGGTAAACCTGCTTTGATAGAAGCCTGACGTGCAACGTTCTGTCCCTGTGCTGCCTGGATTACACATCCCATCATTACTTCATCAACCTGTTCTGGTTTAACACCAGCTCTGTTTAATGCTTCTTTGATTACGATTGCGCCTAAATCTGCGGCTGGAGTATTGCTTAAAGCTCCTCCCATTTTACCGATTGCGGTACGACATGCGCCTGCTAAAACTACTTTCTGTGCCATTTTCTCGTCTCCTTCTGAATTAAATTTGCCTTTTACTATTGTTATTTTTTTAACAATCTTTTGTAAAAAAAATAAAAGAAAGCCTTTCCGGCTCTTTCCCGACAATCTGATGTTATCATAGAAAGGGGATTTTTGCAAGTGAAACTTGCTTTATTGAGCCGGATTTTCAGCTTTCCCTAATAAAATACATGGTTTCCGATTACAGTTCCATTAATCAGTCCGTTGTTTCTGCGGAAATATAAGCAGTTTAAGGTTCTTGTGCCTGCTAATACTTCTGTGGCAGCCTGCACACAGGACGCATCTGCCCCGGATGAAAGCACTACTGCGAAACGACCGCTGGCTACCGGTGAGAACTGCCCGCTCTGATAGATGACACCTACCACGGTATCCGGGAAATAACTGCTATCCACACGGTTCATGACTACGCTTCCAACGGCAAGCTTCCCTTCATAGCTTTCGCCGCCTGCTTCGCACTGGATCAGTGCTGCCAGCATGGCAACATCACTGGCATTCACTGTTCCGCCACCGGAAGCATCACTTCCTGTGGTATTATCCCCGGTGGATGTCCCATCCGGATTTGCATTATTATCTGAAGCTTCTGGCTGCTGACTGTTAATAAGTTCCTCTTCCTGACGCTTAATCTCCTCCTGACGGGCAGCATCTTCTTTCGCCTTCTGTGTCTCTAATTCTTCCTCATAGGCTTTCTGTCTTGCGATTTCCGCATCTGTGTCTGCTATTTCCGTCTCTGCATCTGCTACATCCGACTTTGCTGCGCTTATTTTTTCCTGCTGGGCTGCCACCAGACTGTCTGCCTTGCTCTTCTGCTCCTGCTTCGTCTGTTCTGCCGCAAGCAGTTCTTCTTTTGCCGTCTCTAAATCTTCCTTCTGCTGTTTTAATTCAGCCAGTGTATCCTGATAATCAGAAAGCTCCTGCCTGTCATAATCATAAATGGATTTGGCATATTCCATCCGGTTTAAAAAATCCGAAAAAGAGCTTGCTCCAAGCAGCAGCTCCAGGTAAGACTGATTGCCATTTTCGTACATATATTGTACTCTTTTCTTCATGGCTTCGTACTGGCTCTCAGAACGTGTTGTCAGCTCTGCAATCCGGCTTTCTGCTGCATCAATCTCCACATTTTTCGCCGCAATTTCATCCTGGGTATCCGCCAGTTCGTTGCTGATTTCCTGCAATCCATTATTTAATTCCGTCAGTTCATCGGAAAGATTTATCTGATATTCTTTCAAGGAATCAAGCTGTGACTGCTGTTCCTCTCTCTGACGTTCCAGCTCTTCCACGCTGCTTCCGGTGTCCCTAGATGCCAGATCCACTCTTTCCTTGGTGCCGGTGTCTGCCTGCACCGTCATCTGTATCAGCAGAAACAGTATCAGCAATGCGGAAAACATACGTCGTTTACTGTTTTTCTTCATATCTTTATCCTCTTTTATGGATTTATCACGCCTCTTGTTTTCTTCCTTTATTATAGACGGCATTCTTATGAAAATGCAACGAAAAACTACACTTCTTTTTCAATTCCAAGATTGTTTTTCCTCTCTGCTTGTGCTATATTTGAACTAGGAATTTTAACGGAGAAAAACATATTTTGTAAGGAGGTAACCGCTATGCTATTTATACGGACAGATGACTTAAAACCCGGCATGCGTCTTGCTAAACCTATCTATAATAAATTGGGCGTCATGCTTTATGACCGCGACACCAGACTGACCCGGCAGGGTATCGAAAGTATCCGGAATTTCGAGCTGATTGGTATTTATATTCTGGAGCCTGCCGAACCGGTTCCGCCATTATCCGACGAGGATATTGCTTTCGAACAGTTCCAGACCATTTCCATGTTCCAGCTTCGAGACTGCATGGATATGATTCGTAAAGGCAGACAGCCGGACAAGCTTCCAACGCTGGTCTCTTCGATTCTGTCCCAGTATGGCCGTCTTGACCACAAGCTGAACTTTGCGCAGAATTTAAGAAGCTCTGCGGATTATGTATACAAGCATTCCATCAGCGTTGCTATTCTGGTCGCCATGCTGACTCACCAGTTAAATATGCCGGATGATTTTCAGCAGACCTGTGTAACGGCTGCTCTGCTCTATGACTTTGGCTGGCTTTTAGTTCCGACCGAGATTGCTGAAAAAACGGATCCTTTAACAGAAGAAGACGAAAAGAAAATCCTTGCCTGCCGTATCAAGAGCTTAGATTATCTGAATCCGCAGACTCACAGTATAAAATTATCACCGGATGCTTTAAGAATCATTACCCAGTTTATTACACTCTCCGCTCCGGAAGAGGCTGCTGACCCATCCAAGATTTTCCGCAGCAGCGGCACAAAGCTTTTACAGGTTGCAGATGCCTTTGACCGGATGACCGCCATGAGCCTAACCAATGAGCCGATTTCCGAAATCGTTGCCATGAAATATTTGCAGGAGTTTCCGGAAAAATATGATACAAAGATTGTCCGTGCACTTTCTCTTTGCATCCACATTCTTCCGAGAGGTGCCTGTGTAGATTTATCCAATGGGGAAAAAGCGATGATTCTTGAAGATAACCCGGAGGATTATTCCAAACCTCTTATCTTACAGTTTACTAACAATGAAATCTTTGATTTGCGTGACCCGCACATCTATGACATTATCCAGATTCAGGATATCATGAAGACCATGGATAACCGGATTGCCATTGATGAAAATACTTTAAAGCATTTTACCTCAGACAAATATATCAAAGATGTAGCCGACCGGTTCCGCAAGCGCCAGAATCAGGCTGCCGCAACAGCCGCTGCCGAGCCGGCACCAAAGAAAAAGGCTGCAAGAAAGAAGCTGGTGTAGGATTCGACAATACAAAAAGGCCCATGTATGTTCAATCTAAAATATTGAACATACATGGTTTTCTTTTAACCACATATCCGATAACCAGATAATACTAATGCTCCAAAATTTTAATGCCGCATTCCACTTACCTCTTCCCCCCTCTATCATTCACTACTACGCTTTTATTAATAAGTCCTCTCCTTTTTCTGTACTCTCTTGGTGTAATCTTGTATCTATCCTTAAAAACACGGTTAAAAGTTCTTTGACTTTCAAACCCACAATCAAGGCATATATTTGTAATGGAATCCATTGTGTTTTCCAGCGCAGTAACTGCATAATTTAACCGGACTCCATTCACATATTTACTAAAATTACAGTGAAAGGTTTTTGCAAACATTCTTGATAACACATATCTGCTTACGCACAAATCGTATGCCATTTTTTCAAGACTGATTTTCTCTCTAAAATTTTTAGCTACATATTCTACCGCATTATAAATGAGGTCATCACTCCCTACTGTGCTTTTATCAACCATTGGCATTTCTGCGAAAACATGGGCAAGAATCATCTGTACATAAGCCTGTATCAGCATGGGATTCCCCTCTGTTATTCCTGCCAGATATTTTATGGCATTTACTACATCAGGATGCACTTGCTCTTTTTTTACAACCGGATTCTTCGGGCTGTATATCTGCAGCTCCTTGTAATAGGATGGAAACAGCGTTGGATCAAGATACAAGTATATTACCTTATTTTCTTTTTTCCCAAACACCTGATAATGATGTATTACATTCGGGAACACGATTGCAAAATCGCCCTCATCCATATGGTACAATTCTTGTCCAACTCCAAGCTCAATATTCCCATCCGTTACATACACTACCTCTATTGCTTCATGTAAATGTGGTGGAAAATGCACTGTTTTTTTCCACTCTGCCACTATTCCATCTGTTCTGTTCTCATATACCAATAACACTCGCAAGCAACTCCTCAAACAAACTTAGCGGATAATGAAGGAATAGTGAATGTCTTTTTCTGCACTAATCCGATAATCATCTTCCACATCACTTCCCCAGCTATCAATTCCACCGACTCCTCTTACTGCACCATAGACACAAAGGACTGTTCTTCTTGCTGGTGGCAGTTCCTCATGGTGTGTTGCGTTTTCAACCTCTGATGCCGTATAAGGCAGACACGAAAAAGCAAATGTCTTGTCGTTTTTTTCTATTCGTAATGTCTGTGGTGAACTATCCGTTCTGCTATTATCCAGACTTGTATGTCTTGTAATCTCCAACCACTCTGTATCCATTCTCATACCACATTCCTGTGGAACCAGATATGGTGTCAGGCTCAAATCTGATACCTCATAAATTCCTTTTTCTGCCCCTGCCTTTCTGTCCGGATAGGTTTCCCCCGATAATCCCTTGTACATATATTTATCTGCAAGTGTCGGCATAATAAACCTCATTCCGAATACCGGAAGTTCCGGCAGTCCCTTTACTCCTGTGTAATCCACATCCACCTTGATATTTCCAGTTACATCAATGGTATAAGATACAATGACTGTTGTGGCTGGATTGCTGACAGTCTCATAGGTATATTTCACAATTATTTCCCCTGCAGCTACATCACCGCCATAGCTGTTATTGTCCGGAGCATACTGCTTTTGCAGTTCACCGTCCATAATAACTTCCGTTTTTTTACAGTCAATGAACATATCCGATGCGAGCCAGCTTCCACTTTTAATATGAAACCTGCTGCCTCTGTCATTATCTGTTAATGCTCTCCAAAAAGTAGGTCTTGGACAACGATACAACCATTCATAACCGTTTTTTACTACAGACTCCAGACCGCCCTGTGAATAAGAGAATATATAGTCAAACCCTTCTCCATGTACTCCAAGTGTATAATCTCCATATACAACTCTCAATTTATTCTTATCTGTATAAGCCATAGTAATACCTCACTTCCTGCATAGCTGGTTTTTCCTTACGGTCTGCAAATACAATTCCATTTCCTGAAAACTCATAATCAGAAGGCTTATCATCAAAGTCTCCGCCATAACGCAAAACTTCTTTTCCTGTCACTTCATCTTTCACGAGAAGTGCCTGATCAATGAAATCCCAGATAAATCCACCGTGGTACATCTCATACTTATCTATTAACTTCATATAAGTACCAAGTCCTCCCATCGAATTACCCATATCATGCATATACTCACACAAAAGATAAGGTTTCTTTGGATTATTATTTAAATATTCCTCCACTTCATAAGGCTTTGCATACATTCTGCTCTCTACATCTGATATGGTTTCCTCATAATTACGGTCATAGAAAGAACTTTCATAATGAACAAATCTGCCATCCTGCTTTTCCTTGAAGTAAGTATTCATTGCTTCTATGTCATCACCCGCATAAGATTCATTTCCTAAAGACCAGAAAAGAATTGCTGTGTGGTTTTTAAAAGTTTCAAAATTACTCCTAGCCCTGTCAACAACAGCCTCCCGCCATTGTGGAATAGAACAAGGTATGCTGCACGATGGTTCAATCGCACCAAGTTTCTGGAATGTTCCATGACTTTCCATATTCGTTTCTGCCATTACATAAATGCCTGTTTTATCACACAGGTAATACCACGGTATCTGATCCGGATAATGGCAGGTGCGTACTGCATTGATATTATTTCTAATCATACAATCAATGTCTGCTGTCATTTCATCCATACTGATGCTTCTTCCTGTCTTTGCACTCCACTCATGACGGTTTACTCCGGTAATGACAAGACGTTTACCATTTAAATAGATTACCTTGTCAATCATTTCCAGTCTTCTGAAACCTATGTCATATGGAATTATCTCTAATATTTCTCCATCTTCGCCTCTAAGCTCTACATATGCATGATACAGATATGGGCAGTGATTATCCCATGCCTTAACACTTCCAACCTCAGTATCCATCACTCCTACAAGACTTCCATGTTTTTCCTCTAAGGTGATATTGTCCTCTGCCACCTGATTATTCTCCCGGTCTTTTAACACAAAATGGGCAGCTACTTTCTTTCCTTCTGGAGCAGTTACTTTTATCTTTACCGATACCCTGCCGCTTGCATTATCCTTGTTTAGTGTCGGTTGAAACCATACATCTTCCAAATGCACCTCTGGCACTGCTTTTAAAGTTACATTTCTGAAAATTCCAAAAAAACGGAAAAAGTCCTGATCCTCCAAAAATGCTGCTGTACTCATTTTGTGAACCTGAACTGCCAGCACATTTCCTTTTTCTCTGATAAATGGTGTCAGATCAAATTCTGACGGTGTAAAACTATCCTCTGCATATCCTACAAACTGACCATTCAGCCACAGATACATCGCTTCTTCCACACCTTCAAAACAAATACGGATTTTCTTTTTACGCATTTGCTCACTCAGATCAAATCGTTTGATATAAGAGCCGACCGGATTATACTCTGCCTCAGAAAACATTCCTGCCTCGTCCCCGGTACTCCCCATACTATACGCACCCCTGTGATATTCTTTTCCCTCCCACGGATACATCGTATTGATATAGCGTATTTTGTCATAGCCTGCCAGCTCAATATGTCCAGGAACCATAATCTTATCAAATGAAGATGCATCAAAATTTTCCTCATAGAAATTTTCCGGTCGGTCCATTACATTTTTACTAAAAGCAAACTCCCATTGTCCATTCAATGATTGTGTCAACGGATTATCTGATTTTTCCATATCTGTATAATCCATATAGTAACAATGGTCACTATGTGCGTCCAACTGGTTTACACGAAACACTTCCGGATTGTCTAACCACTTCATATCAGCGTTCATAATAATCCTCCTCATATCTTTTCTTATTTTCTTTTTCTATATAACCCCTAAAGCAAATTTCGAGAGGCTATTTTCTTTACTGATTCAGCATATTTTCTTTTAATTTCATATTTGCCCGTTCTACATTAAGAAACGAAAGAATGACTGCAATAACTATGTCAAATATAAATGGAAGCCACAGATACATAAAATACATCATATTGATACAACTATCCGGCTGAACCACATTGTCAAGATTAATATATCCGCTTATATCAAGCAACCAGCCTGAAAGTGCAACACCAATACCTCCACCGAGCTTTACACCTAACGAAGTACAGGAGAACATGGAACCATCAATCCGCTTTCCGCTCTTTAAATAAGTATATTCTGAACATTGTGCAATTACTGCACTCATATCTCCCTGCCAAGGTCCTTCTCCGAAGGATGTAAGAACTGTGAATAACAGCATTAATGGAACACTACCCAGATAACCTGCCACTGCAACCATCAAACGGCATACTGTAGCAAACATATAACTATACTTATTTAACTTATACATTCCTTTCATTTTTGAAACCAGTACAGGTGTAACAGCAAGTGCAATAATCAAAGGAATGTTATTTGCCCATGAAAATATGCCGAACAAATTCTTATTCAGTAATACATATGTCATAAAAAAGATTCCTACATTCACCATAGCTGCACGAAGCTGCTGAAGAATATAGATTACGCAAATCATTGAAAAATATTTATTACTAAAGAGAAGTTTTATTGTCTGCTTAAAAGAAAGTTTGTCATCTTCCTCTCCTGCTACTCTGTCATCTTTTAATTCTTCGTCCGGCAGTTCTTTTACTGAAAATACAGCAAGTGTATTGGTAATAATACCTATAATACAGTAAATAGCTGCGATAGTTCTCCATGCGGCCGCACCACCGCCAAACATTTCTACTGCGCCAACAGTAGCAGACTGGATGACCAGATTTGTACCAAATGAGAACATGAAACGGAAAGAACCCATCTGAACACGCTCTTTACTATTTTTTGTTACCAGTGATGTCAACGCTGCATACGCAATATTATTAGCAGTATAAAACACAGCATTAAGTAATGTATATGCTATAAAAAACCATGCATACTGTGCTGTTTTTCCAAAACTGGTCGGAATTGCAAATACACCAAACAGTGTGACAGCACAGCCAAAGAATCCATAGAACATCCACGGTCTTGCTTTTCCCATCCTACTCTTTGTACGGTCAATCATTGTACCGAAAAATATATCTGTAACTCCATCAAATAATTTTGATACTGCTATCAATGTGCCTACTATGCCCGAATTTAACCCAACTGTATTTGTCAGATAAATCATGACAAATGATGATAAAAAAGCATATACTACATTTCCTGCAATATCTCCCGTTCCGTAACCTACTTTGTTATACCATTTCAGGTATGTTTTTTCTTCCATGAGAATTTCTCCTTCCACAAGTACTTTTCCTTTTGCTTTGTTTTGCCCCACAGCTTTATTATGGTTAGTATATAAAAAATAAGTACAAAATGGCATATCATAAATTGGACAAAATATGCACAAAATGATAAAATTAGTGAACATAAGGATTATATTGGACATATTTTTAGCCATTTTTGACATACACTTTTTATATTTCAATACAGGGAGGCACACATGTACACAAATAATGCATATCTCAACCACTCAACGATGGATAGAAAAGATAAATCCAAGCCGCTTATTGTAACTATGTGTGGAACATATAAGTTATACACGCATCCTAAACTCCCCACCTGGAGACCTCGTGGCAGACTCGATTTTCAGTTGATTTATATTGCTGCCGGAAAAGCGCATTTCCACTTTGGCCGCAATAGTGAAGATGAAACTATTGTTCATGCCGGACATATGATTTTATATCGTCCAAAGGAGCCTCAAAAATATGAATATTATGCAGAAGATCAAACTGAAGTCTACTGGGTTCATTTTACAGGCAGTGATGTAACAAATATATTACGCTCTTATGGATTGACCGATGACAAAAGGGTATTTTACTGTGGTTCTGGTCCCTCCTATCAAAATCTTTTTCGTACAATGATAAATGAATTGCAGATGTGTAAGGATAGTTATCAGGAAATGCTTGAAATGTATTTAAGACAGATATTTATAAAACTGCAACGACACTTTAATAACAGCATAAGGATAGATAATTCCCGTGCTGCTGAAACTATTGACATGGCTATTGCCTATTTTAATGAACATTATAGCGAATCAATCAGTATTGAAGAATACGCCAAAAAAATTCATGTAAGCACAAGCTGGTTTATACGCAACTTCAAACTTTATGTCGGCTCTACACCCATGCATTTCATTTTGCAAAAACGCATTTGTAATGCAGAAGCCCTGCTCTTGAATACGGAATATAACATAAATGAAATTGCACAAATTGTTGGTTATGATAATGCTTTATATTTCAGCCGCATATTCAAAAAAATAAAAGGCATATCTCCCTCAGAATATCGTAAAAATATATAAAAAACTGCAATGGGAAGAGAATTTACACACGCTCACCCATTGCAATTTTTGTCCAATTATTTTTTTATTTTGGCAAGTAATATACTCTTTCATGTTTTATAATGACAGCGTAAACAAAAAGGAGATGAACATCTATGAGAAACAAATTCCACAACTTTATTGAAAACTTACTTAGCTTTTATGCAGACTTTTTCACGCACAGATTTTACCCTATGTAATGTACAGTTGCCCCACAAACATATCTTACAGAACATTATGGTAACGCATGTATGAAAAAGCACAAATGAAAGCAGCTTTTCTGACCGGTTAAAATTAGGGTGGAAATTTCTTATTTTAACTTGTACTAAATCTTGACATTGGATGATTTTTTAATACTTAAACTCTTCATACAATACTTTATCCAAATTATGTTCCGATAAAAAGGAAAATATTATATTGCAAAACAACTTCACCTTATTCTCCTCCACCACATAGCTTAAAGAATTAAAAGCGCCCTTTTCTCCCTCAACCTCATACTTTATCTTTCTTTCCTGAATTTCATCTTCAAATCCGTACATCCCCATTGGAATAACAACATTATACCCTTTATAATTAACATAAACTCTACATTTATTTTCTTCATATTGAACTTTCAATGAACATAAGTCGTTTTCCCAAATATCAAATTTTTCTTTCTTTTGGATTCTCCACATTTCATTTTCTCCACGGAAATTTTATCTTTTATAATGAACCAAATCATATGGATAATATGGTACATCTTTCAAATTGCCGTCATCTAAATTTAATATTTTTGCAATAGCTCCTGCTTCAAAACTCCAATAGCCATAATATATATTCTGGCTGCTTTTATGAGCCTCATAACAATCGCACTTCTCATTATACCAGTTCTCTTTCAAATACTTTGCCAGCAGCCTTGGTTTATCTGTTTCCTTTTCTTCAACTAATGCTTTCATCATTTGAAATCTGTCTGGAAATAAAAGTGGTAAATCCGGTTGTTCTTCGCCAATCAGAAAAAGTAACAGCCAGTCTTTTACCTCTTTTTCCTTCATTTTTCTTTTTGTTAATGCAATCAGATTTTCCTCTATTTCAAAAAGAACTGCAAGTGACAACATTTTCAAATTTTCATTATATGCATCTGGCGAGAAGAAAGACATTATCCATTCTTCATATATTTCCACAAAATCACTTCTTAAACAGGCTATGTTATCTCCCTTAGAATACCTTGCTATTATAATTCCAAGTTTAATACGAAAAATTCCCTGTTTTACCGGCACTATTCTTTCTTGCCTTACTTCTCCCCCATTTACTTTTTGGGTTAATTTTAAAATTCTGGCTGTATCTTCCGCTATGAATTCGTCGAAATATTGTTCACTTTTAATATAATCTCTCATTCCCTGATTTTCTCCATTTGGTATACACCACTGTATCATTAGATAACTTTATTTTCCATTAATGCTTTTTCTATTCGCTGCACCTTTTTCGCATCATCCAGAGTTTTCCACGCATGATGTGTCACATTGGGCATCTCCACACAAATAATTTTTTCCGGCTTAGCCATTAAATCTTCAAAATCATCCGCGGCGCAATAGATGCATTTTTTATGGTTCATTGCAAAGTCAATCTCACTTTCCTGTATCCTGTCACAAGTCATGCCAAATATATGATCTGTCTCTTATACACATCTGACGCTGCCGACGAATAGCCTTGTGTAG
>ENA-OYWU01000918-OYWU01000918.1-human-gut-metagenome-genome-assembly--contig:-NODE-918-length-14243-cov-6.929025_pt1 | contig 14243 bp, 12 predicted proteins | sample MGYA00244173_ERZ653403 | MGnify/ENA primary metagenome ERZ653403 (study PRJEB26926, sample SAMN06165043) | human gut metagenome | biome: ENVO:00009003; feature: ENVO:2100002; material: ENVO:00002003...
GCGTCAGATGTGTATAAGAGACAGTCTTTATTCGTATTAATATAAAGACCCCTTAAATCGTTAAGATTCTTTGACTCTACAGCGTTTTGACCACTGATACGTCTTAGGTATTTTATATCTTCAAAATCACTATCAGACACTATATGAGAAGAGTGAGTTGAGACAATATATTGTAAAGGAGCTTTAGTCCCATCTCTGCGCTCTATCCCATCACTCAATAATGTCTTAATGTTTTTTATAAAAACATATTGCATCTGAGGATGTGTATGAGCTTCGGGTTCCTCTATAAAAAGTAAGTTTATATCAGCAGGACGACGACTTTTTGCCCGCTTCATTTTTTCGACAATGAGACTTATTTCAAATATCATTGAAATAAGATTCATATATCCCAATCCGTTATAATGCTCTGGCAGATTTCTTTGATCGTGCTCATATACAACAGTTGTATTACCTTTTAGCAATTCCCGATGGTGAAGTGTAGAGATTACTTTTATGACAGAATCTTTTGTATGCATACCGCCAAGTTTGCTAATCTTACCAATTATTTCCTCAAATATATGACCGTATATTTCCGTCAGAGAGTAATCCGTTTCTTTTAGGCTGGTAATAAAACTTTCGCGTGCGGCTGCATTTTCTTCACTATCTTCCTGTATTTTATACAATTCGGATGTATGGTTGGACAACGTGTGATCTACGTCTCTGTTATCCACGTTTCTCCTGGCACTGATATAATCGAATTTTATAACATCTTCTATTCTAAATCCAATTAATCCATCTAATTTAATATAACGTTCTTCGTCTAAAGTCATGTCTTTATTGACATGAATGGATTTTCTGGTTATTTTAAAGAATTTGTGTTGATTTGTGGCTAAGAATTCATGATTATCAAATAACGAGATATGCTCGGTAATAGAGTGCGAGTCAATATATTTAGTCTTTGCTATACGATACTCTGACAACATATTCTGATAACTTTGATAATCTAAACTATAATCAAAGCCCAGAGCAAAGTAATTATTATCCTCCTCTAAGTTGGTCAGAATTTTATTTCCAATATTGTCCAAATTGTCTGACTCATTAAATTCCACAATGATGCGTAGTGTTATGCCTAGATTATGCCAATCCTTTTCTTCGATTAAGTCTTGATCTAATAAAAGCTCAAGCGATTTCTGAAAATCCAAATTGAAATCATAATATTGGAATTTTTTGCTAGAATCACTATTACTATTCAGACATTTATCTAGGACAACGAGTAATGAGGTTTTGCCTACATTGTTTTTTCCAACAACGAGAGATAATTCTGGTTGAAGGTCTATTGTGAAGTCCTGCAGCAGACGAAAATTCTGAACTTTTATCTTTTTAATAAACATATACGTTTAATTGCTTATTATTCAAGTTAATTGACTTTACCTTTCTTTAGCCTTCTGGAAGACAATCTTTTCCAGATGTTACGTCCTAATATAACTTCTTCTGATGAATAGCCGTACTTCTCAATGAGTATTTTCTGGTCTGTAAAGTCAAGAATTTTATCTATAGATTCTCCTTTGCGAAGCATAGCATCGATTTCATCAAATATCGCGGCATTGTCCTCATTATATGGCAAGAATATGGATTCAACCTCACTCGGCATGAGTTCTAACACTCCTCCACCAAAGTTCCTGCCTACTATTTCGGCATGAGCAAAAGAGAATGAGTTATAGTAGCTTGCTACAAATGCCTTGTGATTAGTGCTCGGCTTGAAAAATACACGATGCATTGTATCTGTTGTATAAGCCTGAGCAGTGTTTAGCACAAGGCGAGGAAACAGATGATTCCTTCGGAGGAATAAGGCATCTGATAGTTTTATAGAAGGGATTACAAACCAATCATCCCGGATGCTGGTTTTATAACCTTTATCAACACCCTCTGCTTCTCCAGAAGCAACGTACTCTTTTGCTCCGGCATGGTTGGCAATAGATTCCTTTGATTTGAATACCAATAGGTGTGCACGGCTCCCTTTGTTCACATTTTTGAGCCAATCTTTTGTCGTGAAATCAAGGCTTGAAACTTGAACACTCCTGCCAACCATTGGCTTTGCAAAATCATCTAATCCATAAAAGTCAACTATGGATTTTGGCACAGTAAAATACTGATTGGCTCCTGTCGTAATGCCAACTTCTACAGATGCGTAATCACCAATATGAGAGTTATTCTTTGTGGAAAGATTTTCTATGAAAGAAATTTCTTCTTCCGTTAGAAAATAATACGACCATTTATCAGAATCCTTGTTAACTTTTTTGGCATTAAAATTTAGACCTTCGTCTAATAAGGATTGCAAAGAAGAAATATCCTTTACATCAATATGGTCTATACTATGGCTGTTGCTTCCATTTTTATCGCAGAGTAATAATACAACTTCCTGTTGAATATCGTCAAAAACAAGTTGTTCAAATGAAATGATATTCACTTGATTGAAGGTCTTTATAAGATAATTCCTCAGTTGTTTGGCATAGGATACTTGTAGAATGTCTGCCGGAACTACAAATGCAATTTTCCCACGATTCTTCAATAACAGCGTGCTGCCTATTATGAATGTTACCCATGCATTTGTAAGCTTAGAATACCTTAGATGAGCTTTCTGGAAAATTTTAGTTGCCAACGATTGTAGAGACTCGTCATAATACTGATAACGAATAAACGGAGGATTGCCAATTACCAGATCGAACCGTTGATTTGTTGTCAGACAAAAGTCATGGAAATCACGATTCTGAATCACGGTATCATGGAGCCCGATTGACATTGCTTTATTTGCTTCTTCTGTGTCTAATTCCACACCTAGAAAAGATGTGAAATCCATATTGAGATTCTGCATCTGTTCAATAAACACACCGTCGCCACAACTCGGTTCCAAAACATCAGGATGTAATAAGCCAGACATTCCCCATTGTAAAAGGAATGAGGCTATCTGCGGAGGCGTGTAGTATCCGCCTCTCAGTTTCTGCTCGGTTGCATTTTCAAATAGTTGCATATATATCTGATATTTTGGGTATTTGGTAATACTCTTTCTCGGTTAAACTGAAAAGCTTTTGAATAAGCCTCACCATCTCTGATTTTTTATTGGAGAAATTCCTTTTTAAGGGTGTTAGAGCTCTATTATTGTTTCCAGCTTTAACAATTCTATCTCCAATTGAGATAAGTTCTCGTTGGAGAGCCGATATATCATCATGCAATTTCTTATCCTCTTGATTGTTAAAATCAATAGCTCTGAATGGCAACTGCTTGAGAACCTTAGTCCCTCTCGCGATGAACCCTCCGCGAAATATCTCACCATATAGTGAAGATATCCATTCAAGAGGTCTTGATGTCAGAAGAGCTTGAAGATAATAAATAGAATAGGGCGTTTTTGCAGGTAAACTTATAACACAGTAACCTGCAGTCCCTCCCGAAGATACCAACGTGCCATGTACGTCCACAGCGTATTTCTCTCCTTGAGAAAGCACTCCTACAATTAATTTGCAAGGTAATTCACATGCTTCAAGACTTTGATGTCTGCCATATCTGTGCCATTCATTCTCGTTCTCAGGAATGGGCTTAATGTCTCGATTTTTCCTGTTGAGTTCGTGCTTATGTGCAATTATATAAGCGTATCCTAATGGGTAATTTGACGCTAATTCCTCTAATGGTATAATCTGCAATTTGCCATTCTTATCTTTGAAATATGGGAATATAACACGTGCATTTGGTCTGAACGAATTATAAGAACTCAGCCCGTAATCCTTAACAGTTACGAAATATGGTTTAGTCAGGCTCTTTTCTATTTCCCAAATCGAATCTCCTCGCTGAAATGTATATGTTGTTTCAGTTTCTTCAATCGGTTGAAAAATATAAGTCTTATTCGCACTCGTCTGTATTCCGTTAAAAATATTATCATTTCCTACGATATCTGATAAGGTAATCCCATCCCTATATATTTTTTCAAATAGTGAATCGAACTCTTCTGGGAACAAAGTCCATGTGTCGGAGTTTATGCTTTCTGCCGGACGTTCAGTAACAGGATTAGATTCAATCCGTCCTCTCCAATGAGATATATTTTTAATTTCTTCGTATTTGAAATTCGGATTATCTTGCTTGGACAAAATAAGCAGACACGTATATGTGGTCTTTCCACCAAAGACCTGATTAGCTCCGAATGACGTTAATTCGGAGAGGTAATGATTCCTTGAAATTAGGTCTCGCAGTTTCAGGGCTGCTCCGACCTTCATGAATTTGCTGGGGATAATATATCCAAGGGTTCCATCATCGTTCAGTAGCTGAAGCCCACGTTCTATAAACAGGAAATACTTATCATACTGCTTATAGGCAGAATTGTATTTTGAAGGATATAACGGATGCTCTAATGGGGTCAAATTCTTCATATCCTCCGATGACATGTATGGAGGATTACCGATAACAACATCAAATTTCAATTCTCCGAAATCGTATGTATTGATAGTCTCTCGGATATTATTGTCTCTGACATCTTCTGACTCTAGTAGGCTATTCCCGAAAAATATATTCTGGGATAAACTAGGCAATATTGGCTTGTGACCGGATAAAGAGTTTACGTCCTCACCTTCCAGAACCTTTAGTAATAATCCAAACTTAGTCGCTTCTGTTGCATTGTAATCTTTGTCTACACCGTAAATACAGCTAGTCAGTATTCTTACTTTCATAGAATATGGAAGACGAAAACTATCAATACCGGTTCGATGCAATTTTTCAGGAGAATGCTGAATATAATAATCCAGCATAACATCACACAGCAACTGGAATAATTCGAGTAAGAATGCTCCTGACCCGCAAGCAATATCAGCAAATTTGAATTTACATATTTGCTGTAAATCCTTGCCTGCGACTTTAGGTAATACTGCTCGTCGTAGTATCTCTTGAATTATATATGTGGGTGTGGTAACCACATCACGATCTACGTTCTCAGGCTTATCAACTATGGCAAGTACATCGTCAGTTATTGCCAATCGCTTGGAAAGGAAGATTTCATATATACGTCCGAGAATATCAGAAGATAAAACTGCAAATGAATATGGTGTCTCCGGATAATACAATTGCCTTACAATATCCCAAAATGTAGATGAGATATTGCCTATTAACTGTGGAGCAAGATATTCATCAAAGAGCCCCGAATTATATTTCAAGTCAGCTTTATGAAACAACGACACTAACTCAGAAGCATCACCTTTTTCTGCAATAGAGAGTAATTCCTGATATGTTTCAATATTGCGATCTTCACATACTCGTAAGAATAAGAGTTTATTAATATAGCTTTGTACGATGTCGGATAATTGGTCAAGCGGCATATCTGGACTTTCTCGATGTATCTCATTCGCTAATGCCAACCTCCAATTATTTATTTGTTCCAAAAATAACTTATCAACAGGCTTATGCTCGACATTGCTCTCAATATGTTCCCAAATTTTGTCAAAATCGCCATTATACACGCTTTCGTGACTTAACAGAGATGATATTTCATCGAATTTTTCTACGAACTCAGTATAGTGGAAACTCTTGATAAGGCATTTTTCTCGGCTGTCATCCTCTTTTACCGGAATGGTAGTATCATAGATATATAAATATTCGAAATTTGAGAGAACGGAAATATGAAGACCTGCTGTATAACCATATCTTCTTACTTGTTTGGCTGGAGCGTCTTCAAGTTCAATTTTGACATGGGGCTTCTTTGCCTCCAAAAAGAATTTTCTTTCTGAAAACAATCTAAAAGTATAATCAGGTTTCTTTGTGTTGGATAGCGCATTTGCCTTTAATGGTTCTTCCAATAGAACCTCCCTCTCATTTGTGCTTTTACCTTGGGTATTCTTAATATCCCAACCTAAAAGCTCAAACAAGGGGTCAAGAAAATCACTTCGTAGTAATGTCTCGTTGTATCTATCCGATTTGTAGTAGGCGAAATCCTGACTAAAGCGAGAAATCAAATCAGCAATCTGTTTTTTCTTTTCCATATTCGACTATACTTTCAGAAACAATTGATAATACATCATTTGCAGAAGATTCTCCCGCTATAACATCATATACTTTATCTGCTAACCAAAGTTGCCTCAATTCATTTTCATCAAGATTATAATATTTAGCCAATATAGGGATATGTTCTTCTTTTGCGAAACGCTCACCACGTTCAATTCGACTATACATTGGTGTATCTATGTCAAGTAACGCCGCTATCTGCCTTTGTAGATAGCCGCGTTCCTCTCTCAATGATTTTAATTTCTGTGCGAAAAACATTGTTGTCAAAATTTGATTTGTCAATTTTTGACAAAATTAGTCATTATTTTTGATGTGACCAAATTTCTCTAAAATTTCTTATAAAAAAAGACATCCCGACAAGGATGGTGCGCCTTGTCGGGATGCTGATGATAGGGATTGGAACTACTTATCAGTTTCGGCATTGAGTTCGTTGAGCCTTTCTTCGAGACGCTCTTTTTGTTGGAGTGTTCGGGCTGTTTCCTGAACCCGGTCTTGATATTCGCGTACATCCTTTTCGATGCGCTCTACCATATCGGGATTCTGAAACCAGCTTTCAATGCTGTCAAGACCCTCCGATGAGATGCCGCCGTACATCTGTATAAAGTGATACTTGATGTCGGATGTACGGCATTGCTCGATACGACCTTCCTGCCAGAACGCTATTGCGAAAAACAAAATGAAGCTGCCTACACAGGAGGCAAGTGTCAGATACCACTGCCAGCTTTCTTTAGCGACATGGTGGACGACCTCGCGAACCGGAGGTTTTGCTGTGAAGGCATTGAGTTTCTCCGTCAGATGAGATTCCATGTCGTCGAATTTATCACATATACGTTCCTCAGCATCCTCGACTGTCTCGCGGTTTGAGAGGGTGTTGTTATCCATGCAGTTGCGCCAGTCGTTCAATATGCCCCACGGCTCAGAGATTGATTTGTCAAGACTCTTGATGTTTGAGTCAATGGCAGCCTTGACATCGTTGCCAACTCGTTCAACATCCTCTACGGTAGCGGAATTGAGTTGAGCCTCCTTGATTTCGGTACAAGTACCGGAGATTGTGCCGAGTTCTTCGGCGATATTGCCAAGATAGCTCTCGGCAATATTGTCAAAAGTATCGTTATTCATATTTTTCGTTTTTAGGTGAACATTACAGGCGAATGCCTTTCTTTTTCTTTTTGCGCCGCTGCATCTCACGGATGAATTCTTCTTCCTGCGGATCAAAGCCGGGGCCGATATTTACAATATTTCCAAGTCCACTAACCATGTCAGCAGCAATTTCAGCTACGGAGTCTGCCGTCTTAGCCGCGATATTCTGGATTGTTTTTACAGGACGAGGCTGTGGTTTAGGCGCTGCTGATGGGATTTGAGTACGAGCTTTTTTGTTCCGGTCAAGGGTCTCGCATATAGTTTTATAAGAGCATTCCCCGTCACGGTCAATTTGAGAAGCCTTGAATCTTCGACCGTCTTTTGTATAGGATAGACCCTCTACTTCAGTAGTGCCACGCTTGAACTTCTTCCTCACGTTAATGCCGCTTTGTGCAAGTTGCCGTTGGAATGCAATCCAGTCTTTTGCCGTTCTTTTAGCCGCTTGAACTGCAAGATAAATTTCCTGACGGGTCTTACTGCCGCCTCTTAGCCGTTCAGTTTTCACTTTCTCCTTACCGTTGCCAAAAGTCAAACCGTATTTCTTTTTCAGTGCTTTGCAGACCTCTTTGTTGCGTAATCTCTCGTTGCTGTCGCTGATACATTTACCGTCATTATTGACCCGGTTATATACAATGTGACAGTGAGGATGCTCTTTGTCAAGGTGCCGTGTGATGATGTATTGCGTGTTCACAATACCCATATTTACCAGATATTCTTGCGCCAACATGACCATTGCATCATCAGAAAGCCGTGCGGAATCTTCCGGTGAATAGGACAATGAAATATGCCCTACCCATTTTTCTACACGTTTATTCATTTGCCTCTGACACTCGAATCCTGCGATTATTGATTTCGAGGAATCATCCATAACGCCTTCGGAAAAGAGAAGTCTGGCTTCTTTGGTTGCCTCATTTTCGGCAAGAGCATATTCGACACATTTTGCGAAATTGCTGCCGCTACTAATCTTTCCAATCATGCGACAGGCGGTAGTAAAGTGCTTTTATATTCTTGCAAAGTGACTCAACTTCCCACTTTACAAGTTTGAAACCGGCTTCATTGGCTCGTTTGGCAAGCTGGTTGAGATTGTTTGCCATGCTCCCAATCTGACGGAGAATGACCATATCATCAGGTTTTGCGATGGCTTTTATGGTGGTATTCAGAAGGGTTCGACGCCAATAATCGGATAACTTTCTACCGGATTCGTTGGCTTTGGCAAGTGCCGTGGCATACTGGTCGTCATTCAACCTCACGCTTACGACATGGTGCTTTTTCTGTTTTATTACTGTCTCTTCAGAGGCGGACTTTCTGGTAGAATTTCTCATGTTTATGTGTTTTATAGTTTCTAAATGTGACCATCGGGAACGGACTCCATACTCCCGGTTTCTGGAGGGAGCAAGGTGGGAAATGTTTACATTGCCACAACCTTGCTATCCCTCCAAAAAAGAATTTTACGGGATACCGGCTTCGCCGATGGCTACGCCACTTTTCTCTATAATCGGTAAGGTGATTTACCGATTATTTTCTCAGAGCTTGCGCCAGACTTCATGGTCGGAAGCGTAGTCCTCCATATGCTGACGAAGGACTGAATCGATGAAGCCGGAAACTGTTGTGTCGATGTCCCCGAGGCGACGGGCCATCAGAGCGATGCGGTCATACAGATCTCGGCTTATGTTGGTCTGCTTGCGGTCGGTAAGTACCCTCGGTGAAAGGTAAGTCGTCTTATATTCCTCGAAGTCGAGTCTGCGCTGTCGGATGCCGACACGCTGTTGCTTCGGTTCGGCTGTTGATGGCGGTGGTATCGATGTTGTTGATTCTATAGTTGATTTTTCGACTTGGCTGTCGGTGTGGTCTTCAACATTTTGATTGAAGATGTTGTCAGCCTTTTCTGTCGGCTGAGCTTCTTTGAGTACTGGTTTTGTTGCCATAACTTATATTTTTTGTTGATTATAAAATTTGTTTGTTAGATACTCGTTGAGGTCTTTGAACTCGGAGTATAGTACGGAGCGGTCAATCACGGTTGAGCCATATATGGCTGTCAGCTCGGATAATGCCGTTTGTCCGGCATTATCGTTGTCAAGGTAGCAGTTGATGGTGGCGTAGCCTTTGAGATAAGGCACTGCCTTATTGATATTGACAACTGAGTTGAGTATTATTGCATCGGCTCCGCTGATGATGCTGAGTGCGAGGGCAGAGAGATAATCAATGAATCCCTCGAACACGGCACACTCTGTTGACGGGCCGTCTCTTGCCCAAGGCAGATATGATATGTCCTTGCGTCCCCGGCAACCTTTGAAATATCGGTTGCGCAGTTCCCAGCCTCCGCTTACATTCTCAAATGCCACGGCAAAATAAGACTTACCGTTGACGCTGTAATGAGCTTCCTTGCAGTTCGCCTTTGCGATGTGTGCCGGAATACCACGCTCTTGAAGGTATGCGACAAGTGTGCGGTGTTCCAGTGGCACGACTTCAAACCGTTCCATACACGGTGCAGAGTGTCGCTGGGGAAAAGAGGAGGCGACTGTCTGTACCGATGGCACAGGATAGCTGTTGGCGATGCAACGCATGAGATAGCGCAGGTCGGTTGACTGATACAACTCGGTTGCCAGGTCTATGATGTTGCCGCCTCTGCCAAGACCGAAGTCATACCAGCAGTTTAGCGTTGTCTCGACCTTGAACGATGGTGTCTGTTCCTGTCGCAACGGCGACTTATACCAGAGCCTCGTTCCTTTTTTCGCCGTCGGTTCATGTCCGAGACGGGACAAGAAGGCGGCTAAAGGGATTGATTTAATCTCTTTGAGCATATCGAAAATATGTGTTGGGGATTTGGTTCAGGTTCAGCTCACATATATACACCCCATACTGAACCGAACCTGAAATCAGTAGTAAAAATCGGGGTTATAGGAGTATGAACCGTTTTCGCGAACTATCATTCGTTTGTTCATCAGGAAGGTTTTAAGCTTCGTTACTTTGCCGTCTCCATATGGACATCCGCATGAGGCATATGCCGCCTTGATTTTATCCTCGCAATTTTGGCAACCCTTGATGGATCCGTCGGCAAATGCTATCTTCAACGCCTCCCGATGCTGCTCTTGCGACAATTCTGTATAGGAGAACGTCTGTTGTTTGTTCGCTTTCCCGAATGTATGGTTATCAGCAATTTCCAGCAGTCCGTAGTCATTGACCCTGAAAGCGAAAGGAGCGAAGTCCATTGACCTAATGCAGGATGCCGATACTTCGGTCACCTCATCGTCTGTCATGCTTTTGGTGACTTGCAATACCGTTTCTGCCTTATTATTCAACTCTGTGCCGACATGACCTCGTACGTTATCGTCACTCTTGTTGAGATGTAGGACAGTATGGATATGTATCTGATACTTGTCGGTCCATTCCATCAGCTTGTTAATGAGCCTTGATGATTCGGTCGCATTGTTGATGTCAAACATCAGGTCGCGGATACCGTCAATGATAACAAGTCCGACATTGTGAGTCGTTGCGATTGCACGGTCGATAATCTCCAACCGGGTGTCAGGAACCTGCGCCCGGAGCTGGGCGAAGATGAGGTTGTCGGGATGACTGTCGAGAGGCAGTCCGGCAAGTTGCATAGCACGGCGAATCACTTTTTGACAATGATAGGGACTCTGCTCCGTATCGAAATATAGAACCATCCGTTTATTATCGGGGAACTCGGCCACATATCTCAGCACTTCGCCATTCATAAGCGCCGCCGCTACTATGGCGCTCACATTGAATGTCTTTTTGCTCTTCGCCTTTCCGGTCGATGCCGAGAAGTTGCCGAGAGTGCCGATAACGGAACCGTTGCAAAAGAGAACTTCCGGAACCACAGAAATTTCGTCGGTTACTCTGATTTGCGACGCTTGCCAAAGCGCGTCAAGTTCCTTAGCATCTCTCATTTCGATCCACGTTCTATGATTAGACGCTCGATGTCTACCTGACGGTAGCTTACCTTCCTACCGATTTTGACGGGAATAAGATAGCCACTTTTCGACCAGTTCCACAAGGTTGTCGGGCATACGTTGAATTTCTCAAGTACCTCTTTCTTTGATAGAAGCTGCTCCTTGGCTGCGCTCACCATGACAGGAAGTAATTGTTCTTTAGCTTTGGCTATGAGGCTGTCAGCGAATGTCAAAAGATCTTCGCCTTTGATGTTGAGAGTGAGACCGGTGACCCCACTCCCGATGAGTGATAATATGTCATTCATTGTTGAATAAGGGTTCCGCCGGGGTGATTCAAGAGCGTACGGCGGTGGCGGATTTTATCGCCGTGGCTCTTTGCGCCACAATGGGACGCGGATTCTGTGATTGTTCCCGAAAAGACATGGCAGTGGCCGTACCGGATTGTATTGCAACCGACTTACTGCTTGTTATCGGAAGATATTGGGATAGGTCGGGGACATTCCCCATAATGGTTCCGGTGGCTCTTTGGCGTTCCCACAGCCTCAAGCATTGATATGGAATCGAATCTCACTATATTGTCTATAAGGATTTTCCGCGGCGAATCCTTTTTGCCTAGACAACGAGCGGCGACTATACCTGTCGCAAGGTCAGTATTTGTGCAGGAGCTTTGCAACGCTCCTGACTTGAATATTCATATCTGGAAAACGAATCCCGACATGAAAAGGATGTTGGCATTTGCGATATGAGCATTTCCTAGCATATTATGGTCATATCCATGCATTTTATATTGATGTTGAATACACATCGTATGATAGCATAACACATCCGTATCTGCCAAGGATTATGGCATTTTCCAAAGTGCCGACGATTGCCAACTGATTTCCGGCGATTGCCACCCTCAGTGGACTGTCCTGACATTGAAACAAGGCTTCGGATGGGAAAGATTTTAATCCGTCAGCTTTTTCCCGACATCTCCATAAAGTTTCCCAACATTTCCCAACATTATTTTCATTGTCGTTCTACCGGGATACGTTATGGCATCATCACATTGGATAGCTCCTATGTCGCTTTTATCTTTGAAACACGCTTTATCGTATGAATGATTTGCGCTGTCCGCATTTTGCGTTACTCTGCGTAACGATTGCGCTACTTTGCGTAATGATAAACTAAATTTCGTCCCCTGCCTGAGGAAAAATAGATTTCAATTCATTAATCGTTTTACAATTAACAATTCGAGGCAAATAATCGAACAAGTATCTTATGACATCTTTATGCTCCTTTAATTTTGCCTGATATTGATTTTTCCAAGCGTAAACTATTTCTGGTTTATTTGCGTCAGCACACCAAACCTCCAATTTAATACGACTATATACACCTAATTGATACTCAAAAGGGATGTCTTGTATGAATTCATTAATTTTAAATTCTTTATGCGAGATTCTTCCAATGCCACTATTAATTCGATTTGTTGTGCAGATGCTCCCCCAAACTAGTTCTTCCTTGCAATTAGATGTTGGGGGGTTACTGTAGTCATATCTTGGGGCTGTATTTTCTGGCACAAGAAAGAATTCATTTTCTGCATAGCCTATAGTGTAGGCTTATTGTGATATAAAATATTCGTGTGGTAACATAGTTTTAGTGGGACTCTATTGAGAAGTATCAAGTGATATATACATTTCGCTTAACGGAATAAATTTATGATTTTGATTAGATCCTCAGTAGCTTGTGTCAGTAATCTCTTGCTTCTAACGTCATCATCATTCTTAAGAAGTGATTCAAATTTTCTATATGCAGATAGGTAATCTCGTATTGGCTCAATAGTGTAGTTCTCAAATCTATCAATGAGATACTTACATTCATCAGTTTCTCGATATTTCACTAAACTACTTGTAGAAGGCTCTGCTTTTTTAAGATCTTCATAAGCATTAACAATCTTTGCCGAAGGATATCGTTCTACGATTTCGCGTGCTTTTGAGAAAATGGAACGAGCTAATGCTTCGACACTGAAACCACTTGCGCTTCCTTTTTCAGAACTGGCCAAGATTTGTTCCGTCTGATCTCCATTTTCGTCCAGCATCACAAGCCTTGCAGATGAACTTCCCCAATCATAGGTAATTTGGGCATTCAGAAGAGTCCATTTGCCTATTGGCATACCCTCAATCAGGTCCTTGTTAAGAATTGCGATACGGAATTTCCCATTGCCATTCCATTGTTTTGCGAGCGCGACATTGCATATGTAGTCATACTCGGACTGAGATTGAGAAATGGAAAGCTTTGTAATCTGTTGGGAGCAATCATTTACTTTTATACCGAATATATATTGTTCGTCTATTAGTGCCATGTACTAACAAAAGTTAAATAATTCAAATTCGATTCATTCAGCCACTGTTAGCCTTATCCATTTCGGTTGAATCGAAGGGTTGCGGCGGCGTCGGTTGACACCGCGTTGACACGGGCTGAAAGCAAAAATCGCAAGCAGTTGAGAATTAACTACTTGCGATTTCTTGTGGTGCCCAGAACAGGACTCGAACCTGCACGCCTCTCAGCACGCGCACCTGAAACGCGCGCGTCTACCATTCCGCCACCTGGGCATCGCGTTTTGGTGACACAAAGGTATGGAGTTTTTTTATATTGTGCAAGTCAATCGACGTTTTTTAGGTTTTTTATTGTAAAGGAAATTGGTTTTTATTGTAAGAGGCAGTCGGTTCTTATTATAAGAGGTTGCCGGTTTTTATCGTATGGGGGAATCCGTTTGTGTTGTATGGGGTGATGTTTGGTGAAGGTTTGGAGTTTAGCGTATTTTACTGTAAGTTTGCAGTAAATCAACATTTTGGCGGAGGTGGCGTTGTAACAATATGAGATCTCAGGACACAGACATTCAATACGGCGTGAGCCGTGAACTGGCTGCGCGGCTGGAGGGAATCAATCTGCCTGTCACTACGTTCAGGAACACATCCGACGACTCTTTGGGCGCCCGCTATGGTCTTTCGCCCGACGAAATCCGGCTGGTGAAGGATTGCATTACGCGCACGCTATCCCGGCCGACAGGGTGCGGGAGCTGCTTGAGCGGAGCAACTACACGTGTTGCGTGTGTCATGGCGCTAAAAGCAGGTCATACGTGGTACACTACCTGTCTCTTATACACATCTGACGCTGCCGACGAATAGCCTTGTG
>ENA-OYWU01000929-OYWU01000929.1-human-gut-metagenome-genome-assembly--contig:-NODE-929-length-14128-cov-5.495985_pt1 | contig 14128 bp, 13 predicted proteins | sample MGYA00244173_ERZ653403 | MGnify/ENA primary metagenome ERZ653403 (study PRJEB26926, sample SAMN06165043) | human gut metagenome | biome: ENVO:00009003; feature: ENVO:2100002; material: ENVO:00002003...
CAAAATTCCATTGCCGCAGGCAATCTGGAATGAATTTTGGCTACGTTACTGAGAATGGAGTGAACAGTAACGTAAGATATCCTGTTACAGTATTATTTTATGGAATCAGTATCTGCAAAAAAGATAGAAACCGAAGTTAAGGGAGGACTCCAGATGGGTGTGAGTATGAAATTTACGGATTTGGATCAATATTTATTTGGACAGGGAACCAATTATGAAGTATATAAGAAACTGGGTGCCCATCCGACTACATACAGACGAAAAAAGGGTGTATATTTTGCGGTCTGGGCACCGAATGCACAGTCTGTTTCTGTAATTGGTGAATTTAATGACTGGGAGGAAGAAGCAAACCCGATGGAGAAGGTTGGTCCGATCGGTGTTTATGAGGTATTTGTTCCGGGGGCAAAGATCGGACAGCTGTATAAATTCTTTATCGTGGGTGCGCATGGAGAGAAGCTTTATAAGGCAGATCCCTATGCAAATGAAGCTGAACTCCGTCCGGGTACAGCCTCCAGGATCACAGATATCACAGACTATAAATGGAAGGATGCCACATGGATCAAGAACAGAGAGAAGTTTGATGAGCAGGTAGAGCCTATGGCAATCTATGAGGTTCATCCGGGTTCATGGAAGAAGCATCCGCAGTCAGAGGAAAACGAAAAAGGATTTTATAACTATAGAGAATTCGCACATGCCCTGGCAGCCTATGTGAAGGAAATGGGATATACCCATGTAGAGCTTATGGGAATCGCAGAGCATCCTTTTGACGGTTCCTGGGGATATCAGGTGACCGGATATTATGCACCGACTTCCAGATATGGAACGCCACAGGATTTCAAGTATATGGTGGATTATTTACATCAGAATAAGATTGGAGTTATCCTTGACTGGGTACCTGCACATTTCCCGAAAGATGCCCATGGTCTTGCGAACTTTGACGGAACCGCAGTGTATGAGCACGCTGATCCGAGACAGGGAGAACATCCGGACTGGGGTACCAAGATTTATAATTACGGACGCCCGGAGGTTAAGAACTTCCTGATCGCAAATGCCCTTTACTGGGTGGAGGAGTGCCACGTAGACGGACTTCGTGTGGATGCTGTTGCTTCCATGCTTTATCTTGATTATGGTAAGAAGGATGGAGAATGGATCGCAAATAAATATGGCGGAAACCAGAATCTGGAGGCTATTGAATTCTTTAAGCATCTGAATACAGTAGTTCTTGGAAGGAATCATGGAACTGTGATGATCGCTGAGGAATCTACTGCATGGCCGATGGTTACAGGGGATGCAGAGAAGGACGGACTTGGTTTTAGTCTGAAGTGGAATATGGGATGGATGAATGACTTCCTGGAATATATGAAGCTGGATCCGTATTTCCGTAAATTTAATCATAATAAGATGACTTTCTCCATGTCATATGCATACAGTGAGAGATATGTATTAGTTCTTTCTCATGATGAGGTGGTTCATCTGAAATGCTCCATGCTTGAGAAGATGCCGGGAGAGTTACCGGACAAATTCAGGAATTTAAAGGCTGCCTATTCATTTATGAACTGCCATCCGGGTAAGAAGCTTCTGTTCATGGGACAGGAATTCGGACAGCTTCGTGAATGGAGTGAGGAGAGAGAACTTGACTGGTTCCTTCTGAATGAAGAGCCACACAAGGAACTTCAGAATTATGTGCATGATCTCCTGACTATTTATAAGAAATATCCGGCACTTTATGCCGGTGATAATAATCCGGAAGGATTTGAGTGGATCAATGCGAATGACGGGGACAGAAGTATTTTCAGCTTTGTGAGAAAGTCTCCTACAAAGAGAAACAATATTCTTTACATAGTTAACTTTACACCTGTTGACCGTCCGGATTACAGAGTTGGTGTTCCGAAGAAAAAACAGTACAAGCTGATCATGGACGAGAATGGACTTCTGGAGCAGCCAAAGACATTTAAGGCAGTGAAACAGGAATGTGATAACAGAGAGTTTTCCTTCGCATATCCATTGCCGGCTTATGGGGTTGCGATTTTTACATATTAATTTTGAGGGATGATTTCAGGATATATGTAAATATCTGAGAGAATTATTGTCAGGGGTATGTTATTTATTTGACAATATTGCAGAGTAAGCATGATAATATATGAAAAATTCGTGAAATATAAATAATTGCTTTTGAAATTTATCTGCGTTATAATTATCGCGAACGCAAGGAATAGAGAGAATAATGGTTTCCATGTTGAAAGGAGAATGAACATGAAAGTATCTAACATTAAAGACATCGATAAATTTTTTGCTGTAGTTGACAGCTGCGAAGGCAGAGTAGAATTAGTAACAGGCGAAGGTGACAGACTGAACCTTAAATCTAAATTATCCCAGTATGTATCTCTGGCAAACATTTTCTCAGGCGGAGAGATTCCGGAACTTGAGATTGTTGCTTATGAGAAAGACGATATTGATAAATTAATGAGCTTTATGATCAACGGTTGATCATTAGTGTATACAGGCGGGGGCATGATGGTGGATCATGCCCCTTTCTTTGATGTGAACAGGCAGGTTGTTCTGAAGGTATTGAACAGCTGCAGGATATCTGTAAACCAGGGGGCACAAGTGTTTCCTGGTCAAAATGCGTTGATGGCAGACTTGAATACATTGGACATCTTATGTATAATGAGTACGTTACAGGCAAATATATAAACAGACAGATAATGATGGCAGTTCCAAAAGTTATTCTGTTTGTTCATAAAAATGGCAGAATAAAAAAAATGACGGCTATATGGCAGTTATTCAGAAATATAAATTTTAACGAAGAGGAGAAATAAGACAATGGCAACTAAGATTGATATTATTTCCGGTTTCCTTGGAGCCGGTAAAACTACATTGATTAAGAAACTTCTGAAAGAGGCTTATGCAGATGAGCAGGTTGTACTGATCGAGAACGAATTTGGTGAGATTGGTATTGACGGTGGTTTCCTGAAGGAAGCGGGAATCCAGATCCGGGAAATGAATTCCGGATGTATCTGCTGTTCATTAGTGGGAGATTTCGGCACTTCTCTGAAAGAAGTTGTGGACAAATATCATCCGGACAGAATCCTGATCGAGCCATCAGGTGTTGGTAAACTCTCAGATGTTATTAAGGCAGTACAGGGTGTTCAGGGAGATGTGGATATCGTTCTGAACAGCTATACAACTGTAGTTGATGCAAAGAAGTGCAAAATGTATATGAGAAACTTTGGTGAGTTCTTTGATAATCAGGTTGAATATGCAGGTGCGATCATCATGAGCCGTACAGATATCATTGATGAGAAGAAAGCACAGCAGGCAATGGAACTTCTTCGTGGAATTAATGCGAAAGCTGCTATCATCACCACTCCGATTGAGAAACTGGACGGAAGGAAAATCCTTGAGGTTATGGAGAAACCGGTATCTCTTGAGGAAGAACTGATGTCTGAGGAAGAGGTATGCCCGGAGTGCGGACATGTACATGAACATGGAGAGCATCATCATCACGATCACGACCATGATCATGAATGTGGCTGTGGACATGATCACGAAGAACATCATCACCATGACCACGACCATGAATGCGGCTGTGGACATGATCATGAGGAACATGAGCATCATCACCACGATCACGACCATGAATGCGGTTGCGGACATGATCATCATGATCATCACCATCATCACGCAGATGAGGTATTTACAAGCTGGGGACGTGAGACGATTAAGAAATACACAAGAGAAGGTCTTGAGAAGATGCTTGAGGCTCTTTCCGCTTCTGAAGATTACGGTATTATTCTTCGTGCAAAGGGAATGCTTCCTGCAGAAGACGGAACATGGATTTATTTTGACATGGTTCCGGAGGAAACAGAGATCCGTGAAGGTGCACCGGAATACACAGGTCGTCTCTGCGTAATCGGCTCTAAACTGAAAGAAGATAAACTTGCAGAATTATTTGGGCTTGCATAATGACCATGGGGAAGCAGCGATTTATGGCAATCCTCTAAAATACTGCATCTGGATTCAGCTCATCGGAGCATGAAATCCTGTGTCATAGATGCGAGACTAAACGATTTCGGCAGATAATAACAGAATCAGAATAAAGATAAAGGAATAAATTATATGATGGATGATATCAGAGTTCCCATTTATTTGGTTACGGGATTCCTGGAAAGCGGAAAGACTACTTTCCTGGATTTTACATTGCAGCAGGAGTATTTTGCCATTGACGGCAAAACTCTGTTGATCCTTTGCGAAGAAGGCGAAGAAGAATATGATATGGATAAACTGAAACTTACAAACACAGTTGTGGAAGTGATCGAGGATGAAGAAGATCTGACACCACAGCGTCTGGCTGCCATGGATATCATCCATCAGCCGGAGCGTGTTGTGATCGAGTACAACGGAATGTGGCTTGTAAGTAAGTTTGAGCAGATGGAGCTTCCGGAAGGCTGGGGAATTGAGCAGGAGATTACCTGTGTGGATGCAACTACTTATCAGGTTTATATGGCAAACATGAAATCTCTGTTCATGGATATGATCAGAAATACAGATATGGTTGTATTTAACCGCTGTAAAGAGGGAGATCCGCTTCCTGCATACAGACGTGGGATCAAGGTTGCAAATCAGAGTGCAGAGGTTATCTTTGAAAATGAAGAGGGCGAGATGGATGACATTTTCCAGGATGAGATGCCGTTTGATATCAATGCACCGATCATTGAGATTCCACCGGAAGATTATGGTATCTGGTTTGTGGATGCCATGGATAATCCGGATAAATATGTAGACAAAATTGTCCGCTTTAAAGGACGTGTCATGAAACCACGTGGAATGGGAGGTAAATTCTTTGTTCCGGGACGTGTGGCAATGACCTGTTGCGCAGATGATACCACTTTCCTTGGATACGTGTGCAGAAGCGATTATGCACCGCATATCAAAGAGGGCAGCTGGGTAGAAGTAACAGCGAAGGTCGCATTTGAGAACCGTACAGAATATCAGGGTGAGGGCATTGTTCTTTATGCAAGTGATGTGAAAGAATGCGAGCCGCTTAAGGAAGAGATGGTATATTTTAATTAATTATCTTAGCGTGTGTTTGAAAAATGCTTTCCGCAAGACGTGCGTTACAATTTGCAGGATTGGTTTTTGAACACACTTTAGAGGATGTAAAAAAATAAATTTGACATCAGGACAGGCATGGTAATTCCGGAAAATGGTGTTAAATTAAGCAGGAGACACATATATGTATTTAGTAGTTGGCCTGGGAAATCCCGGGAAACAGTATGAAGCAACACGCCACAATATGGGATTTGATACCGTTGACCGTCTGGTAGAGGATTACAATGTCCCTCAGGGTGGTGTGAAATTTAATGCCATGTACGGTAAAACTATGATCGGCGGAGAGAAAGTGATTCTTATGAAGCCGCTTTCTTTTATGAACCTGAGTGGCGGTCCTGTTCGTGAGATGGCGAATTATTTTAAAATTGATCCGGAATCAGAGCTTATTGTTATTTATGATGATATTGATCTGGAACCCGGGCAGCTTCGCATCCGCAAGCAGGGAAGTGCGGGTGGACATAACGGGATCAAAGATATTATCCGCCAGCTTGGCACAGAGAAATTTCTCCGTATCAAAGTAGGAGTTGGTGCAAAGCCGAAGGGATGGGATCTGGCAGATCATGTACTTGGCAGATTTTCCACAGAAGACAGGAAACTTGTGGATGAAGCAATAGCAAAGGCGGCAAAGGCTGTGGATATCATAATCTCACAGGGTACAGATGCAGCCATGAACGAATATAACAGAAAAGTACCTGTACAGAAATAAGCAGACAGGAAACAGATGATTGTTCAGCAAAAGGTATAGAAAGCGGTAACTGGAAACAGAAGCCGCTTTTATTACGTCGAAGGATCATGAGGGGTGAAGATGAAAGCATTTTTAACACCTCTGCAGGGGCTTGCAGAGTTTGAACAGATTAAAGAAAAAAGCAAAACGAATAAGGGAATCCTGCAGGTTTCGGGGTGTATGGAATCGCAGAAATCTCATCTGATGTACGGACTTTCCGGGATTGCACCTTATCGTCTGATCCTGGCGGAGGACGAACGCCGCGCCAGAGAAATTTATGAAGATTACAGATTTTATGACAGAAAAGTGTATTCTTATCCTGCGAAAGATCTTCTGTTCTTTCAGGCAGATATCCATGGAAATCTGCTGATACGTCAGAGGATGAAGGTCATTAAGGCGTTACTGGAAGAGAAAGAACTGACAGTTGTTACAAGTATTGACGGATGTATGGATTTTTTGGAATCTCTGGAAAAGATAAAAGAACAGCTGATTCATTACGAAAGTGACAGCACCGTAGACATAGAACAGCTGAAGAACCAGCTGGTGGCTTTAGGTTATGAGCGGGTAGGACAGGTGGAAATGCCGGGGCAGTTCTCTGTGCGTGGCGGTATTGTGGATATTTACTGTCTCACTGAGGAAAATCCATGGAGAATCGAGCTTTGGGGAGATGAGATTGATTCTATCCGGAGTTTTGATCCGGAGAGTCAGCGTTCTCTGGAAAATCTGGAAGAACTTACGATCTATCCGACGGTGGAGCATATAGGGGACAAGGATATGGTTTCCTTCCTGGATTATTTTCCGGAGGAAAGAACCATAATCTTTCTGGATGAACCAAACCGACTGACTGAGAAAGGCGGGGCTGTAGAAGAAGAGTACAGACAGAGCCGTATGCACAGAGAGGAAAAAGGCAGCCGGAATCTGCCGGAAAACTGGCTTTGTTCTTTTGAACAGCTTCAAAAAGAACTGAATAAACGCAACTGTATTTCTGTATGTGCGCTGGAACCGAAACAGGCAGGCTGGAAAGTGCGGGAGAAATTTTACCTGGAGGTAAAATCAATCAGCGCTTATAACAACAGTTTTGAACTTCTGGTAAAAGATCTTCATCAGTATAAGAAACAGGGATACAGGATCGCATTGCTTTCCGGTTCCCGCACAAGGGCCGAGAGGCTGGCAAAGGATCTTCAGGAAGAGGGACTGGCAGCCTTTTATGGACAAGATTATGACAGGGAGATCTGTCCGGGCGAGATCATGGTGGTTTATGGCCATGCAAAGAAGGGCTTTGAATACCCGTTGATCAAGTTTGCGGTAATGACAGAATCTGACATTTTTGGACAGGAACAGAAAAAAAAGAAGAAAAAAAATTACAGTGGAAGCCGTATTCAGGATTTTGCGGAGCTTTCTATCGGCGATTTTGTTGTCCATGAAAAGCATGGTCTTGGTATTTACCGAGGAATTGAAAAAGTTGAAGTAGACAGGATCGTTAAAGATTATATTAAAATTGAATACAGAGGCGGAAGCAATCTCTATATTCCTGCTACTCAGCTTGACTGTCTGCAGAAATATTCAGGGGCAGATGCTTCAAAGGCTCCGAAGCTGAACAAACTTGGTACTCAGGAGTGGAATAAAACAAAGAGCAAGGTTCGTGGGGCAGTTAAAAATATTGCAAAAGAACTGGTAGAGCTTTATGCAGTGCGTCAGGAAAAGGAAGGATATGTCTGTGGTCCTGATACTGTATGGCAGAGAGAATTTGAAGAAATGTTTCCATATGAAGAGACAGAGGATCAGCTCAGTGCTATTGAGGATGCCAAACGTGATATGGAGAGTACCAGGATTATGGACCGGCTTATCTGCGGGGATGTGGGATACGGCAAAACAGAAGTGGCGCTGCGTGCCGCATTTAAGGAAGTACAGGAGAGCAGACAGGTAGCTTATCTTGCACCTACAACGATCCTTGCGCAGCAGATTTATAATACCTTTGTGCAGAGGATGAAGGAATTTCCGGTACGTGTGGAACTGTTGTGCAGATTCCGGACCCCGGCACAACAGAAGAAGGCAATAGAAGATCTGAAAAAAGGTCAGGTGGATGTGATCATTGGAACGCACAGAATCCTTTCCAAAGACGTACAGTTCAAAAATCTTGGCCTGTTGATCGTTGATGAGGAACAGCGGTTTGGAGTTACGCATAAGGAAAAAATCAAGCAGTTAAAGAAGGATGTGGATGTCCTTACACTGACTGCAACGCCCATTCCCCGTACTCTTCATATGAGCCTGATCGGAATCCGGGATATGAGTGTCCTGGAGGAACCTCCTATGGACAGAATGCCGATCCAGACATATGTTATGGAATATGATGAAGAGACAGTCCGAGAGGCTATCAACAGGGAATTGCGCAGAGGCGGACAGGTTTATTATGTTTATAATCGAGTGACGGATATTGCAGATGTTGCCCTGCGTATTGCGAAGCTGGTGCCGGACGCAAGGGTGGATTTTGCTCATGGCCAGATGAGTGAGAGGGAACTGGAGAATGTGATGTATTCCTTTGTAAACGGGGATATTGATGTGCTGGTTTCCACCACGATCATTGAGACAGGGCTGGATATTTCCAATGTAAATACTATGATTATCCATGATTCAGACAGATACGGGCTTTCTCAGCTTTATCAGCTTCGGGGAAGGATCGGGCGTTCCAATAGAACTGCCTATGCGTTTTTGATGTACAGAAAGAATGTGATGCTGAAGGAGACGGCTGAGAAGCGTCTGGCTGCGATCCGCGAGTATACGGATCTGGGAAGCGGATTTAAGATTGCAATGAGAGATCTGGAACTTCGAGGTGCCGGAAATCTGCTGGGTGCGCAGCAACATGGACATATGAATGCGGTTGGATATGATCTTTATTGTAAGATGCTCAATGAAGCAGTGAAAGAGGCGAAGGGTATTCATACAATGGAGGATTTCGAGACATCGGTTGATCTGAATGTTGATGCGTATATTCCTGATTCCTACATCAGTAATGAATTTCAGAAGCTGGATATTTATAAAAGAATTGCGGGGATTGAGACACAACAGGATTATGATGATATGCTGGAAGAACTTCTGGACCGTTTCGGAGAACCCGGAAAGGCAGTGCTGAATCTTCTGGCGATTGCGAAGTTAAAGGCGATTGCTCATCAGGGGTACGTAACGGAAATAAAGCAGACTGGAAAAAAAGTCCGGTTTACCCTTTATGAGAAAGCAAGGCTGAATACAGAAGGCTTTCCGGCTCTTATGCAGAAATACAGAAGAGGTCTGCAGTTTAAGAATGAGCAGGAACCGAAATTTATCCTGGAACCACAGGGGAATCTGATCCTGGCATTGACGGAATTTGCAGAGGAGCTTAAGAGCATGGCGGAAAATATGTGAAATATACTACATATTTTTCGATTTGCCTTGCCCTTCGCAGGAAAAAAGTTTATACTCTAATAACAGTACATTCTGGGAAAGTGGTATGGAAGAAAGACCAGATTGATAATATGGAGGAAGAAATGAAAAAAATGGTAAAGAGAACAGCCGTTGTGACACTGGCAGGTGTGATGTCAGTTGGTATGCTTTCCGGCTGTGGAAGTAAAACATTAGATGGAACAAAGACAGTGGCTACTGTTGACGGAACAGATATTCCGCTTGGAGTTGTAAGTCTTTATGCCCGCGAACAACAACAGCAGACAACAACCATGTATTTAAATTATATGGGAAGTGCAGATAATATCTGGGATCAGACAGCAGGTGATGATTCAGATGAGACTTATGGTGATCAGGCAGTGACAAGCAGTCTGGAGTCTGTTGAGAAGATGTATATTCTCAAAGAGAAGGCTGCGGATTATAACGTAGAGCTTACAGATGATGATGAAGCAGCGATCGCAGATGCAGCATCACAGTTTATGGCTGCAAACAGTGAAGAGACAATTAAGGAACTTGCGGTAACGGAAGATCAGGTAAAAACACTTCTGGAGCTTCAGACAATTCAGAAGAAGATGTATGATCCGGTTGTAGCAGAAGGAAAGATCACAGTTTCTGATGATGAAGCGAATCAGACAACCTTCACTTATGTAAGTATCTCTACAAGCGGTGATGATATAACTGATGAGGAGAAAAAGACTAAGAAAGAACAGGCTCAGGAGATTCTGGATAAGATGAAAGAGGATCCTACAGCAGACATGAGTGAGATTGCCAAAGGTGTAGATGACAGTTATTCTGCAGTACAGGGTAATTTTACAACAAAAGAGAGCGAAGACGAGGATGAAGATTCCGGCAGCGAGGCATATCCGGATGAGGTTCTGAAGGTTCTGAGAGGACTGAAAGACGGAGAAGTTGCAGACAATATTATTGAGACCGACACAGGATACTATGTAGTAAGACTTGACAAGATCAATGATGAAGATGCCACAGCTTCCAAGCGAGAATCTCTTCAGAATTCCAAAGAAAATACCTATTTTACAGATGCAACTGCTAAATGGCTGGATGAGGCAGATGTAAAGGCAGTTAAGAAAGTCCTTAAGACACTTAAGATCACTGACAAACATACCTTCATGGCGCCGACTCCTACTCCGGTTCCGGAAACACCGACACCTGAAGTGACAGAAGAGGCAACTCCAACACCGGAAACAGAGGAAGTTACAGAAACACCTGCAGCAGAAGATACAGATGTGACTGAGACACCTGCGGCAGAGGAAGAAGCAGCAGAAACTACTGAAACACCGGAAGCAACACCGACAGAAGCAGCTAAATAAGAAAATCCGAACTGTCAGTAGCTTGCTGATAGGAATTGAGTATTGTAAATTAAAACAGCTATGATGAAAACCTGAGTGTTTTCACATAGCTGTTTTTAAGTTTAAATAAATCCGAAATCATTCTCCTAAATATGCAAAAATAACACAGATAAATAGAGATATGATAATACGTTATTTTGTATGTTCTGCTAAATGAGATGGAAATGCTTCAAAGCATTGGCAATTCCGTTATCTTCGATATTGGTTGTCTGGTAAGTGCAGTGAGGCAGGATCAGGGGATCCGAGTCGCCCATTGCGATGCTGTTTCCGGCGAACTGCAGCATAAGAAGATCGTTCGTGCTGTCGCCGAATGCATAGGTGTCTTTGACCGGAACCCCAAGGCGGTCTGCCAGAAACCGGATTCCGGTTGCTTTGCTGAGATTTTTCTGAGTCAGTTCCCAGGCCTTGTCTTCATGTATGAAACACAGAAAATGTTCATCTGCAAATTTGCGGAAAGTTTCCATATCAGAATCAGCAGACGGAAAAGCCAGAAACTTGTCAAATGTAAAATGGTTGTATGTTTCGGGCGGGTAGAGAGCCAGATCTTCTACTATAACCTCTGCTTTCAGCTTCTGAACAGTTTCAGGAACAGCACATGAACTGCTGTCATATAAAATCTTATCCGGGCGTTCAAAAAACGCAGGAATTCTGCATTCCCGCAGTAATTCTGTTGTTTTACGGCAAAGCGGATTTGGAATAGAACTGGAAAACAAAAGCTCTTCATTCATATAAATCTGGCTGCCGCATCCGCATACATAGCCGTCGAATCCCATTTCTTTAATGATTTCCGGAATCATTGTATAGGTACGTCCGGAATTGATGAAAAGGAGATGACCATTATAGCGGGCTTCTTTTAAAGCCTGTTTCGCACTGTCCGGAACTGTCCATGGGTAAGGGGTTAACAGGGTTTTGTCAATGTCAAAAAATAAGAGTTTACGATTATTCTCCATCAGATGTCTCCTCTGTCTCAGTATCTGTATTGTCATAAAATTCGTCATCAGAAGGATTTTCATTTCCTGTATGTACGCGGATTCCGTTCAGTTCAACTTCGCCTTCCATTGGGATCACAAGGCACTTGCGTCCGTCAATTACGCGTGTTTCCACAAGATCGGCACGTTCAGGATCTACATGGACTACAACATCCGGGGTTTTGATCTCGAATCTTTTTGTATTGGTGATGTTGGAAGCAACCAGAGAGGATTTTTCCCCGGCTGTGATCTCGTATTGTTCATCAAATGACTGTAGTTTTTCATCTTCTACGCCGCATTCTTCAAAGAGGCGTTTTACCTCAGATTTGGTCAGAACTACAGGTTCCGGCTCATCCTTCTGTGATTCGATCAGGTCGTTTAATTTCTCGTGAATGCTTAATACAGTGTCATATCTGCAGTCGTCGCCCAGAGTATCTTCAACCAGTGCGTTAAAGGAATCACGCTGTCCTCCTGCAGAAAGAGGTGCTGTACATCCAAGCAGTTCATCGATAAAAATATCCCGAAGCTCGTTTGCATTTTTACTATAATAAAGGACACCATGGATGTCAGTGCTGCGGTCGTTAAACTGCGGGAAAAGGAAAGCAACATCCGGAAGTTCCACGATCCAGTCGCGGATACGGTCCTGGATGCTGTTGGTTTCGGCATTGTAGCAAAGACCTGCCTTAGAGAGTTTTACAGGACAGATACAGCACATGATGTGCTCATAAATCTCATCAGATGCATCAAACATTTCTGCACCGTCGGAAGACTTTCCGGGGATATCATATACTCCATGGATCAGGATGATGTAGTAGTTTTCGGGATAATCATAGTTTTCAATGATCTTATCGTAGAAACTTTCTACCAGTGCATCATCGGTCAGTTTGCTTTCTCTCAGTTTCATAAGAAAATGTTGAGTTCCACCCTCAGTTTCCTGCTCGAGAGGAAATTCCATGTTCATCAGATTTTTTCCTATTGTTCCGGAAAGGGATTTGCGGAAAATTTCAAAGTATTTGAACATTTCTTCTTCTGATAAAGAGAGAAATGCTTCTTTCAGTTCGGTTTTTTTATTCTTTTCTCCGTCAACGTAACATCCGCAGATGCGGGTGAGAGAACAGTTCTCGGGAGTGAACTGTTTCTTGATTTCAGAAATTTCTTTTTTGTTCATATAGTTTATACCTCATGTTAGTCTGTTCTTTATTATAGACCAGTTGTGATGCAGGGGCAAGGAAAATTGCCTGAAAATTATGGGAAATACAGGTGAGTTTTGGTAGATGTAGTGCTATAATATAGGAAGATATTGTTGCCTGGCTGTGTTGCTGAGAACGTGGTGGACAGTAATGTTGCTTTGACAGTGATGAAAATAAATACAGGAGGATATGAGACATGAATGAAACAATAAAAAATCTTTTGGAGCGAAGAAGTGTACGTGGTTATAAAGAAGATCTGGTGCCGGAAGAAGTGTTGAATGAAATTCTTGAAGCAGGGGAATACGCACCAAGCGGAATGGGACAACAGGGTACACTTATGGTAGTAACACAGAATCCGGAACTTGTTGCGAAGCTTTCTAAAATGAATGCGGATGTGATGGGGACTGAGAGTGATCCGTTCTATGGGGCACCGACAGTTGTTGTGGTCTTTGCAGACAGTAATATGCCTACATGTGTGGAAAATGGAAGTCTGGTTATGGGAAATCTGATGAATGCTGCTCATGCCCTTGGGGTTGATTCCTGCTGGATTCATCGTGCAAGAGAGGTGTTTGCTTCTGAAGAAGGAAAGGCATTGAAGGCAGAGTGGGGTGTGCCGGAGTCTTATGTTGGAATTGGTCATTGTGTGCTTGGTTATCGCTCCGGGGAATATCCGAAAGCGAAAGCGAGAAAAGACGGATTTGTGATCAGGGTGTGATTGTAGTGTGGCGGCAGAGTGATTCCTGAAACAGGCTGGCAGGAAAGACATGAGAATGTTCGGGAAATCAAGTTGCCGGCACAGTAGCTGTGAGAGAGGGTTGCTGTTGAGTATATTTGATTTTAAGAGAAAGAAGTACAGAACGTTTCTGCAGGATTCTGAGACAGGTGAGGAGATTGCTGAGGAGTATGAGAAAGGCCGGGGAGTCTGGAAAAAGCATGATGTTCAGGATGGGAAAGGTTCGGAGATGAGAGAGAATCTGATAAGGAAGCATTATTGGTTTTCGGGGAGAGTGCAGGGAGTTGGATTTCGCTATCGGGCCTGTTATATTGCCAGTTCTCTGGGGGTTACCGGTTGGGTGAGAAATAACTGGGATGACCGCGTGGAGATGGAGGCGCAGGGGAGCAGGGAGCTGCTTGCGCAGATGGTGGAGATGTTGGGGCGGCAGAGGTTTATTGAGATTGAGGGGATTGAGGAAAGGGTGATTCCGGTGGAGGTTGAGAGTGGGTTTTATTCCAGATGAAAGGGACGCAAGCTCAAACAATTCTCTTTGGCTCGGTTTCGGCTCCTGTCTCTTATACACATCTCCGAGCCCACGAGACTCGACGTCATCTCGT
>ENA-OYWU01000955-OYWU01000955.1-human-gut-metagenome-genome-assembly--contig:-NODE-955-length-13928-cov-6.441793_pt1 | contig 13928 bp, 21 predicted proteins | sample MGYA00244173_ERZ653403 | MGnify/ENA primary metagenome ERZ653403 (study PRJEB26926, sample SAMN06165043) | human gut metagenome | biome: ENVO:00009003; feature: ENVO:2100002; material: ENVO:00002003...
TGGCAAGCATCCCCGGGCCATAGCCTTCGGTGATGAGCTGCGTGATGGCAGGGATCTTGGCTGGTGCTTCCATCGTCACGCCTCCTGTGGGTTGATGACCGCCATCAGTTCGAGGCGCAGCTCCTCCATATCCACCGAGCGGTTCGCCGTCATGCGCTCTATCCCTTTGGCACGGTTGGCCTTGGCGCAGTCTACCAGCATGCAGCACACGCCGTAGGCGGGTTTGCGCCCCATGGCAACCTCGTGCACATGGCGGCGGGTCACGTTCATCAGCCCGGCCACCAGCTCCTCATCCTCTCGGGTGGTGTAGCGCGCCAGCTCGGTGTAGAACCGCTCCCACTTCTGTCCGCGGTTCTTCGGCAGCAATGCCACCGCCTTCCGACGCTGCGGCAAGGCATACATCCCGGTCTTGCGGATGCTCGGCAGCACCTCGCTCGTTACCCATTTGCGTATAACCTTGGCAAAAGGCTTGCGAGATTGAAACACCAGGGCATAAAAACCGCTTTCACTGACAAGCCACATTTCTTTATCACCAAACTGGGTCGGTAGTACCGACGTAGCTTTTTCATCGTCATCCAGTTTTGCTACAGCATCTCGATTATTGCTAATTTCCAATGATTGGCAAACATCCTTAGCCACGAGCCACGGTTCGCCATTGATTGATTGTGCACGAAGAGATACTCCAAGTTGTGGAAAATTGAAAACTTCAATCTTGCCTACTGTCGCAGGACTTGTTTCTTTTTTGTTTAACATACTATTATTTGTTTGAGCGTTACGTGGATGTGCAAAAAAGACGGCATCCACTTCCCGTCGCTCAAAATCCTAATAGTTGGGACTTGCACGGGCCATTACAACCTATGCACGGGGTTAGATACCGTCAATATGTAGTCACTGTCGGGCATAAAAAATGCCCGCATGCAGTGCACCGGACGAACTATGCCGTCCCAACTATATAAAATTTTGAGCACCGCAAATATACAACAACTTTTGAAATAACCGCACACTCCAGTGCGATTTTTTGATTGTGGTCAGTCAACGTCGGTCATCCCCAGGGGGATGTAGCGCCATGCGCCCTTGTCGTCCTTGTACTCGGCGCGGATGTAGCGCTTGGTTTCCGTGGGCTGGTAGGCCTCCTCGATGATACGCACGCCCTCGAGGAACCGGTCGTCGCCGCTGTCCTCGGCCATCTTGCGCAGCTGCAGCACGCGGCTGGCCTTGATGTTCCCCTGGCCGTCGCGGCTCAGCAGGCGCAGCACCGCGTTGACAAGCGATTTGGTGGCCTCGTCGCGGGCCAGGCTCTCGATGTACTGCTTCACCATGGCGATGCCGTCCTCCACCGTGTCGCGGTAGCCGTCGATGGTGTTAACGCCCAGCGTAAGGCGCAGCCTGCTGTCGGTGGTGGTGAAGGTGTGGCTCCGCTGGTCGTCGCGGGTAAGCCCCAGAATCTCGGACTTCATCTTCAGGATCGCCCCGAAGTTGCCGAACACCGTCTCTTTTACGGCCCGGATCTGCTCGCTGAGCTCTCGCAGCTGCGGGATGGCGGTGCGCACCTCGTCGTCCACAAGCCCGGCATAGTCGGCACGCTGCTGCCGCCGCTCCGCCTCAAGGCGTTTCTTCTCCTTCTCGGCACGGTAGGCCTCGAACTCCTGCCGCTCTTCGGCGGTCATTTCTATAAGTTCCATTTTCATCATTCTTTTAGGGTTTTATGGTTGGTAAATTATTCTTGTTTACATCCGGCAATAAGGCCGTCGGCAATCTCAAGTGATTTCTTCACAATGAAAGTGCAGTCACCGCTATAATCCTCTCCGGCAGCCAGCATACCTTGTGCTATCTTTGTCGCGATATTCAGCCTTTGCTCGTCCATCATCGCCACCGGTATGGGAAAATAGCCATCTGTTTCGGGTGAAATGCATAAAGGTGCTGACGGCTTTGTGCAGGGTTCAAGCCAAAATTCGGCAAAATCCCTGATTGGCTCCTTGAAACAATAAATCCAGTTGTTGCTTTCCCGATAGCATGCCGCTATCGTAGCCACCCTGCCATTTAGAACACTGTCCCAAATCTCGCCGGAACTGAATGCACACGAAATGCGCACCTTGTCACCCACCTTGAACTTCGGCTCTGCTGGCTTCGGCTCTATATCTGGCAGGCACTTGGAGCCGAAAAGGTCGTCTAATGCACCCTGCCAACCTTTCCAGAACTGCACATCATCATGCGAGAGTAATCCAGAGTGTTTGCATTTATACGCCATATGGTATCTTCTCTGCACTCGCTTGCGGCTCACAGTCAGCATCTCCTCTCCCTCCGCGTCAGAGGTGAGGTTGTGGCCAAATAGATTTAACAATGCACTTTTATAGCCAAAATCTAAATCGTTAAGAAATGGTCTATTATACATTGCCTTAACTTCCTCCTTGAATTCTTTCGGGAGGCAATTCCATGCAATGTCTTGTAGTTCTTTCATCATAATCTTTGAAATTCTTTATTGCATTTTATAGATTTTTCTTCTTTCTTTTGAAGTTCAGGTTTCATCCCTCCACCTCCTTTGCGATTTCGGAATTCAACTGCGGGAGAATCGTGCGGCCGAAGTTTATAAGAGCCTGTTTATACCGTTCTCTTGCTTCCGGCCACGGATCACTTACCAGGTGCTCCGCATCATTCAGGAAATGCTTCGCGGCGTATTCCTCAGCCGCCTGCTCGAGGCGGCAAGCATCAGTTCTGTCTGTCATTGTCTTTTCTTTTCTTCGGGTTGATAATCGGGACAATCGCTCAAATTCGGATTCGAAAACTGGCATTTCAAATCCATATGGACACCGTTTTCTGTCGCGTAGAGTTTCTTGTCTATGCAATCGCCATTAGTGAGCAGCTTAGCACATGCACGGTCGTCTTTCGGGCGGTAAATTTCCCTTTTGAAGCCAAATGTCTCATCGTAAATCAGTTCCCACATCTCTTAGGCGGTATTATAGTCATACACTCTCAGCTATCCGTTATTAAGCATTAATATGTCGATCTCTTCGTCCCCATCCTCCACGGTCTGTGATTCCAGGGTTTCCACTGGGGTTGCGCCCCATTCCCAGTCGTTGTAATACACCTCCATGTCCTCGGGGTACTTCTCCAGATTCTGTATCAGCTGTCTTACATTCATATGCATTATGTTTTATAAGGTTTATAAATAGTCAAAAAGGCTTGGCTGATTAACATACGCCTCAAGTTTGTTGATCACATCGACGGCTTTCTTCAGCCCGGGGCCGATTGCTTTTTTCATTGCTGCTTCATCCGGATCGTCATCATCCGAAAGTCGCTCGACGGCCGCATTTTTAACCGCCCAATCCCTTTGTCTGCATAACGCCTTGACTGCCGCGGCGTATGCATCATCAACTGTAGGATACCAATCTTTGTCTCCCTTTTTCACGAAAGTGGAGCCGTGCCTGTATTCCGAAGCCCCCAGCATGCATTTAATACCATACGACCAACCCTCCGGACTTTCAGAGACAGATATGGTTATGCTGTTATAAGACCCTTTATCCTTCCAGGAGAACGCAATACGCGGATTAGTACAGACGTCGCAGTCATTATACCTGAACCCGTTGAATTCAAAAGCGGTTTCTTGTCCTCTTAGGGGCCGTGTTTCCTGACAGCGCTTACTCCATTCTTCCGCAGTGTAACACCTGCCTGTACTTCTGGTGACATGAAATGTCTGAGGTCGTTTTCTTCCCATATTCTCTCTCAGTTAAGTTGTTGGGGTTGTCCGAAACGCTGTCTGTAGGCTATCTCTCCGCACACGGCATTTACGGCACGGGCATCCCGCTGCTTTTTCAGGAAAAGATTGTAAAGGTTGGCCAACCGTTCGGGGGGAATCCGGTTGAAAGTGCTGCATCCGGTAGCCCTGCATGCCACGGCCTTGATATATTCAAGGCCGCATTCCTTGCCGACAAACCGAAGCCATCCGCCGATGGCGGCGATCACGCGCTTGCGCAGCTGTTCTGTCTGGCGGTTCTCAGGATTGAGCGCCGAATCGAGCCGGTCGCACACCTCCATCAGGTCGTTTACCGAAAGTTCCTTGCTGCTTTCCACCCCATATCCTGCCAGGAGTGCGAGTTTGTCGTCAGCGCTCATGCCAAGGCGGGTGCAAAGTGTGTGATACTTCCGGAGCAGCCATTTCTGCTGCTGTGCAATGATTGTTGCCATGTTTTTCTGTCTTTATATGGTTATTCGTTTTTTAAGATGTCTGCATAATATTTCGCTGCCCCCTCGGGCCATATCACAAATTCTGACCCGCCTCCTTCGGAAGTGGCAAAGCGCGTTGTGGTGAATGCCTTGAACCCTTCCACCCTTATTTTCACCTCAGAGAGTTTGCGCACATGCCGTGCGATGGCCGGATAGGGTCTGCCGCCTTCCTCATGGGCGATGAAGATGAACAGTTTGTCCGGGAACTCCTCGGTGAGTTTGGTGAATACAGTGCGGGTGAAGCCGCTGAGCGCCGTTATCGAATCTATCACCACTATCTGGGGACTTTTCCGCTTCCGCAGACGCTCGCATAAAGCCGGTAGCTGATCTCTGTTGTAAACTATCACCTTGTTCCCGATGGCATGCATCCCGGCATCATTCCATGCGAGCTGAAAACTCAGCGACATACCCTGTTCAACGGTATCATAGGCCACCTTGTCCACAAATCTCGAAAGGTAAGCGAGCAACTCCAGGGCGAAATGGGTTTTACCACTGCCGCTCTCACCGAAAATTAGCCACACTCCACGCAGTTCCGGTTTACCTATGGCCGCGAGCCAGCGTCCATCGAATGGTGCCACCTCAAAACTGGCGTCACAGACATTTTTATTGCTAAGAGCTCTTGCCATTTGGTTTTATTATTCACGTTTGAATGCCGTTTAATCGGCGTTTGCTTTCTGTTTTATCGCATGCACAAGCCGTTTCACTCTCCGCAGGTCGCAATCGGCATCATCCTTGATCCGTTCGATGTCGCGGCTTGAGGTCACTCCGTTGGCGATGCATACCGATTCTATGTCTCCGCCGTTGACAACAGGCATGGGGATAAACTTGCGTCCGATGCGTGAGTATATCTCCTTGTAGCCCTTCCTGTTGTTGCGGGCGCCACGTTCAATGCGTTTTTTCAGATACTGGGTGGCACACAGCACTATCCCCACGTTATCCTCCAGATGGTTGTACAGCGTGATGAAAAAGTGGAGCACCTGGTCGCTCAGTTTGTCTGCCTCATCCAGTACAATCAGCATCTCCTCGCGGCGCTTGAGCTGCCGGATGGCATCATACACCATGTCGGCCACCGTGTTGCCTCCGCTCTCCACGCCCAGACCTTGCAGCAGCTCGGAAAGAAACACCTTCCTGTTCCAGAATTCCGAACAGCTCAATGTCACCACTCCCCGGTGGCTGCTGGCATATGTCTTTATGGCCTGGCTCTTTCCGCAACCGGCATCTCCGGTCACGGCGAGCACCAGCGCATTTGCCTGTGCATCGGCAAGAACATCAGTCATGCGCCGGAAGCCCTCTGTCTCTATCACCGTCCATTGGCGGCCGTCATAACCGATCTGTCCGGCAACCGTGCGCCACATGTCATCGGATATGAGCTCCCATTTCCCGTTAAGAATCTGGCTGAGGGTGGCGGCACTTACGCCGCGGAGCGTCTTGGCTGCCGCATTGCGGCTTTCCTTGCTGTCAGCATAGATGCGCAGCTGGTCGGCTATGGCCTGTTTTTCTGTCTTTCTCATCATTATGTCGTTTTTTAATATAAATCGAATGTGGATACCTTGCCCGAAGCCCCGCTGTTTTCCTCGATGGTCGCCTCCTGGGCTATATCGGTATATTCAAGCCGGTACTGGCTGCGCCTGTCCTTGTGCTGGCCGCGGCTGTCGGTGATCAGGCTCTTGGCATACGGGTTGTTCAGGTCCGGATGCTGCAGCAGGCTTTCATGCACGGTCTCTGTGGCCGCAGTATCGAAGTCTATCACAGCTTTTTTCAGCTCCCGGTTGAAATCCCTTATCCGCTGCAGCTTTTCCGCGTCGCCGGGACGCCGGTCTGCAAGCGCCATCGGCTGCAGGTGTTTCTCCTCGAGCATGAATCTCAGGTCGCCCTCGTCATTCACGGCAAGCACCTCATGCAGATTGTCGGGATCATATTTGATGTTCCACCGCACGTGTGCGTACTTTCGGAACTCGAGGTCGAAACTGTCGTAGCTGCGGCGTGCTCCCAGCAGCCGGACATTCAGGCCGCTCCCCTCGAGAGCGTTCTTGTAGCCGGTCTCTTCACCGAATGTCAGCAGGTAGCGTTCTGTGGGCATGGGAAGCCTGCAGTCGGCAGGTGTCTTGCTCCATCCGGCAACGTATGCATCCCGTTTCAGTCCGCGCTCCGAGTTGATGATCCAGTCTATCTGGCCGCGCACCGTGGCCTCGTCGGGTATCTCACCTTTGTGGGCGTTCAGCCATTCCAGGTTAGGCTGGCTCTCTTTGCGCGAGGTAACGCCATATCCCGACCAGTTGCCCGAACATTTCTTGGCATATTTGTGGTTGAGGCGCCTGAAATAAGGCTCGATCGGCTTGGCCTTGGCGTTGCCCACGGCAGCCGGGGTCACATATTCCGCAATGCCGTACACCGGAAGCATCACCTTTATCTGGTAGTTGTCGCTCTGCAGCTGCACCGGCCTGTAACGCTGCCCGAACAGTTCTGCCGTATGGTTGGCCGCATTACGCAGGGCAGCCTTGATCAGTGCAGGGCTTTCCTGCTCGCCGGTTGCATAGCCGATGGGGTATTTGTTGTATGGGTCAAGCACGACCACTACCGTCAGTCGGTTGCAGTAGGTGGTACGTCCACGGTTGTTGCGTTTGCGGTAGTAAAGCTCCACGGTCCATCCGTCGAGCGACCAGAACAGCATCGGGGCTGTCGGCGCCAGACGTTTCACCTGCATGCCGTAGCGGTTGAGGTATGCCTTGGCTCCGTATCTTCCTGCATCCACCGCCCAGCCGTAACGCTGAGCCCAGTTCCACACGGTTCGTCTCGTGATCTTTTTCCAGCCACAGGTGTCGCAGAATGTGTTGTATGCGTCGGCCACTTCCTGACAGTCGACATTGGTGTGGAAACCTATGAATTTGGTTATCCATGCCACCTGCTCTTTGGTTGCCACCTTGGCGGCATTCCCGTTGCGGAATTTGCCGGATATGAGTGCCCCGTAGTCAGGTTCACCACCATTTATGTATTCCCGGTATTTTCGCTGGAGAACGCGCGGATTAGAAGGAAGTGAATGCGGAAACACATCCGCCACTCTGGGCAGATATTCGGCCATGCGCGCCCAGTAATCGCTCATCTTCACCCGGTTGCGTCTGCCCACTTTTGCCTGCATCGATGCCGCCGTTATAAGCTGGGACTGCATTGCATTCAGGATCGAGGCATTGTTCACATACTCCATACGCTTATCGGCATCAAGCCCACGCTTTCCGTCTATGCTCACGCTCTCGTAATAGTCCTGGGCTTTACCATCGATGGTGATAGTATCAATAAACGTGCGTGCCTCGGCCTGTTCCCGCGGATCAGGATGGCGTTCAAGGACTGCGGCCTGATATTTTGGTGCCAGTCTGTCCACCCTGTAGAGCGCTGTCTGACCACAGCATGCCCGTCTTATGCGAAGTCCTTTATCTTTTTTACAGTAGTACATCAGGACATCGTTGGACATAATGCCATCCGTTAGTTCATCGTGGGTTGCGCAGAGTACGCCGTTGCATATATCCATCGTTTATACTATTTTTGTAGCCGTTAATCCTTAAACCGGTTACGCAATGTTTTCAAATCCTTTTAGTGGTGAATCTGGCCTTGCTGTCGCAAAGGAGGAAGCCAACGAAATCAAAAAGTCCATGCCGTGCCCCGTCCATCACCGCAAAATTCTATTCCAGTGTGATTATGATGATTCGGGGTTGAATGCCTATATTACGCGCTATTGCTGCCTTGAACACGCGAAACGCGTGGCGAAAGCGTTTGAGGAGGCTGAGCTGTTCAACCACATATTCATCGAAAATCAGAATTGATTCTCCGGCATTGAGGGCTGAGGTCACTGTTATGGTCGCATCATCTGTTGATTTGCGCCATGCTTTATCGCGCAGCTGCTTCCGTTCCTCGGGGGTAAACTTCCCGGAAAATTTTATTGCGGAAAGTATCGGACGTCTGACAATGGATCTTTCCATATCTCAGAGCGACAGCGCCACCTCCCTTATGGCCGTTAGGTCTGAAACCTTCACATTTTGGTAGCTGCGGACCACTTCTCCGTCCTTGATCACGTCGGCATGGCCGTCGCTGGTGTGCACCTCTATTATCACTTCGTTGGAAAGTGCCATGTGCATCATGTGCGGTGATTCCGGACAACCTGGTGTACCGGTGAACCATGTCCCGTCCCCCTGAACCCCGTCCACCATGAGGCGGCCGCCATATTCCTTGATGGCAACTTTGCGTATTTTCCGGGCAAGGTCGCTGTTATGCCGGAATGTCAGTGCGTCCTTGACGCAACGCTCTCCAATTTTCTTCCCTTTGAATTTAAAGGCGCAGCGCAACCTCTCAATACCTTCCTTACTGACTAAAATGTACTTATTCATTTTTCGTACTTATTTTGTATTGATATTTTTGTTATCTTTAAGGCCGAATTCCGTTCAAAACGTCACCACTTGTGGAGTGGTGTTAATGTGGCCGGCTATCATAATCCCTAATAATTTTCTCAGACATGAGCCTTCAAAGTTATCTTCTATCAGAGAGTAAACCCGCCCAAGAGATACGCTGGGACTTCCGTCCCGAAGAGGTGTCACAACTCTATAGTCTCTTACGAGAGCGCGGATTCGACGGATACCTCGCTTTCGTGAGGGATAATCTGAAAGACATCCTGCGATATATGTCGCTATCGCCTTCTCAACGTGCGAAAAAGAAGTGGATAAACCATCCTGACGGGCTTCTTCTTCGCTGCGCAGCACTTCAAATATCCGAGATAACATATCGATTCCTCGGAGGTATTGCCGACATAGCCATGATTGTCGACAGTGGGTCATACCGAGAGTTTCACTCAGTTGTCGCAGATACTCTTGTGCCGATGCTGCTGAATCCGGATTTGTTTCGGGTGCTGCCGTTTGACGAAAGGCATGAGAACCCGTTCTAACAGTTTGATGCTTCCTGCTCATAATCTCACTTATCATTTAATTGGTTATTAATCTTGTTGATGGCATGCCTCATGGCCTGCTGTCCGGCGAGCAGCGCGTTGTATTGCCTTGACCCGCTTATCTCGCCGTCATCGTGGGTCTCCTCGAATTCCGTAAGGATCCGGTCTGTGTCGGCGATATTCTGCTCCAGCGTCTGCAGCAGCTGCTTCACCGCATGCCCTGTCCTTTCTTCTGAGTGTTGCTTCATGCTTTCTCGGTTTTAATAATCTGTGGACGGCGCGGGATTCGAACCCGCCTCTCTGTCTCGGTCAGTCCTCCAACCTCCTTATCTGCCCTTATTGCCACGCGGTAGCGCCGGAGCCGTTACAGTGTTTCTTCCGCAAAACTTGCCGTCCATTTGCCGGCGATGGCGTGGATGGGGTTGATTGCTTCCCCCGTTTGTCCATCGCCGGCTCTCAAAACAAATTTATGACGTTTAACTCCTGTTTCTCGCCTCTCTCGGCGAAGGCGCCCTCACGGGTTGGCCTGATCTTACCTTATTATTGCACTTTGGTATTTTTCTGCCTTTTTTGTATATTTGACGCCCATTCCAATTGGAATGCGTTGCAAAGATAATGCGCATTTGCGAACAATACAAGCAAATCACAAATAAAATTCGCAAAAGAGAATATTTTTAACATTACTATGACTGTCAACGATAGGCTTCAACAAGTAATTGATGTCTTGTATGGAGGTAATAAACGAGCTTTCTCAACAGCAATAGGGGTCAATCCTACTGTAATAGAAAATATAGTTGGCTCTCGAAAAGGGAAGCCATCTTATGATGTGCTGTTTAAAATATGCGCAAATGCAAATATATCCGAGGAATGGTTTGTCTCTGGAGTAGGAAATATGCTTAAAGCAAAACGGCTTGCAAGTGAATTTCCCGAACAAAGATCATCAGAATCCCACCATAAAGTTATTAATAACAAGGGCATTGAGCAGGAGCTGGAAATAGATAGGTCAAAAACACGGCCCCGCATCCCCCTTGAAGCAGCAGCCGGATCATTGTCCATTGTCACCCAATCCGTATCCCAAAGTGATTGTGAGATGCTTCCACTTATTGCAAGAATACCTGACTATGATTTTACCATCATGGTTAAGGGAGATTCAATGGAGCCGGGGTTCTTGTCGGGCGACGAGGTCGCTTGCCGCATGATCAGGGAGCGCTCATTCATCCAATGGGGACAGCCGCATGTCATTGATTCTTACGATGGCATAGTGCTTAAACGTATCCACGACAAGGGGGACAAAATACTCTGCACCTCCGATAACCCCGCCTACGGGGATTTCTATATCCCTAAGACTGACATCTACAACCTTGCCCGCGTTGTCGGCCTGATTCGCCAATATTAAACCATGCTGCACCCAGGTAGTGGATTGCATACATAATACCACCCAATTCTGCAGCACGCACAAGCACAAGATATTTCATAGCATGAGTGTATGCTGTAAAAGGTCATTTAAAGCAATTTTTTATTTTTTTGTAACGGATTTGGGCGATTTTAAGGTGTAACACATTATTATTCAGACCAATACCTACTACAGACAAATGCTCATATCTCATAATTTTTTGGTATTAAAGGGGGGCTATCCTTTAAAATCGGCCGTTTTTTGCCCTGCTTTTGGCCTTAAAGGGGTTTTTGCCTATCAAAAAATGGTATCGTAAACTCCACCCAACACTCCATCCAAGACTCCATCCAGCCATGATTTTAACATTAGTTGGCTCTAAATTTATCCTCACATACGGGGTTCAAATTGGCATGAAAAAAGGCGTCACCGGTCATCCCGGCAACACCCTCGAAATACTGTTTAAATTACGCCTAAACGGCATCCAAATCCCGTTTAACACCTGCCTTTATTTCCACCTGAGATAAGCTCAGACTGCTTGATTATCGCGCATTTAGTAACCACTGTACCATTACCGGATAACCCCGCATGAAGCAGGTAATTCTTGCTTGCGCCAACCTGTTCGGGAGTAAGCACCGAATACACCGCCGTTATGCTGCTGAAATACCAGTCACGACGCTTCTCTCCATCGATCGGGCGCGTAAGATGCACATGAATAACCTTGGCCATATCCTCTTGTTTAATCAGTTTCACATTAACCTTGCAAATATAGCCATTCCCTTATCCTTTCACAATGTATTTGTACTAAAAATATTCCAAATAATACTTATTTAGAATATTTATTATTATAATAATGATAACCTACCGGCCAATAAGCTCGCTAACCAACGTCGCCCATGCACTCGACACATCGTCTTGATGAACGGCCACATCACAGCCGGATCATCTCTCAGAACCACCGGCAGCCACTGGCCTCAAGACATAAAAAAAGGCCTCTGCACATCCGTTTGCAAGCCTTTTTTATCCTCATGTAAAGAAAAACGCCCTCAATCCCCCGAATCACCCCTGTTCATGTAAAGCAAATGTAAACCCGTGTAAACGTTTTTGTACTTTTCGTTTTTTCGCCCATCCCCACCAAATACAGCCCTAACACCATCGCCCACAATTCATTACACCTCAAAATCCATCACTCCCAATTTGCACTTTTCGTTTTTCCGCCCATACAAATAGTTCTGATGCTATGTTATTATGCATCAAAGCCATCGCGACGCGCTGCGTCACGATGGCTTTGATGTGTGATTAAGAGCCGGGCCTGAATCAGGCGTTCTTCACTTTGTCTACAACAGCCTTGAATGCGGCGGGGTTGTTCAGAGCGAGATCGGCAAGAACTTTGCGGTTGATTTCGATACCTGATTTGTGAATCAGACCCATCAGCTTGGAATAAGACAGATCCTCCATGCGGGCAGCAGCGTTGATACGCTGGATCCACAGGGCGCGGAAGTTGCGTTTCTTATCCTTGCGATCGCGGTAAGCGTATGTAAGACCTTTTTCCCATGTGTTTTTTGCAACGGTCCATACGTTACGACGGCAACCGAAGTAACCGCGGGTAAGTTTCAGGATTTTCTTTCTGCGAGCACGTGATGCAACGTGGTTTACTGATCTTGGCATTTTTTGTTCTTTTTTTGATTGTGAGCGGTGCGGTTAGTTGTTCTCTGCACTCTTTATGCTACACATTCGGTTAATGAATTTTGTTGAACTTAAAACCGGACAGCACATCCGGGGCTTTTGAAACTGCCGGATATGTCATGTACCGTCGGGGTTGCTTAACGCATGCCCAGCAGAGCTTTTACGCTTGCATTGTCCACGCGGTCAACCAGACCGAAGTGGGTGAGGTTACGTTTCTGCTTTTTGGTTTTCTTGGTCAGGATGTGGCTTTTGAAAGCGTGCTTTCTCTTGATTTTTCCTGACCCGGTGAGTGCAAAGCGTTTTTTAGCACCCGAGTTGGTTTTAATCTTTGGCATTTTTGTAAATATTTATTGGTTTATATTATTGCCGCAGCCATAGAGGGCGACAGATAATTTCATTTATGCGCTAAGGCATCAGTATGACATGGCCAGATTCCGGAACCCTTCGTCAGGCTTTCTTTTTAGGCGAAATCATGATAATCATGCGTTTCCCCTCAAGCACCGGCATCTGTTCCACCTTTCCAAGCTCTTCCAGATCGTTGGCAAAACGCAGCAGAAGCACTTCGCCCTGTTCCTTAAAGAGGATTGAACGCCCCTTGAAGAACACGTAAGCTTTCACCTTCGAACCTTCCTGCAGGAAGCTCTGCGCATGTTTCAGCTTGAAATTGTAGTCGTGGTCGTCGGTTTGAGGTCCGAACCGAATCTCCTTCACCACAACTTTCGTTGCCTTGGCTTTCTGTTCCTTCAGACGTTTTTTCTGCTGATAAAGGAACTTCGAGTAGTCCAGGATCTTGCATACAGGGGGCTGGGCGGTGGGAGAAATCTCGATGAGGTCCAGCTCCATCTCGTCTGCCATCTTCTGAGCCTGCTGAATCGGATAGATTCCGTTTTCAACATTATCGCCCACAAGGCGCACTTCCTTGGCACGTATACGCTCGTTGACTGCATATGGCTCTTCTTTGCGCGGCATACGTGGTCCCATCGGGGGACGGGGACCACTCGGGCGAGGGCCTGAAAAGCCACCCGGACGCGGTCCGGAGAATCCTCCGGGTCGTGATCCTGTAGTACCGCCGGGACGGAAGCCCGGTGCGCCCTGCGGGCGTGGTGCACTGGAGTGCGTGGGGCGCGGAGCCCCGGTGTGTTGTGGTTTTTTATCCATTAACTGTTTCGGGGAACTGCCGTTTGCAGTGTTAAATATCCCGGATTTTGTTATGTTAGATTCCGTTTCTTATTTCAATTCACTCACAAGGCGAGCGATTTCGTCTGCAAAGGTAACAATTTTCATCGTACCCTTATCACCTTCGCCCTGTTTTCTTACAGAAATTTCACCATTTTCCGCTTCTTTTTCACCTACAATCAGCATATAGGGGATGCGGCGAAGCTCGTTGTCACGGATTTTTCGGCCGATTTTCTCGTTTCTGTCATCGACGGTCACGCGGACATCGGCTTCGGTGAGCTGTTTGGCAACTTCGTAGGCGTAATCATTGAACTTCTCCGAAATGGGGAGCACGATGGCCTGGTCGGGGGCGAGCCACAGCGGGAATTTTCCGGCAGTGTGCTCAAGCAACACGGCAACGAAACGCTCCAGCGAGCCGAACGGGGCACGGTGAATCATCACCGGACGGTGCTTCTGATTGTCGGCGCCTGTGTATTCCAGCTGTCTCTTATACACATCTGACGCTGCCGACGAATAGCCTTGTGTAGA
>ENA-OYWU01000960-OYWU01000960.1-human-gut-metagenome-genome-assembly--contig:-NODE-960-length-13878-cov-9.516386_pt1 | contig 13878 bp, 10 predicted proteins | sample MGYA00244173_ERZ653403 | MGnify/ENA primary metagenome ERZ653403 (study PRJEB26926, sample SAMN06165043) | human gut metagenome | biome: ENVO:00009003; feature: ENVO:2100002; material: ENVO:00002003...
TATTCGTCGGCAGCGTCAGATGTGTATAAGAGACAGGTTCTACGATGTGGACAACATCATCCGCATCGGCTCTGCCGGCAGCTACACCGACAAAGCCAAGCTGTTCGATGTGGTGCTGGCCGCCGGTGCCGTGAGCGAGAGCAACTATGCCCGGGTCCAGAGCGGCTTTGAGGGGGACCTCACCCTGCCCAGCCAGACCCTGAACGACAAGCTGCGTGCTTCTGCCGCAAAGCAGGGCATCCCCCTGATCGAGGGCAACATCCATTCCTCCGATGTGTTCTATCGCCAGCCCTCCGATGAAAAGCCCACCTACTGGGAAAAGCTGCGGGATGAGCGCGGTTGCCTGTGTGTGGAGATGGAGAGCTTTGCCCTCTTCGCCAACGCTCAGGTTCTGGGCAAGAATGCCGCCTGCCTGCTGACCATCTCCGACAGCTTCGTCTCCCCGGAGATCACCACCGCCGAGCAGCGTCAGACCAGCTTCACCAACATGATGAAGGTCGCACTGGGCGCGGAGTACTGATTTGCATTCACAAAAAGGGTTGTTGTCACACGACAACAACCCTTTTATGTTTTAAGTGTCACTATAATGACCGAAACAGGATGCGATAATGATATTGCCGTCCTGCTCTTTATAAACAATGCGGTGCGTATCGTCGATGCGGCGGCTCCACCATCCACTCAAATCACCTTTTAAGGGCTCGGGTTTTCCAATGCCCTCGTAGGTGTTCCGCTGGATGTCTTTCAGAAGTGTGTTGATACGCTTCAGCAGCTTTTTGTCTCGCGTCTGCCAAAGGCAGTAGTCCTCCCATGCTTCCTCTTCCCAAAGCAATCTCATTTAGTCTACCTCAATCAGGTCGTGTTCGGTGAGTTTGGCTTTGCCGGTGTCGATATCGTGGACGATCTGGCGGAGATGATTGATGTTGCTTTCCGAGTAGAACGGGTCGGCGGAAACCTCAAAGGGAATGCGGTGCTCCCGGGAAACTTTTTTGGCGAAAATCGTGAATGCCGTTGTCATAGAAAGTCCCATCTCGGCGCAAACCTCTTCCATGCTGCGTTTCAGGTCTGGGTCCATCCGGAAGTTCACATTGACTGCATTTGCCATTCTAATACGCCTCCTTCTTAATTCTATTATATGCGTCTGTAATGAAAAATGCAAGAACTTTCGTTACATAATAAATGAACAACGAGAAATCTCTTGAAGAATTTGAGAACACGCCGTATAATTGAAGTGCAAAAGAGGGGATGAAAGATGAACGACTTTCAACCAAATCAGGATATCTGCCTTGTACCTTATTACCCAGCCTATGAAATTGCCCTTCCGTGGCATCGCGACGCAGAAACGTTTGTTTATACTTTAGAATGAAAAGGAGGCCCCTATGACCAATCTGACTTTAGACGAAAAGAAAGCCCTGATCCGGATGGCGCTGGAAGCCCGGGAGCAGGCCTATGCGCCCTACTCCGATTTCGTGGTGGGTGCCGCCCTGCGGGCCGAGGATGGCCGCATCTTCACCGGCTGCAATGTGGAAAACGCCGCTTTCACCCCCACCAGCTGCGCCGAGCGTACGGCCCTGTTCAAGGCGGTGAGCGAGGGCGTGACCCACTTCACCGATATTGCCGTGGTGGGCTCCCGCCGCGGCGAGGTGAACAAGCAGATCACCTCGCCCTGCGGGGTCTGCCGTCAGGCGCTGTTTGAGTTCGGCGGACCGGAGCTGAATGTCATCATGGCAAAGACCCCCGATGATTTCATCGAGCGCAGCATGGACGAGCTGCTGCCCTTCGGCTTTGGCCCCTCCAACGTGGCGGGCAACAAAGCCGTGGAAGAATGAGGCGGGAAGCGGATATTTTGCCAAAATTGGTGAAGCAGTACGACTTTTACGCGAATTTTACAAAAAATCTGTAAAGATTTTGTAATCGGAAATGCCTTGCTTTCCTCACATGACCCGGCTATACTTGGGTCAGTAAATGTGCAAGTGTGCGCATTCCCTTTTTAAAGCGCAATTTTTAATGTATAAAAAGGAGAGTTTTCTTATGATGATTTCTCGTCGTAACTTCCTGGCTGTGGCTGGCGCTGCAGCTGCTGCCGCTGCTCTGACCGCCTGCGGTGGTTCTTCCTCTTCCACCAGCACCGCTTCTTCCACTGCTTCCTCTGCAGCTTCTGAGGCTGCCAGCAAGATCACAAAGGTCGCTCTGACCTGCGATACCGGCACGATCGATGACGAGAGCTTCAACCAGGCTTGCTGGAGCGCTGTTTCCAGCTACATGGGCGATGACTGCCAGTACTACATCCCCGAGGCTGATGCTTCCGATGAGGATCGTGAGACCATGATCCGTCAGGCTGTCAACGACGGCGCTGAGGTCATTGTCTGCGTCGGCTACCTGTATGGCGCTTCTCTGGCATGGGCTGCTGAGCAGTACCCCAATGTCAAGTTCATTGCTATCGATGTCACCCAGGGCGATATCGGCACCGATGAGATCCCCTCCAACTGCTACTGCATCACCTTCAAGGAGGAGCAGGCAGGCTATCTGGCAGGTTACGCCATTGCCAAGGACGGCAAGACCAAGCTGGGCTTCCTGGGCGGCATGGCTGTTCCCGCTGTCATCCGTTACGGCTACGGCTTTGTGCAGGGCGCTGATGCTGCTGCTCAGGAGCTGGGCGCTAACATCGACATCAACTACTTCTACGGCGGCCAGTTCTACGGCGATGCCAACATCACCTCCCGTATGGAGGGCTGGTACTCCAACGGCACTCAGGTCGTGTTTGCCTGCGGCGGCGGCATCTACACCTCCGCTGTGGAGGCTGCTCTGAAGAACAACGGCTACGTCATCGGCGTGGACGTTGACCAGAACTACATCGGCGCAAACGGCGTGGCTGACGGCACCTATGCCTACAACCCGTTCATCACCTCTGCCATGAAGGGTCTGTCTGAGGCTGTCAACACCGCTCTGTCCGACATTGAGGCCGGTGACTGGAGCGAGATCGCTGCTTCCAACGGCAACTTCGGTCTGGAGGATGGCGATTACATCGGCCTGCCCACCGCAGACGACAGCTGGAACTTCGAGACCTTCACCAAGGACGAGTACGAGACCGTCAAGGAAAAGATCAAGAGCGGCGAGATCACTGTGGACAACAACTCCGACGATGCTACCAAGCCCACCGTCAGCGAGTTCACTACCGTCAACTACATCCAGTAAAGAGCTTCCCCAGGCGGGATGTTCCGAAAGGGACACCCCGTCTTTTGCTGTATCAAAAACCGGAAGTCATACTATTTCGAGGAGAACCCAGGATAAAAATTTCCCGTCGCAAATTCCTGACCGTGACCGCTTCCGGCGAGATCACCGTGGACAACAGCTCAGATGATGGGGTCAAGCCCACCGTCAGCGAGTTCACCACCGTCAACTATATCCAGTAACCCGGCGTTTCCCGCAGCCTGCGGGCCGCAAACCGGCAGGCCGCTTTTATGAATTACTCAATGCAAAAACAGGGTGCCCATTGCAGGCGGGCACCCTGTTTTTGTGTGTCCGGGCAGGGCAGACCCGGCGGAAACTGTGCAGGATGCTTCAAAAGTAATACTTTTATCTGTACTTTCTGCCAAAAACGAAAAAAGCCGTGTGCAAATTGTCGGAAATCAGGTATAATGAAAGATAGAATAGTATAGGTGTCGATACGGCACGAAAGGAGAGTGAGCAGATTGGCAGAGGATTTTGTGATCGAGATGCTCCACATTACCAAGGAGTTCCCTGGAATCAAGGCAAACGATGATATCACCCTGCAGCTGCGCAAGGGTGAGGTACATGCCCTGCTGGGCGAAAACGGCGCTGGCAAAAGTACGCTGATGAGCGTGCTGTTCGGCTTGTACCAGCCGGAGGCCGGTAAGATCCTCAAGAACGGCAAGGAGGTCGCCGTCCGCAACCCCAACGATGCAAACGCGCTGGGCATCGGCATGGTGCACCAGCACTTCAAGCTGGTGGAATGCTTCAGCGTGCTGGATAACATCATTCTGGGCGTGGAGCCCAATAAGCTGGGCTTTTTGCAGAAGGCTGAGGCCCGCAAGAAGGTCGTGGCCCTGAGCGAGAAGTACGGCCTGCGTGTGGACCCCGATGCACTCATCAGTGATATCTCTGTTGGTATGCAGCAGCGTGTTGAGATCCTGAAGATGCTCTACCGCGACAACGAGATCCTGATCTTTGATGAGCCCACCGCTGTTCTGACCCCGCAGGAGATCGACGAGCTGATGGAGATCATGCGCGGGTTCAAGAAGGAAGGCAAATCCATCCTCTTCATCACCCACAAGCTCAACGAGATCATGGCAGTGGCAGATCGCTGCACGGTTCTGCGCAAGGGCAAGTATATGGGCACTGTGGACATCAAGGACACCACAAAGGAAGAGCTTTCCCGCATGATGGTCGGCCGCGATGTTCAGCTGCAGGTGGACAAAAAGCCCGCCGCCCCCGGCGAGGTGGTGCTGGACGTGCAGAACGTTACCATGCACAACGCCCAGCACAAGAAGGATGCCGTCAAGAACGTCTCTTTCCAGGTGCGTGGCGGTGAGATCGTCTGTCTGGCGGGCATCGAGGGCAACGGCCAGACAGAGTTTGTCTACGGCCTGACCGGTCTGGAAAAGTTCAACAGCGGCAAGGTGCTGCTGGACGGCAAGGAGATCACCAACGAGAGCATCCGCCAGCGCTCCAAGGACGGCATGAGCCATATCCCTGAGGACCGCCACAAGCATGGTCTGGTGCTGGATTATAGTCTGGAGAACAATATGGTGCTCCAGCGTTACTGGCAGCCCGAGTTCCAGCACAACGGCTTTATCCGCAGTGAAAAGGTGCGGGAGTACTCTGATAAGCTGATCGCCCAGTATGACGTGCGCAGCGGCCAGGGCAGCGCCACCATCGTGCGCAGCATGTCCGGCGGCAACCAGCAGAAGGCGATCATTGCCCGTGAGATCGACAAAGACCCCAAGCTGCTGGTGGCAGTGCAGCCCACCCGCGGCCTGGATGTCGGTGCCATTGAGTATATCCACAAGCAGATCGTGGATGAGCGCGACAGGGGCAAGGCCGTGCTGCTGGTCAGCCTGGAGCTGGACGAGGTGATGAACCTCTCTGACCGGATCCTTGTGATGTACGAGGGTGAGATCGTGGGCGAGTTTGACCCCAAGACCACCACAGTCCAGGAGCTGGGCCTGTACATGGCCGGTGCCCGCAAGCAGGGAAAGGAGTAAGCAGAAATGAAAAACAAAAAACTTTCCCACAACGGGCTGCAGGGTTCTGTCACCAGCGTGATGGCTGCCCTGCTGTGCATCCTGATCGGTCTGGCTGTGGGCTTCCTCGTGCTGCTGGCCATCAACCCGGCCCACGCATGGGCAGACGGTTTTGTCCGCATCCTCAAGGGCGGCTTCCATGATGCCCCCTATGGTGTCGGCAAGGAACTGGCCAACGCCGCGCCCCTGATCATGACCGGCCTTTCCGTGGGCTTTGCCTTCAAGACCGGCCTGTTCAACATCGGTGCCGCCGGTCAGTACACGCTGGGCGCTTACGGTGCCCTCTACTGCGCCATCATGCTCAAGCTGCCCTGGTTCGTCTGCCTGCTGGCTGCGGCCATTCTGGGCGGTCTGTGGGGTGCCATCCCCGGTTTCTTCAAGGCCTACTTCAACATCAACGAGGTCATTACCTCCATCATGTTCAACTGGATCGGCCTGTACCTTGTCAATGAGCTGGTCTACCAGAACGGCACCGGCCCCATGTATGATGTGCGCAACACCCGCACCCTGAACCTGGGCAAGAACGCAGATCTCGCCCAGTCTGTCATCCCGGACTTCGGCCTGAACAAGCTGTTCCAGACCAACAGCACCACCATTGCCATCTTCCTGGCCGCTGTGGTTGCCATCCTGATCTGGGTGGTGCTGAACAAGACCACCTTTGGCTATGAGCTGAAGGCTGTCGGCCTGAACAAGAGCGCTGCCCGCTACGCCGGTATCAACGAAAAGAAGAACATCATCCTCTCCATGGCCATTGCCGGTGCGCTGGCAGGCTTTGGCGCGGGCCTGTTCTACCTGTCCAACGTGGGCCAGTGGAATCCGCTGAACTCCACCAGCCTGCCCGCCATGGGCTTCAACGGCATCTCCGTTGCCCTGCTGGCAAGCTCTAACCCCATTGGCACCATCTTCTCGGCCCTGTTCATCTCCCACATCTCGGTGGGCGGCACCTTCCTTTCCACCAAGTATTACCCCACGGAGATCGCCGACCTGATCAGCGGCATCATCATCTACCTGTGTGCATTCTCCATGCTGTTCCGCGGCAAGATCCAGAAGCTGCTGTTCAAGAATGCGGACAAGACCAATGTGAACGCAGAGCCTGCCCCGGCGGAAAAGGCCAACGCGAAGAAGGAGGGCAAGTAAGATGCTGCTTTTGATCAAATATACCCTGCTGTATGGCATCGTCCTGATGCTGGTGGCACTGGGCGGTATGTTCAGTGAGCACTCCGGCATCATCAACATCGCGCTGGAAGGCATCATGGTCATCGGCGGTGTGGCGGGTGTTCTGACCCTGACCATGCTTCCGGCCGACATGTCGCCGTTCCTGGTGGTGCTGATCTCGGTCCTGGTGGCTGCGTTGGCCGGTATCGTGTACAGCCTGCTTCTGGCCTTTGCTTCCATCAACCTGAAAGCGGACCAGACCATCGGCGGCACGGCCCTGAACCTGCTGGCCACCGCCATTGCCGTGGTCATTGCCAAGTATTTCAGCGACAGCGGCAGCGCCAAGCTGAACTATTCCAACAAGCCGTTCCTGTTCAGCATCGGCGGCCTGGAGCTGAGCATCTTTGTGCCGTTGGGCATCGTGCTGCTCGTCATCAGCTATGTGGTGCTGTACAAGACCCGCTTCGGTCTGCGCCTGCGCGCCTGCGGCGAACATCCTCAGGCAGCCGATTCTGTGGGCATCAACGTCTACAAGATGCGCTACGCGGGTGTGCTGCTTTCCGGTGCGCTGGGCGCTATCGGCGGTCTGGCATATATCGTGCCCCCGGTGCAGACCTGGAACTTTGAGGTCGGCGTGGCTGGCGCGGGCTTCCTTGCACTGGCTGTTATGATCTTTGGCCAGTGGAAGCCCTTCAACATCTGTGCCGCCGCCATGTTCTTTGCCGTGTTCAAGAGCCTGGCAAACATTGCGGACTCCACCTTCCTGGCGCAGCTCCACTGGTCCAGCAACATCTATAACATGATGCCGTTCATCGCATCCATGATCATTCTGGCCTTTACCTCCAAAAACAGCATGGCCCCCAAGGCTGAGGGCATCCCTTACGACAAGGGTTCCCGCTGAGCGAGGTTTGTTCCAAGGGCGCAGCTGCTTTTCCGGGCAGCTGCGCCCTTGGTGTTCAAAACCCGACAAAGGAGACGGAATGTGGATTGCCTTTGTCAAAAAGTCTGTTATAATGGAATTTATTGAAAGTCATACTGTCAGACAGGAGAATTGCGATGCGTATTTATGATCTGATCGCGAAAAAGCGCGATGGCGGTACCCACACCCGGGAAGAGCTGGAGGCCATTGTCAACGGCTTTGTCAGTGGGGAAGTGGCCGATTACCAGATGGCTGCCTGGATGATGGCGGTCTACCTGCGCGGCATGACCAACGAAGAAACTGCCGAGCTGACGGACGTGATGGCCCACAGCGGCGTGATGGTCGATCTTTCCCCCATCCCCGGCATCAAGGTGGATAAGCACTCCACCGGCGGCGTGGGCGATAAGACCACCCTTGTGATCGCCCCTGTGGTGGCGGCCTGCGGTGTGAAGATCGCCAAGATGAGCGGCCGCGGCCTGGGCCATACCGGCGGCACCATTGATAAAATGGAGAGCGTGCCCGGCACCAGAACTGCCCTTTCGCAGGAGGAGTTCTTTGCCCAGGTGAACAAGATCGGGCTGTCGGTCATTGGCCAGAGCGAGGGCATTGCCGTGGCGGATAAGAAGATGTACGCCCTGCGGGATGTGACCGCCACGGTCAGCTGCATCCCGCTGATCGCCTCTTCCATCATGTCCAAGAAGCTGGCCTCCGGCTCCGATGCCATCCTGCTGGATGTGACCACCGGCACCGGTGCCTTTATGAAGACCGTGGACCAGAGCATTGAGCTGGCTGAGCTGATGGTCGCCATCGGCACCCACCATGGCCGCCGGGTGGCCGCCATGATCACCGATATGGACACCCCGCTGGGCCGCAACATCGGCAACAGCCTTGAGGTCATGGAGAGCATGGACGTGCTCAAGGGCAAGGGCCCTGCCGACCTGACCGAGGTCTGCCTGCAGCTGGCCGCCAATATGCTGGTGTTGGCAGGCAAGGGTACCCCGGCGGAGTGCCGTGCCATGGCACAGGCTGTGATCGCGGACGGCTCTGCCTTTGCCAAGTGCAAGGAGATGTTTGCGGCCCAGGGCGGCGACACCCGTGTGCTGGACGATTACAGCCTGTTTGAGCAGCCCGCAGCCAGCTTTGAGCTGCTGGCCGAGCAGGATGGCTACATCGTGGCCAACGATGCCGAGAAGATCGGCTCTGCCAGTGTGCTGCTGGGCGCTGGCCGCCAGAAGAAGGGAGACCCGCTGGATTTTGCGGCCGGCATCACCCTGCACAAAAAGCGCGGTGACTATGTGCACAAGGGCGAAAGCTTGGCCACCTTCTACGGTGCGGCAGATAAGTTTGAAGCCGCTGCTGCGGAGTACCGCAGCGGTCTGGTCTATGGTGCGGAAAAGCCCGAGGAGGCCCCGCTGGTCTACGCCCTGGTCACCAAGGACGGCGTGGAGCGCTACTGAGAAAGCATCCTTCCCGCAAGGAGGGAGGAACGGAAAGGACATTTTCTATGAAGATCATTCTGGTGGGCTGCGGCAAGGTCGGCACAGCGCTGGCACGACAGCTCAGCGAGGAAGGCCACAATGTCACGGTCATTGATACCAACAAGGCCCGTGTGGAGCATATCAGCGAATCCTATGACGTGATGGGCATTACCGGCAACGGCTCCTCCATCACAACGCTGTCTGAGGCAGGGATCGAGGAGGCGGACGTGTTCATTGCGGTCACCGGCTCGGACGAGCTGAACCTGCTTTGCTGCATGTTTGCCAAAAAGGCGGGCCACTGCCACGCCATCGCCCGTGTGCGCAACCCCTCCTACAGCCATGAGCTGGACTTCATCAAAAAGCAGATCGGCATTTCGGCCATCATCAACCCGGAGATGGCGGCGGCGCGGGAGATCTCCCACCTGCTGCGCTTCCCCGGTGCCAGCAAGATCGATACCTTTGCGGAAGGCCGGGTGCGGCTGATCAAGTTCACCCTGACCGAGGCACAGGCACTGGACGGCGTGGCCATCCGGGAGATCCCCACCCGGCTCAAGAGCGATATCCTGGTCTGCGCCGTGGAGCGCGACGGCGGGGTCATCATCCCCAACGGTAACTTTGTGCTCCAGACCGGCGATCAGGTCACTTTTCTTGCAACGCAGGAAAAGGCCCACGCGTTCTTCCAGCGCATCCATCTGGCCGTGCGCCCGGTGCGCAATGCCCTCATCGTGGGCGGCGGTGCCATTGCCTTCTACCTGAGCCAGGAGCTGCTGGAAAACCATGTCCGGGTGCGGATCGTGGAGCGGGACCCCGCCCGCTGCGATGTGCTGGCCCAGGCCCTGCCCGAAGCACAGATCCTGTGTGAGGACGGCTCCAACCGCGAGTTCCTGCTCTCCGAGGGCCTGACCTCCACCGAGGCCTTTGTGGCCCTGACCAACATCGACGAGGAAAATGTCCTGCTGACCCTCTTTGCCAAGAAGCATTCCAACGGCAAGCTGGTCACCAAGATCAACCGCCTGGAATTTGACGATATCCTGGCCGGGCTTGATCTGGGCAGCATCGTCTACCCCAAGTACATGACCTGCGATTACATCGTGCAGTATGTGCGCGCTTTGCAGAACGAGGCAGGCAGCAACATCAAGACCCTGTACCGCATTCTGGACGACCGCGTGGAGGCGCTGGAATTCACGGTCCATGAGAAGAGCCGCGCCACCGGTGTGCCCCTGAGCCAGCTCCACCTGAAAAAGAACCTGCTGCTCTGCTGCATCACCCGCGGCAACGAGATCAAGATCCCGCGCGGCGGCGATGAGATCCAGGTGGGCGACAACGTCATCGTGGTCACGCTGGAGCACGGCCTGCATGACCTGCGGGACATCGTGGAAGATTAACGGAGGCGCGGCATGAATTATGCGATCGTTCTGCGGCTGCTGAGCTACATCCTCTATTGCGAAGCTGCGCTGCTCCTGCTGCCTGCCATGGCCAGCCTGATTTACGGTGAGTGGATGGTGCTGGGCGTGTTCCTGCTTACGGCAGCACTTTCTGCGGTGGCGGGCGCTCTGCTCCACCGCATCAAGCCCAAGAGCCAGATCTTCTATATGCGGGAGGGCTTTGCCACCACGGCGCTCTGCTGGCTGCTCATCAGTGTGGTGGGCGCGGTGCCCTTTGTGCTCACGGGCAGCATCCCCAACCCGGTGGATGCCATGTTTGAGACCGTTTCCGGCTTCACCACCACCGGTGCCAGCATCCTGCCCGCCGTGGAGGACCTGCCCAGGGGCATCCTGTTCTGGCGCAGCTTCACCCACTGGATCGGCGGCATGGGCGTTCTGGTGTTCCTGCTTTCGCTGCTGCCGCTGACCGGCGGCTCCCACGTCAACCTGATGAAGGCGGAGAGCCCCGGCCCCCAGGTGGATAAGCTGGTGCCCAAGGTGCAGTCTACCGCCAAGATCCTGTATGGCATCTATCTGGCCTTGACCCTGCTGGAGCTGGTGTTCCTGCTGGCAGGTGGGATGCCCCTGTTCGAGGCCATGCTTACGTCCTTTGGCACCGCAGGCACCGGCGGCTTCGGCTTCCGCAACGACAGCTTTGCCAGCTTCTCGCCCTACATCCAGTGGGTCGTGACCGTGTTCATGATCCTGTTCGGCGTCAACTTCAACGCCTACTTCCTGCTGCTGATGCGCCGGTTCCGCCGTGCTGCAGCCAGCGAAGAGGTGCGCGGCTACTTTGTGGTCATTGCAGCCGCCATTGCCATCATCACGGCCAACATCTACAGCCTCTACAACAGCTTTGGCGAGGCGCTGCGGCAAGCGGCGTTCCAGGTGGGTTCCATCATCACCACCACGGGCTTTTCCAGCTGCGATTTTGACCTGTGGCCCACCCTGTCCAAGGAAGTGCTGGTGGTGCTGATGTTCATTGGTGCCTGTGCCGGAAGCACCGGCGGCGGCATCAAGGTGAGCCGCATCCTCATTTTGGGCAAGACGCTGGGCAAGGAGCTAAAGACCGCTCTGCACCCGCAGGTGGTGGCTCCGGCGCGTATGGACGGCAAGCTGCTGAACCATGAGACCATCCGCACCACCAACGTGTTCATGGCGGCCTACAGCTTCATCTTTGTGGGGTCCTTCCTGCTCATCAGCCTCGACGGCTTTGACATGGTGACAAACTTTACCGCTGTGGCGGCTACCCTGAACAACATCGGCCCGGGCCTGGAGCTGGTGGGCCCCATGCAGAACTTTGGTGGTTTTGCAGACCCAGCCAAGCTGGTGCTGATCTTTGACATGCTGGCAGGCCGGTTGGAGATCTTCCCCATGCTGGTGCTGTTCCTGCCCGACACCTGGCGCAAATTCTGATCGTACAACGAAATCTAAAAGGGGCCACCCGCTGCGGGCGGCCCCTTTGCCATGCTTGCATTCTGCAGGCAAAAAGGGTACAATACAACTGCTGGAAAACCAACGCTTTTGGCAGAAAGGACTGCTATGGAATACGATTTTTATACGCTGGGCGTCCTTTACCTGGTCTACTCGTTTGCGGGCTGGGTAGGGGAGACGGTAGTAGCTACGGTGCGGGGCAAGCATTTTGCCAACCGCGGCGCAGCAGCCGGGCCCTTCTGCTTTGTGTACGGCTCCACGGCGGTACTGCTGGCCGTGGGCTTCACGGACCTGCGCAGCGACCCGGTGTACCTCTTCTTTGCCTGTACGCTGGCCTCCACGGTCATGGAGTGGCTGACGGCTAAGCTGCTGGAACGGCTGCACCGCCGCAAATGGTGGGACTACTCCGGTAAGCACTTCAACCTGAACGGCTATGTCTGCCTGCAGTATTCGCTGCTGTGGGGCGTGCTGGGCACTGCCAGCGTGCTGTGGCTCAATGGCCTGCTGCTGCGGCTGTGCCAGGTCATCCCGAGCTGGCTGCTGCACCCGCTGGTGTGGGCGGCGGTCATCGTGGCAGCGCTGGACCAGATCGGTTCGGCCGTGCTGGTGGGGCGCTATGCGGCCAAACACCCGGTGCTGGAGCAGCTGAACCAGCGGCTGGGTGAAAGCTCCGACGGCCTGCGCCGCCGCATTGCCCTGTATGTGGAAAAGCGCATCCAGCGGGCCTACCCGGCGGCGGCCCGGCAGGAACCGACCATTGCCCAGAACGGCGAAACGCCCCTGAGCGCCGCCGACCTGCTGTGGCTGTTCGTGGTGGGCGCGTTTCTGGGGGACCTGGTGGAAACAGTGTTCTGCCGCCTGACGGCAGGCGTCTGGATGAGCCGTTCCAGTCTGGTGTGGGGGCCGTTCAGCGTGGTGTGGGGCCTGGCTCTGGCCCTGACCACCGTGCTGCTGCGCCAGAATCAGGACAAGAGCGACCGCTACCTGTTTGTGTTCGGCACGGTGATGGGCGGCGTGTACGAGTATGTGTGCAGCGCCGTGACCGAGCTGTTGTTCGGCACGGTGTTCTGGGATTACAGCAAGTTCAAATTCAATCTGGGCGGGCGCATCAACCTGCTGTACTGCTTCTTCTGGGGCATGGCGGCCGTGGTGTGGATGCGCTACGGCTACCCGGTGGTCATGAAGTGCATGACCCGTCTGCGCAGCCGGGTGCGGCCGTGGATGACCGTGCTGCTGGCGGTGTTCATGGCGGTGAACATGGTCACCAGCTCGCTGGCGCTGGCCCGTTACGACGCCCGCACCAGCGGGGTGCCAGCTGCCAATGCCGTGGAGACCTATCTGGACGCCCATTTCGACAATGCCCGCATGGAACGCATCTATCCCAATGCGAAAAAAGTGGAAAAGGCAGGGTGAAATTTGCAGGTTTCCCCTTGCGCTTTGCCGTTGAAACAGGTATAATATGCAAAGATAAAAGGGAGTAAAGGGCGTATATCCCGCAAGAGATGATGCGCTGTGCTGCAGCGACAACCCGGCAGAAATGCCCGATGCAGTACCGGATGCTTGAGACTTTTATTACAAGGACGTAGTATGCGTACCCTGTAATAGGAGTCTTTTCTTTTTTGCCCGGCTGAGAGACTCCCGTTCCCGGAGCCGGGCCAAGGAACGATCAAAAAGGAGAAAAAACATGCTTATACCTGTTTTGCTGTTTATCGTGGGCCTGTTGTGCCTGATCAAGGGCGGTGACTGGTTTGTGGACGGTGCCACCGGCATTGCCCGCCGCTTCCATGTGCCGGAGCTGCTCATCGGTGCCACGGTGGTGTCCATCGGCACCACCCTGCCGGAGGTGATGGTGTCTACCACCTCGGCTCTCACTGGTCACGGCGAGATCGCCTACGGCAACGCCATTGGTTCGGTCATCTGCAATTCCGCCCTCATTGCGGCCATTCCCATTGTGGCCAAGCCGGGCAAGGTGGACCCCAAGAGCCTGCGCACCCCGGTGCTGTTCTTCTTTGTGGCGGCAGCCTTCTACGCCGGTGTGGCCTACACCACCGGCTCCTTCACCCGGCCGGTGGGCATCATCCTGCTGGCTATGTTCGTGGCTTACATCGTCTGCAACGTGATGGCCATGAAGAATGCCTCCGCCCCGGAAGAAGAGGAAGAGCCGGAAGAAAACGCTTCCTTTGCCAAGGAACTGGGCCTGCTGGCGG